>JACCDP010880909.1_pt1 | contig 15871 bp, 11 predicted proteins | sample 7445841 | NCBI WGS metagenome assembly JACCDP01 (sample SAMN15323441, study PRJNA562643) | freshwater metagenome | isolation source: river surface water | place: USA:Blue River Watershed | collected 2017-08-17 | reverse complement strand
CTCGATGCTCATGGCTCAGGGGAACTCGCACTCGGAGCCGACCATAGCTTTGGTGGATAAAGCAGTCCACAAAGTCCTCGTGTTAGGGAAAAACGTGTCTTCAGTATAAAGGAGAACAGAGGACTTTGGGCACAAAAAAATTCTTAAATCTCCCGACTCCCTTCAGGTCGCGGCCTATCCAAAAAAGTCGCTGCATACATCATAAGAGTGAGTCCTGCTGGCAAAAACTTTGCTGACCAAGACTGACGAATACCCAAACCAAACATGGCATAACCAAAAGCTGAGCGGAAATCGAGTCGCTCACCACTCACTTCGCGGATAAAGCGATCGGTGCGTTCGTGCAAATTCTGCATCGGAAAGTCCCATGAGCGGCGCGGAGGACTCTTTGGTATCAGTTCCAAAACACCAGCTTCAGCGATCCTATGGATAGACTCACCCAAAAGTTCGGGCTCTTGCGATTGTAAGACCAGCGAGCGCGTCGCAGTATTGACTCGCACAGCCAACTTCGGAGCTTGCTCCTGAATTTTGACTAAGAGCTTTTGCCAATCTGGAGGTACCTCTAGCAGTTGGAACCGAATGCGTGCATCGGTTTGATGGCAAATACGGGCTGCATATCCCATGATCATCCTCCCTTCCTTAGGCTTTTTGAACCGTCACGGATTCTGAAGGCGTTGTTGCCGGAGCCGAAGCTGGAGTCGAAGCTGTCGTCGCCATACCAGCCTCAGCCTTGCGAACGGCAGCCTCACGAGCTTCTGCTTGCACTTCGGCCAGGAGGTCTTCTAGAGTTTCCGTAAAGTGAGCAAACGACTCACGCCCCTTTAATAAGAGACTGTGACCTGCCTTGAGCACTCCTTTCACCAAGGGACGTGTAAAGCTTTCGTCAGAAGCGAGAAGATCGCGCGCTAAAAAGCCAGCGCCAAAGCCTAGAAAAAAACTATTCGGTAATTTAGGAAAACGGATCATCGTTGAGTCTCCTTAAGTGTGTGCTGTCGCTCAGAGCGGCAGAATGATTTTGTCGCTTCATGAAATAAGAATGGCCAAACCCCATGAAAGATCGCCTCGCCCCATTCTGCTCGTCCGAGAGGACTCATACCGAGCAGTTTTTGTAAACGTGGGAACTTAGCCCCGAGGACCAAAGCCCCAAAGGCTACCCCCATTGCGCCCAGAAGTTTTGGATTGGCCTCGAGATCACGCCAACGGACTCGAGATTCTCCAGCAGAAGCAGAAAGAGTGTGCAGAATCTGACTCAGAGTGAGGCTGACAAAAGATGCTGTGCTCGACGTTCCCTCGTCACTCCCCTTCTGTGACGAGAACAGAGCTCCCCCACTCATCAAGCTCGCGTGCCATAGAAGTCGCAATTTATCACTCGTATCGAGCAGGGGAGCCTTGGGATCTTCAGGAGCTGCACGCATCGTATCTGGCTTCGGTGGATCCAGTGCCAAAGCTAACCCTGGTAGAATATCCGAAAGCATATTGATCCAAAGCAGCTGCATGGGATTGAGGGGACTCTTCTGGCCAAACAGCTCAGCGACTAACATCAGGAGTATCTCGCTCAGATTGGTTGCTAAGAGATATTGAATAGACTTACGCATATTACCGCGCACGGTTCGACCCTGTTCGATAGCATGAAAGAGTACGGCAAGATTATCATCCTGTAGCACAATATCTGCTGATTCACGGGCTGCAGCGGTACCCTGAGCTCCCATCGCAATGCCTACATGAGCTGCTTTCAGAGCGGGACTGTCATTGATTCCATCGCCCGTCATAGCCACGATCTTGCCCCGTTGCTGGAGCGCTTGGACGATCTTAAGCTTATCGCTTGGACTTACGCGCGAAAAAATTTGTACGTCCTGAGCTAGATCGGCTATCTCGTCGAGGCTCATCGCTTGAATCTGTCGAGCGTCAGCAATTTTGACTTTTTTTCCGTTACCCCCGAGACTCAGAGCCTTACCCACAGCCTTGGCGGTATCACTCTGATCGCCTGTCATCATAAGGGTCTGGATGCCAGCTTGATGAAAACGCTCCATGAGCTCTGCCATGCCTTCGCGCATCGGATCCATAAGCCCTACCAGACCGACCCAAATCAGAGCTTGATCTTGGAGGGACTTGACAGCTTCACGTTCCAGATAAGCAAAGGCAAGCACCCGCAGACCCTTTTTGCCGAGAATCTGGTTTTGCTGCCGCAAAAGCTGACGTCCGTCTTCATTTAGTTCTTTGACCTCGGCTCCCTCTAAAATCCAAGAGCACATATCGATCAGATGCTCGGGACTCCCCTTGACAGCGATGATATTGCGAGAACCTTCGCTGGTGTGAAAGGTCGCCATATAAGGGGCTACTTCTGTCCGATAACGCGTTTTAAAGCGAGGATACTTTTGGCGCAATGCAAGGGGATCCTGGCCCATCATCACAGCTAGCTCAACGAGAGCTGTCTCAGTTGCAGACCCATGCCAGACGCCATCGCTGTCCTGCTCACAGTCCGAACACAAGGCAGCTATGGCAGCCCAGCGTCTTGCTGCGAGGCGGAACCAGCCGTCCGTGTCCGCTACACTCAGGTTCTTGGCTTCTTCACTCGTCCAATGATTCCATCCAAAATAGCCCTGATCGGCCACCATATCATTCAAGGTCAAGGTACCCGTCTTGTCGAGACAAAGCACTTCGACAGACCCAAGCATTTCGAGCACATTCAAGCGGCGCACAATCACATTCTGTCGCCTCAGTGCCGAAACACCGAGGGCCATCGTGGTCGTTCCAATAGTTGGCAAGCCTTCAGGTACTGCCGCTACCGCCAATGTAATAGCACTGTGCAGCATGTGAAAGAACGAGCGTCCTCGCAAAAGACCAAGCCCGAGTATTCCTGCACACAGAGACGCTGAAACCCAAAGCGTCTGTTTATTGATGAGGGATAACTCTCGCTGCAAGGGCGAACTCAATTGCTCCGCCTGATCTACCAGCCGACGCAACTGCCCAATCTCAGACGAAGCTCCCACTGCCAAAACAAGACCCACCGCCTGCCCTGAAGTGACGATGGTTCCTCGCAGCAGCAGATTCCTGCGATCACCAACCCCATGGACATGGGCAAGATCTATGGATTGATGATGTTTGGCGACAGGCATCGACTCGCCCGTCAAGGGTGACTCGTCGACCATGAGACCTTTACTTTCGAGGAGGCGCATATCAGCTGGCACCACGCCGCCACTCAAGAGCACAATATCGCCCACAACCAAGTCTCTATCGAGAACGGATTGGACTATACCTCCACGAATGACTCTCACCTCTTGAGCCGGGAGCTGACCTAGACTTGAGATCACCTTTTCAGCGTGTGCCTCTGAGAGATAGCTGATGTAGGCATTCACCAGCACGACTCCCCCGATTAAAAAGACCTCGAGCAAGCCACCAGTCGCAAGAGACAAGACTGCTGAGCCGGCTAGCAAGGCTGTCTGGCCGTTAGAGAACTGGTTCACAAACAGCTGCCAAGAGCTTTTGCTTGCAGAAGCCTCGACATCATTGCTCCCATAAGTTTGCCTCCGCCTGAGAATCTCTGCCTCGGACAAACCCAGCTGCCGATTGACCTCCTGCTTTTGCGTCACCTCAGCAGCATCAATGGTCATCCATGGCGTCAGAGGCGAGGCTTCTTGTAACTCTTGCTCCAATACTTCTTCGATGCTAGCTTGAGGTGAAGTCTGTAGGGCATCTTCGACTAGAAGCTCCGCTTCTTGAGCTGTCAGAATTTTGCCTACTTCAAGCTCCAAAATGAGAGACGATGTATGGCGACGATAGAACGCTTTATTGATCGTTGGATGGCGTTCTAGAACCTGCACAAAATGAGGCGAAATCGCTGTATATCCTGGTGAGAGCGTCAAGCGAAAGCGCAAACGCAGGGGCGTCTGATGCACAAGCTGAAGCGCATAGCGAGGTGGCAACAGACGGGCAGACTCAAAACTGTTCTCACTAGCAAGAGGACGACCCATAGAACACTCCGTATACGTGAGACGGACGCATGCGTGTTGTCCCACGACTCCTATATTGGACCTCTTCGATTTAGATAAACAAGACTTTAATTTATGATAAAGAGCTTAAACTATGTCGGTCACTCCTTCTCTCACTCGCATTCAATCAGCAGATAATGCCATCATCGCCAGCATCATTCGCGAAGTTCTGACAGAATTTGGCGCCAATCGACCTGGCTTTGCCTTTGTGGATCCCGACTTGGATGATCTTACCCATGCCTTTTCTGGAGAGAAAGCTGGCTACTGGCTGGCGCGACTCGATGGAGAGATCGTCGGTGGTGCAGGCTTTGGGCCTTTGTTAGGCGGACAATCCGAGACCTGCGAACTCAAAAAAATGTATCTCTTGCCTAAAGCTCGAGGTTTAGGTTTTGGCAAACTTCTCATGCTCACAATTCTTGATGCAGCAGCAAAAGCAGGCTATCAGCAGATCTATCTTGAGACCACTGCTACCATGCATGATGCGATGAGCCTCTACCAAAGTTTTGGTTTTGAGCGCCTTGCGGCACCGTTGGGCGAGACAGGACACTTTGGATGTGAAGCGCAGTTTGCAAGGAGCCTAACTACAAAATCTTAAGAAATCCCCTCATACAGGTGCTAACGACTGCTTTTCACCAGCCCTCAAAACCATCTAAGATACTAGAATATCAAGATCTTTCTCTAAGTATTTAAATAGATCAGAACGCAGAGCCGAATAACCCATAAGTTTCAGACAGAGGGAGGCTTGATTCGTGGTCAGCAAATTCATGCTTCAGTTATTCAGGCCTACCATGATTTTACTTCTGTCTTTAGCTTCTTCCATAGCTTGCCGTAAAGCTGGCCTCTTGGATAATAAAAAGCCTATCGAAGTCTACAGTGTCCGCCCCCTTGTTGCCCACAGCGGTGAGCTCATCAGCGTGAGTGGAGCTCATTTTGATGAGGATGTGACGCTATCTTTTGCAGGCAAGCCGCTTAGCGACGTGCAAGTTCTAAGCTCTCAGATGATAGAAGGTCGCATGCCAAAGCTCATTCGCCGAGGCAAGGATCAGCTCTCTCTCACAAGGAACGGAATCGAACTGAGTAAGACTGTTTATTACGCAGGAGACGCGGGTGACTATCCGTTGGTGACTCTCGATCCTAGCGCTATCTGTAGCGATCAAGCTTTTTACAATGCAGAAGGTCAACTTAAAGAAGGCACTCGCACCTGCCTTACCGAAACCAAATCGGACTGTTCTCAGGAAGGCGACACTGATTGCATTGTATCAGGCTCACTCGTAGCCGTCGAAACGCAGGGACTTGCCCCAAAAGTTCTGACAGGTTACAGCGTAGCTGGTGTAGCTGGTACAGCTTCAGCAGGGAGTTACGTAGCATGCACCGCAGCCAATCAAAGTGGGTGCATTGCCACTTCTAGTTACCGCACGATGGATCTGTCGAATGCTAGCGCTATGACGGATCTCACGAGCAACAACTTTCAAAGCTCACTCGCTAGCAACACGAATTTTGAATTTTGGGATTCGACAGGCACGAGACACCAAGCTTCAGGTAGCAATCAACTGGTGCCTGGCTCTATCAAGGCTGGTATCACTCTATTTGCCGTGAACGGTGCTTTTCCCTCGGCCAGTTACCCCCTCCCTTCAGCCTCTGTTACAGCAGACTTGGAGAGTGCAACATTCGCGGCCAAAATAAAGTCGAATAGTCCCTTTGAGTACTGGACGAGTGATGGCTCTTATCAAAGCGGAAGTGGAGATGCTGATATCGATGGAGCCAATATTAAAGATGGAATCAGCATCTTCGGCTCCACAGGCACCCTGACAGCAGAGGGTCTAACATGTCCTTATTCTTCTCAAGCTAGCTGCGAAGCAAATAGCGCCTGCCAATGGGTGAGCAACAGCTGCCGGATCAATCCCTGGAATATTCGCATTGGAAGTGTTGTGGCTGGCGTTTCTGGCTCGCTCAAATTAAACTGCCGAGACAGAGCTAATAGTTCTATTTTCAACTCAGATGCTATGCCTCCCGGAACTAGCGGCACTACCTCAGGTACAACCATACATTGGTGGGACACCTTAGATGACTATAACAACAACGGAGCCTTTCCCAGCAGCACAGTCTCAAGCTGGAGCAGCGACACAGACTGCGATCGCAATGTTTGGCGAGATATGACGACCGATGGAAGCTGTGATAGTGCGAATGAAGACTGTCTCGTTCAAGACAAAATTTCGGGACTGATCTGGAGCGAATCTTATCCCGTATCGGGCAGTGCCGCCGCCACGACAGCTAAAGACTGGTCTCAAGCAGTGCTGCATTGCGATAGTTTAGTTTACGGGGGAGCCAGTGATTGGCGCCTACCTGCCAAGAAAGAATTGATGGCTGCCTTCGTACATGGCCTTCGCAGTCTAGGCTACAACGGGACGGGAACCCAGAGGGCAGCAGGCAGCCTTGATAATAACGGCTACTTTATTGGCGATGTGGATAGTCTTTTTTGGTCTGCGACAACAGTGTCAGATGCAACCTCTGATGCCCGTGTGGTCTACAACGGAGGTACGGCAGCCATCGCTAAATCTTCAACCAATCAAGTCATATGCGTGAGGCCTTAAAGTGTTCAGCAGAGACACCAGAGAAAGACCCAGAACCAAGCATAACAATCTGATTTGTTTGGATTTTTCAATTTCCCCATAAAAGCAACCAAATTTTCCGCCGATTAGATTGAAATCGTAGGGTATTTCCTGGAGATGTGGTGTTCCATCTCACGTTTATCATGACGATCCTCACAGCAATCCTCTGCTTCACAGAGGCTTCCGCCCAGACTTTTGTCCTGAGACCTGAATCACCTTCGAAACAAGATCTCAGCTCTTATCCACGTTACATTCATGAAGCAGATCGTGATTGGGAAGACTCCTCTTTTACTCCAACCCCTGATGCCTTCACTTGGACTGCAGAGGAACTCGGTAAGGTGATCCACCGTGGAATCAATTGGAGTACACTCACCATCGAAAACCAGAGTTCACAGGTGCAGAGTCTATTTCTCGTATGGGGAGATTTCTATCATCCTATCGAGGGTTTCGAACGAATGTCGGACCTAAGCTTGCGAAAATTACCAAACAGTGAAGCAAACACTCAAGAAACTGGCAGCTTTCTGATAAACTTTCGCTTGGATCCAGGTGAACGCAAGACTTTTGTTACACGCTTTCAAAAAGATGTTTCGCGCACCCATATCCCGCTTGAGCTCTTAAGCTATGAACAGTTTCAAAGCAAAAGAAATATAGAAACTATCTTGCGTGCGCTACTCTTAGGTGGCCCCTTCATCTTACTCATCTACAATTTTTTTCTATTTGTCAGCCTGCGCCAGAGACAGCATGCCTTCTACTGTCTTTACATCCTCCTCCTTTGCGCCCTCTTTATCAACCACTTCAGCCTCCCTACTATGTTAGCGATCGCCGACGATTTTTTTAGCAGCTATCGCTTTTATATTGGCTATACAAGCTACGAGCTTGGCCTCATCGCATTTCTTGCTTACTCAATCGAGTTCTTGGAATTAAAGAGACTAAAACCTAGCTTCACCAGCCTCCTTAAGCTCTACTACCCCATCACCTGCCTCACCTACGTCACCATTTTTTTTGAAACTTCACTTTACGAAAACATCTTTGGCTTGAAGTTTTTATGTTTAAACATTGTTCTCCAATATATTTCTCTTACAGTTGCAGTGAGGGGAAATTCTTCCATACGCATCTATGCATTTGGGCTCTCTATCCTGCTTTCTGGAAATCTCATCAACCTCACAGCAACCTTAGGCTTGATACCTGTGACTCTCTTCACATCATGGTCTGCACCATGCTCAGCTGTATTGGAGCTTGTGATATTTTCTTTCGCCATCAGTGAAAAAATCCGCCTTGACCAGCTCAAAAGTCAGACTGTCATAGAAAACCTGAACCAAGACCTCCACAAAAGCAACGAACAGATTGGCTTAAGCCTTCAAAAACTTCAGCATGAAGTCGTGTCTCGCAACTCTATGGTCGAAGAACTTTCTCATAGAGGGAACAATCCACTCCACGCAGCAAATCTTGCGATCGACAAACTATCGCAAGAACTCATAACAATCGAGCAGCTGCTTACCGAGATCTTTGGCCCCGAAGTCACTCTGGAGGGTGATGCCCTAGCCTGTCACATTGAATTTCTTAAATGCATTGCCACCATGCGTCAGGACATGAGCCTCACTCGCTTTTCTCTCTTCCGGATGGCATCAGCGATTCGGGAAATTCGACTTATGAGTGAAGTAGAAGGACACTCAGGCGATTGGACCACATGGTCACATCTTATGGAAGGAATTCGCCAACGGCTTCATGATGATCCAAGTGATGCTGCCCACAAGAACTTGATTTTTCAATACACAGATCGAGCCTTACCTGCAATACATGTGCATGCCGAAGTTTTTATGATCTGCCTCGAACGTCTCTTCCGCCGCATAGGCAAGGATCTCAACAACCCTATCAGAATAGGCCTTCGCTTCCAAGTCGACTCTATTACCGAGGAGGCTTACTTCTGCTTCTACGGCGAAAACCAAACCCTCCCCCTCTCACAAGAAACTACGGATCTTCTTGCTTCTCTTGCCTACATCCTCAGCCACCAATCGATACGCCTAGAGTGCAAGCAAGCGACTATACTGCTCTACGCAAGAGTGAGTAAATCCCCTAGCAAGGAAAACTATAAAGCCAGCTAGAGCTGCCCCGAAAAATCAAAGAGCAAGCCGGGGCGATGATCGGATCGCTCATCAATCTTTCGATAAAATACCCCATAGAGCGAAAGTTGGAGAGCTGTGATACTTTCTCGCCCCGTTACATCTCCTCCAAAAGGCACTCCGAGTCCAAGGCCAGCCACGCGTGTCAGACGATTGAGCTCAGGCTCCCAAGCGATATCACTGTAGGACTTCACAACACTGCGACGAGGCAGAGCAAACAGACTAGAAGGCAGAGGCAAGGGAGTTGTCATGGCAAGATCAAGCCCAAAGCTCCATATTCGCGAGCTTGGCTCGAGCGTTGGACGATCCAGACGCACACGCGCTTCTTCGAGCTGCTGCGCAGAAAAGTAAGCTCCCTTCGGTGGTGAGCCACGAGAGGTAAGCTGGCCGACAAAAGTCCTTATTTTTCCCTGAAAGCGTGGTGCTGAGCATCCCCATTGGGTGATCGAGTAGTTACGATCGTATGAAAATTTTTCCGACGGAACAAATCCTGTCTTTTCAAACTGCCCTTCCACTTGCCCACCGCAAGGTTCGCTAAGTTCGAACTTTGAGACCAATCGAAACTTATGAGTCGTATGCGTCCCTTTATTATCCCCAAGCTCTTGGCGCAAGCGAAACCCCAACTCTGCCGTCCAAGTACTCCCATGACCAAAGAGTTCACGCTTAGAAAGGGTAAGATCTCCCAGACGCTCACCTTCGATCGCGAGACCATCCCCCTCATAGATGGAAAGATAGAGTCCTAACGCCTGTTCTGGGAGCCTTTGCTGATAGAGCAAACGATAGCCTCGACTCCCATCCGCTGTGCGATAGATTAAACGCCCCGACAGATCAGAGCCCACATAGCGATATGCCTGCCAATAAAGCTGCAAGGAAAAGCCTTCTCCCGGAAGTTTAGAAAGCCCAGGGAACCAAAGCAACGTGTAGGCATCGTCGGCAAGATTCTTAGCATTTCCCGGGAACAACTTCGGCACAGCTCGATCAGACCGATTATTAAAACGATCGGTATCGAAAATCTCACGCCCCGGATTCAAAGTCATCCTTTGGATGTCAGAACGAGGATATGGAATCTCAATCACTCCCCCGTCTGTTCGGGAATCGATTCGTGTTCGCCAGAAATCTCCCGACTTTAATTCAACTTCAAGATCGAATGCGACGGGCATATCTGGATTTTGTTTCCAGCTGAGACGGGTCGATGAGCCTTCTGACGTCCAGTCTTCGATTTGAAAGTCAGGCCATTCAGCAGATTCCCAAAAGCGCTTAAGATCAAAGGCTGCTTTGGGCGGCAAGCTCGCCAAAAGACTCTGTGGTGTCAAAGCCTGGTATCGAAACATCTGTGAGATATCAGCCAACCATTTGGCAAAGTCCTGCTCACCCATCCACCAAGCTAGATATCGTATTGCAAGTGCGTGCTTCATATACTCTAACGGCACGCTCGCTTCCAAATCTCGGGGCCTGTCTTCGCCCACTAGTGGTCGCTGCGGATAGAAGACTCGTCCCAAAGCAGCCGTCAAGTCCTGAGTTTCGTTATAGGAAAGTTTAAAAATATCTCCCAGGATTTCATCGTCAAGAAACAATTCATTTTGGGGAGGATAGGCCTCAAGAAACATACCTGCCAAAGTCACAACAAATCCCTGTGTGAGCCAAAGCTGATCTGCCTCCCGCGACCGTATGGTTTGACCAAACCACTGCGTAGCTAGAGCCTGACTCATCTGCCAGGCATTCCAACGCAACCATTTTTCTTGTAACTTCCTCAGGAGAGGTTGCTGTGGTCTATTCAAAGTCATGAGGCCTGGTGACTGTAGGGGCTCATGATCATCTGTCTCTACCAGCAAAAGATCTCGCGCTGCAGGACTACCGAGTTTTCGTCGATAAAAATCGACAGCTGCCAGAGCTAATGGTGCCTGTTCTCGAAAATTTTCCGAATCGCTCAGCACATGCAAACGCAATCCTCCGGTCTCCAAGCGAACAACTTCGCCTCGTTGATAAAAGACCAGATGAAAAGCTGGTCCTTTCCAACGATACACAGCTTTTTCCTCATAACCAGCACCCAGTACGGACCAGCTCTCAGGCTTTTGGATAAACACCACATAATCGGCATCTTCGCGCATAGCTTGCAGCGGTGTTTCACCAACACCAGGACAACGCGAGAGAAGTCGAGGATAAAATTCACTCAAAATACGAACGCCATCTTTGCGATCTTTCCAACCTAAAAGACCAGCCGAAAAAGCCGTACTAACTTCACCATCAGCCTGCTCGTGCAAGCGAAAAACCCCTGCCTGCAACTCTTCCCACTGCTGTGGTCGTGCCCAAACAAAGCCCAAGCCCTTTCTCTGTAGCTTATCTTGTGGCACAGGGCCTCGCATCATTTGCTTATGCTGAACTTTTTCTAATAGTGGATCCAAGGCTGGAACGTAGACACAAGCCCCCTTACGCACGAGAGGTGACCGTATTTGCAAAACAACTCGAGGATCACTCTCAAGACTCAAGTCCTGCTCATTGACGTCGATCTGCAGCGCATACTCCGCCTGAGGAAAGCGTAGCTCAGCCTCTGGAGCACAGAGGGCTACTGATCTCCACAGCAGGAGAATCACGAAGCTTATGATAAATGTTTGAACAGACATAGATCCCAAACCAAACCCTCAGTGTTTCAAGTAACGATCGAGCGTCTGCAGTAAACTTTGCTTTTTTATCGGCTTAAGTACATAGGCATCGCATCCCGCTTGTATCGCAGCATCGATATCATCCTGCAGGAGAGAGGAACTAAACGCGATGACTGTCGTACGTGTTCGTCCAAGCTGTTCTTCTAGCTTACGTAAACGCTTGGTAGCCTCTACCCCCCCAAGCTCTGGCATATGCAAATCCATCAAGACTACATCGTAAAATCGCTGAGCAAAGGTCTCAACTCCCTGCTTGCCATTGGCTGCAAAATCTAAATGTATCGGTAAGCCTCGCAAGTAGATTCGAAATATGTCTTGATTGTCAAGATCGTCATCGATAATCAATAGCCGCGCTTGCTCACGACTCCTTTTGTCTTCGACCGTAGAGACACTCTTCTTCGCTTTTGGCCAACGCATCATGATCCTGGTTCCCTGGCCCTGCAGACTTTCGATAACGAGCGCACTCTGATGCAAGGCCATAAACTGATGACATAGTCTCAAGCCAAGACCTGTTCCCTGCTCGCGATCGGTCCCTAATTGCGAGTGCCCCTCTTGCCAACGGAGCTTCTGCAAAGTTTCGGGCGACATACCTATGCCATTGTCAATAAACCAAAGGAGATAGCTATCGGCCTCTTCTTGTGCCTTAATAAACACACGTCCCTGGCCCCCTGGCGTAAATTTGAGTGCATTGCTCAGTAAATTCCGTAAGACCGTGCTTAACATACTTTTGTCAGCATAAACCCAATAGTCTGGGGAGACTTGCATTTCCAGAGCGACACCTTTGACTTTAGCATTCAGACGCAAGAGCTCAATCGCCTCGGATACGAGCTCATAGAGCTGGCAGGCTTCTGGCTGCGCGCGCAAAGTCCCTTGTTGGAGAAGAGCCCAGCGCAAGAGATTGTCCAACAGACCCTGTGCTTCTTCGGCTGCCATAGCAATTTTTTCGATCATTTGCTGGCGCTCGTCCTCGTTTAGTTCGCTGCGATGATCAAGGAGCAGAGCCGAATAGCCTTTGAGCGCTTGAAAGGGACTTTTCAGATCATGCGCGATCAGGGAAAAGAATCTATCTTTTACCTGAAGTGTTCGCTTCAATTCTTCATTAGTCTGAGTAGATATGTCGAGATCTGCCTGCAGCTTTTGTGCAAGTGTTTGAACTTTGCGCAGATCTTCACGGACACTATCTAACTCCTGCATTTTGAGCTTTAATTTTTGTTGAGAGCGTATCCTATCCCAGCAGATTATTCCTAAAAGTGCCGCGAGACCAAGAACTAGTCCAATCCAAATGACTATCATGTCTTGCGCCTCCTTAGACACGGAACTCAGACAAAGCGAGCTTCCAAAGCGTGAAGATAGTTGGCCATAGACTCCACACAGCTCGCACATTCCTTAGCATCGTGACTCCGCGCCGCTGCCTCGAGCTGTCTTGCCAACTTGCCATAGACATCCAGTCCGTAGGCTCCTGCGTTACCAGCGATCTTGTGGCCAAAGTTTTGCAGAAAGGCAAAATCCCCCTGCGACAAACAGTCTCGGAGCTTTACCAAGTCATCACGACGAGCCTGTAGATAACGAGGAAATATGTCTTCTAGATCTTTATCGATCTCGACGATCATAACTATAAATCCTCACACGATTAATTTTTTTCTCCATTATAACCCAGGAGTGGCGGTACGCCCTCATTTTCCAAAGCGCTCACTTTGAGTGAGGCGTCTGTCAAGCTTTCGTTGACAAAGACAGAAGAGCTTTTATAATTTGCAAACTTTTCCTGGTGGCTGACAGCTCAGTGACCGTCTGCCGCTACTCGCACCCCTTAAGAGGTCATGATGAAAGCTCTTGTCGAAGAAGTTAACACGGTCCAACGTCGTATTCGCGTAGAAGTCTCATCAGGAGATGTCAAATCTGCGTTTGATAGCGTCTATCGCAATCTTCAGAAAAAAGCTCGTATCAACGGTTTCCGTCCTGGCAAGGCGCCTCTGACCGTCATCCGCAAGCTCTACGGTCAATCTGTTGCTTATGATGTGGTCGAGCAACTCGTGAGCCGCCACCTCTCGTCTGCGATTGAGAAAGAGTCGATCCGTCCCATCGCAACACCTGTGCTCGAGACCGTCGATCTTCCCAAAGAAGACGCTGATTACACGTTCAGCGTCCTTGTTGACGTAATGCCTCCCCTCAAGATCGAAGGTTACAAAGGCCTCGAGTTGAGCTGTAAGGTCGTGACAGTCGGTGATGCAGAAGTTGAGAGAGAGATCGAGTTCGTCCAGCGTCGTCACGCCAAGACTCGTGAAGCCGACGCAGGCGCCACAGCAGCGCCCGGCCAGATTGTAAAAATCAGCCAAAAAGCCACGATCGACAATGAAGTCTTCGATGAGTTCACCTTCGATGACGTTCCCGTTGAGCTGGGCAAAAAATACCTACTCCCTGAGCTCGAAGAGGGCCTGGTCGGTATGAAGGTCGGTGACGAGAAGACTCTCGAAATAACCATTCCCGATCACATCCAAGACAAAAGCAAGATCGGCATGAAGGCACAGGCCGCCGTTCGCGTCGAAGGCATCATGGAGATGACCTTGCCAGAAGTGAACGACGAACTCGCCAAGGACATGGGCCTCGATACTCTCGACGCTCTCAAGAAGAGCATTCGCGATCGCTTAGACCGTCAAGCTGACAGCTACCGTCGCAATCAGCTCGAGACGGAAATCTTCCGTCAGCTGTCGAGCAAGAATCAGTTCGAAGTTCCGCCCTCTATGGTGGACCAAGTCATCGACAGTATCTTCGATGAGATGGAATTCGAATCTGACAAAGACCGCAAAGCAGCTAAAGCTAGCCGTGAGCAGAGAGCCCGACTTCTCGATACAGCGAAGGAAAGAGCCAAAAATACTCTCATCCTCTCCGAAGTGATCAAGAACGAAAAAGTTGAAGTCAACGACGACGACTTCGACGCTTATGTCCGCGACCTCATCACAGGCAGCAACTTGAGCCAAAACCTTGACGCTAAGCTAGTTGATAGCATCAAGGCGTCCATGGGTCCCCACGCTCGCGAGTCGCTGCTCTTTAAGAAGGCACTCGACTTTGTAATCGAGCACGCAAAAATTACCGAGACGAAAGAAGAGAGCGCGAAATAACCGCCAATCTTTACCGTCTGTGCTATAATCCTTCCTCATGGGTAGCTTCCCTTGAGGAAGGATTTTTTTTTCCTAAAGACTTCTTCAATTAGGACGAAAGGCTTCGTGGAAGCTTCTTGTTTTTGCTTCCGTTGTGTCTTAAGTTAATCCATGTATGTATGGACAACTGCAAAGAAAATTGCAGGATCGATACAGAGATGGCTTCAACCTGTGCTGAATAAGGATGTTGCAATGGCACTAGTACCCGTTGTCGTTGAACAAACGAACCGAGGCGAGCGATCGTGGGACATCTACTCCCGCCTGCTGCAGGAACGTATTGTCATGTTGGGCTCTCCGATTTACGACGAAATCGCAAACGTCATTGTCGCACAGCTTCTCTACTTAGAAAGCGTCGATCCTGACAAAGACATCATGTTCTACATCAATTCTCCAGGTGGCTCTGTTACGGCAGGTATGGCCATCTATGACTGTATGCAGCTTATCCGCCCAGATGTGCGGACTTACTGTATCGGACAGTGCGCAAGCATGGGAGCGTGGCTCCTCGCAGCAGGCGCGCCTGGCAAACGCCACGCCTTGCCAAACGCTCGCATCATGATTCACCAACCCCTTGGTGGTGCTGGTGGTCAAGCGACCGATATTGACATTCAAGCTCAGGAGATCATCAACCTGAAGCGCAAGATGTCCGGCATCCTCGCCCAGCACACGGGCAAGACGACCGAACAGATCATCAAAGATATCGATCGCGACTATTTCATGAGCGCAGAGCAGGCAAAAGAATACGGAATCGTCGACAGCATTATCTCTCCGGTGAAAAAGCCGAAGAAGGACTAACGAAATGAGCCGCCGAGGCTAGCCTAGGACTCCAAGCAGGCAGCTTGGAGCAAAGGACCTCGAAGCGCAGATCCTGAAGGGAGATCGAAAGTTATGGCCAGCAAGGACAGTGGTCTGCACTGCAGCTTCTGTGGCAAGAGTCAAAAGGAAGTGAAAAAGCTGATAGCCGGTCCAAATGTGTACATTTGCGACGAGTGTATCCAGCTCTGCAATGACATTATTGCCGAGGAAGTGGAAAAGGAAGAGCTTCTCAATCCAGGCAACAAGATACCAAATCCCAAAGACATCAAGCGCATTCTTGACGAATACGTCATCGGTCAGGATCGAGCCAAAAAGATTCTCTCCGTAGCCGTACACAATCACTACAAGCGTATCGACCACAAGGGCAGTTCTGACGAGATTGAACTGACCAAGTCGAACATCCTCCTCATCGGGCCGACCGGTAGCGGTAAGACTCTTTTAGCTCAGACTCTCGCGCGCATCTTGAATGTGCCTTTCACCATCTCCGATGCGACCAACCTCACTGAGGCCGGTTACGTTGGTGAGGATGTG
>JACCDP010601473.1_pt1 | contig 15873 bp, 12 predicted proteins | sample 7445841 | NCBI WGS metagenome assembly JACCDP01 (sample SAMN15323441, study PRJNA562643) | freshwater metagenome | isolation source: river surface water | place: USA:Blue River Watershed | collected 2017-08-17 | reverse complement strand
GGTCTCTTGGGACAAGTCAGGCGCTCGATCTTTTTACCCCATCGAATCAAAAGTAACTTGGTCTCAACTTGGATTTGATTTAGCGGCAATTAAAAAGATGCGTAGGGTTTGGCGTTTATATCATTTCTTTAAATTTAACCGAATAAAATTATTAATTGGTTTTGTAATGAGCGCGGACAAGACTGTTTATGCAGCAGCAAAGCTCGCTGGCGTTAAAATAATCGTTGCTGAGCGCAATGCCCCCTCAATGTTCATGATCCGTTACAATTTCTTTCAGCGTTGGATTATTTTTAGGCTTCTTGGGTTGGCCGATAGAATAACTGTCCAACTTGATAGTTTTGTTAAAGATTACCCTAAAAATTTGCATGAGCGTATACATAGCATTGCAAACCCTGTATCTTCTGTTACTCCTTATTTGCATGCACATCCAGAGAAAGAGATTGCTGGGCGATATACTCTTCTGACTGTTGCAAGGTTGGATTCAGTTCAAAAGCGAATTGCGTTATTAATTAATGCATTTGCTATGATTGCACCCAGCTTTCCAAACTGGGACTTATTAATAGTTGGTGACGGACCAGATTATTCGAAAATTTCAAGACTCGTTCAGTCACATTCTTTAGCAAATAGAATTCGCCTGAAAACTTCTGTTAATGAGATCTCTGATATTTATAGTCAAAGTCATTTATTTGTTATTCCTTCTCGTTGGGAAGGCTTTTCAAATGCCTTGGCTGAAGCTATGGCGCATGGGCTTCCTGCAATAGGTTTTGCTGAGGCGGCTGGAGTGGCAGAATTAATCGATGACGGTGGATGGTTGGTTCCCGGTATAGACGATGAAAGATTATTAGCAGCTACCTTGGCTCAAGCTATGGCAGATCCTTATGGGCGAGTGAGTCGTGGCATCATCGCCGCTCAAAATATGGCTAAATTTGAATCTGAAGAACATTATGGAAAGTGGGAAGACTTATTACGCTCAGTTATTAGGTCGTCAAAAACAAAGAGAGTTTGAATGAAAAGGCCTTTGATTACGATTGGACTCACCACCTTTAACGCGTCAGATACTGTTGAACGTGCTCTTATTTCAGCTTTTTCACAGACATGGCGTCCGATTGAAATAGTGGCTGTTGATGATTGTTCGGATGATGGTACTTTTGCTTTGCTTCAACAAATTGCTGAGCGAAATTCTGAGTTGAGAGTTTTTCGCAATCCTATCAACAGCGGCGTATCAGTGTCGCGCAATCGTATTTTGAAAGAAGCTTACGGGGAGTTCATCGTCTTTTTTGACGATGATGATCAAAGCAATCCAGAGCGAATTATGCAACAATATTTTCGAATAGTAGAATATGAAAAGCAATTTGCAGCTGGGGCCCCAGTTATATGTTATACAGCACGTGAACTGCATTATCCAAACGGTGAAATGCTTATTGTGCGAACAATGGGCCAAATCAAAGGCAAGCTGGCACCTGCTGGATTACCTGTGGCTCATCGTATTTTAATGGGTGCTCCACTTGATGATGCTTATGGTGCTTGCCCCACTTGCAGTCAGATGGCCCGCTTAGAGACATACTCCTTGGTTGGAGGATTTGATGCAAGTCTTCGGCGAGGTGAGGACACAGACTTTAACATTAGGCTGGCGATTCTTGGAGGGCATTTTGTGGGCATAGAAGATCCGCTTGTTATTCAGACAATGACAAAAACTTCTGAAAAAAGCTTAGCTGAAGAGTACAGCAATACAAAGCTTTTATTAGAAAAGCATCGATCAACTATTGGGAGTGAAGGGCGGTATAAATTTTGTTGTGCTTGGATAAATTTAAAGCAGGCTTGGTTAGAGCGTCGCTTTATAGTGTTTATTATTCAATTATTAGTGTTGGTTATGAAGCATCCTATAATTTCGATGCGAAGACTTCATGAGGCATTACCGAATATCAGATTAAATCGATCTTTTAGCCGTTTTCATATGAATGATAGAAGCTCTAAATAGCCCTAATTAATTAAGGAGCTTATCGGATGAGATGGATATTTAAAGTAATTATTAAATTGATTATAGCCAGAATACCTATACCTTATAAATTATGGAGGGCAATAGGATTTTTCCGCCATGGACACATGGATTCTATTAATTATTCGCATAAAATTTTTAACTTGCATATTGCTCGCTCTTATGGTCAGGAGGCTTCGGGGGGTATGGTAATGCTGGAGATTGGCCCCGGAGATAGTGTCGCATCTTCTTTGCTGGCTTTTGCAATTGGAGCACGTCGCGTTTATTTAATCGATGTGGGGGACTTTGCATGTAAGGACATTATTTTTTATAAGTCTTTTGCAAAAGACATGATAAAGAGAGGTATGCCTGCTCCAAACCTTGAAGAGGCTCAATCTTTCGATGATATTCTTAAGTTATGTAACGCTGAGTACCTGGTGGATGGACTTTCCAGCTTACGCAAAATACCAACTGCTAGTATTGATTTTGTGTGGTCACATTCAGTTCTTGAACATGTAAGGAAAAATGACCTGGAGAAGCTGATGAGAGAGCTTTTGAGAGTTCTTAAGCCAGGCGCGCTCTCTTCCCATAATATTGATTATCAGGATCATCTTGACTCTGCGTTAAACAACTTACGAATCCCAGAGTTTTTATGGGAGAGTTCATTAGTATCGAGTTCGGGTTTTTACACTAATCGTATTCCTGCGGTCAGAATGCATGCTCTTTTTAAAGATGTGGGTTTCGAAATTTTACAAGAGGAATATGGCAAATGGCCAAAATTACCAACGCCACTTAGCGCAATGCAGCCTGAATTTCAGAAATTTCCAGATGCCGATCTTATTAACCGAACTTCTTCTGTATTGTTAAAAGCATAATGAAAAATAGAGCCTAGCAAATGCTGAAAGAAAATATTAAGGCCTCAGGACGACTTTCTGAGCCACTAATTTCTATTGGATTGACCTGTTTTAATGCAGAGCAGACGATCGAACAAGCTCTTCGTTCTGCATTGGCGCAAGATTGGCCTAATCTAGAAGTGATCGTTGTTGATGATTTATCAACAGACAATTCATGGGAAATAATTAATAAAATTGCCAACACTGATGAACGTGTTAAAGCTTTGAAACATTCAGTTAATGGTGGTCCAGCAGTTACACGAAATACAATTTTGAATTTGGCATTGGGCGAATTCCTTGTTTTTTTTGATGACGACGACGAAAGCATGCCTGAGCGTGTAAGGGTTCAATATAATACTTTGAGTGATTATGAACTGAAACATGATATTAGGTTGGTGGCATGTTACGCGTCTGGCACTCGTCTTTACCCGAATGGATATAAGTTGGATATTGAGGCTATCGGATCAAAAGCATTTGTCCCGCAAGGGGAGTTGATGGCAGATTACCTTCTGTTTAATGGCCGAAAAAAAAATATATTCTATGGGGCTGGAACTCCGACGTGTGCATTATTAGCGAGGCTATCAACTTTTAAATCGCTAGGTGATTTTGATGTAAATTTTCGGCGAGTTGAGGATGTGGATTTTGCCGTTCGATTAGCTTTAGCCGGCGGTCATTTTATAGGCTGCCCAGAAAAGCTTTATGTGCAGCGCGCCACAATATCTTCGGATAAAACGCCTCAAAAAAACTTGGATGCGGAGCTGCAGCTTGTTGAAAAATACTCTTTATATTTAAGGAAAAGAAAGCGTTATAGCTACGCCCGTGATTGGTTCAAAATTCGTTTTTATCATTTTAGTGGGCAGCGTATGATGTTTTTAGTTGTATTATTTTATTTCCTAATTAGCCATCCTATCTCTGGCATTAAACATTTGTTGCAATCAGCCCCCAAGAGAATTGATCACGAAAAAAAAATGTCTAGGAATTTATTATGAGAAATTTTATAGCTGTTTTTAAGCTACTACTTCCCAGTAGCGCTCGCTTCCTGCTTCGCCAATTCCAAAAATCGATTGTATATAAATGTCGTCGACAGCAAATTAAGATTCCGATAACACTGAGAATCCCAGTAAAAGTTATTCTTGGCGCTGCTATGACTTATCAAGTTGGATGGTATTCAACTAATCAACAATGGCTAGATATCGCGAGCGCAAAAGACTGGAAGCAAATATTCCAAGGAAAGAAGCTGCTTATCAATGTTCTCGCAGAACATGTGTTTGAGCATTTAACTGAAGAGGAAACTAAGCGGGCTCTGAGACTTATAAAATTGCATATGCTTCCCGGTGGAAGGATAAGAATCGCAGTCCCAGATGGGTATCACCCAGATTCCACTTATATCAGGCATGTTGGTGTCTCTGGCATTGGCGCGGATGCAGCCGATCATAAGCAACTATTAAATTCAGACAAACTTTGTTGTTATCTAAAAGAGACGGGGTTCGTACCAGAAATTTTAGAGGGGTATCTCAGCAATGGTGAGCTTGTGCAGAAACCTATAGACCTATCTGGGGGTAAGATAATTAGAAGCAGGAGTAATTCTAAGACTATGAAAGGTCGAGCAGGTTGGGATTTTGAAGATGCTAATACCTCGTTAATTGTTGATGGAGTTATACCACTATGACTTCTATAATACTCGGCGCCATAGCATTGGATAAAATGGCTGGTGGACTCGAGAAAAACATTGTTTTGTTGGCAAATCATTTTGTTCGCGCAGGAGCTCAAGTTTCCATAGTTACATTTGACACCCCTGGGGCAACCGCTTTTTATGAGCTAGATCCTTCAATTAAATGGCATAAAGTCGGGCGAACCAAACCCCACACGTCGATAAGTTTTTTAGAGCGTTTCAAGCTCATTTTGCGAATACGTTCCGTGATTAAAAAATTCGACCAACCTATTGTTGTGTGTTTTCATCATGGGATTTTGCCGAGGTTCTGTCTGGCAGGATTTCTTATAAAAAAACGACTTATTTGTTCGGAACGAAACTCAATTTCTTTGTATAAATTTATAAGGCAAAGTAAATGGTCTTTAGGATTTATCTCACTAGCTTTGACTCATAGGATTACTGTTCAGTTTCCAAGCTATGTTAATGATTATCCTGCATGGCTCAGAACGAGGATACGCGTTATTCCAAATCCTGTATATAAAGCATCTACTTCTGCCAACCCTAATGAACCTGGTATGAATGGAAGATTTAGGGTGTTGGCGGTTGGGAGGATTTGTGCTCAAAAAAATCAGAAGGCTTTAGTTAATGCGTTTGCAAATTTACATCATGAATTTCCTGAATGGGATTTGCATATTATTGGGGATGGGGAGGAGATCGAAGATCTTAATAGCTTAATTCGCAACAGAAGCCTTGCTGATCGAGTGTTTTTGTGGGGTAATCAGCAAGATGTTTCAAGCTGGCTGAGAAGCGCTCATTTATTTTGTATGCCATCAAGCTGGGAGGGTTTCCCCAATGCTCTTGCGGAAGCTATGGCTCACGGTTTGCCAAGTATTGGGTTGACTGACTGTGCCGGAGTAAGAGATCTAATCGTTGATGGGATCTGTGGATCTCTTACTACAATTGGAGCTCTCGAGCAGTCTATGCGTGAATTAATGCAATCTCCAGTGACCAGATTTGAAATGGGCAGAGCTTCAAAAAAGCTTATTTTACGTTTCGATCCTAAGGATACTTTCTATCAATGGGATGAATTAATCGCAGAAATTAATTCCTCTAAATGAAGTTACTTTTTGCTATTAAAAGTCTTGGCTTTTCTGTTGGTGGAGCAGAGCGAGTATTTTGCACCATATGCTCAGAGCTTTCATCTCGTGGGCATGACGTCATAGCAGTCACTTTCGATCCCACAGGAACCATACCTTTTTACCCTCTTGATTCTAGAGTTCGCTTAGTTAATCTTGCTGTTGGTAATCCGTCCAAGCCAGCAGGCTTTTTTGAAATGTTTGCCCGCATGCGATCGTTGCGAAGATTTGTTTCCGAGATAAGTCCAGATGTGACGATTGGGTTTATGCATTCAACGTTTATTCCTTTGGCTTTTGCTCTTATCGGTAAGCGCATCCCAGTATTAGGCAGTGAACATATTGTCCCTGAATATTATCGCGCTCGATCCTTTGAATATTTTTTGTTAATGTTATCTGCACAATTTCTTGACAAACTAACCGTATTGTCAGATACGATACGTTCTAAATATCCGATTATTGTTAGGCGAAAAATGAAAGTACTTCCCAATCCTGTTGAATTGTCAAAAAGTATTGTGAATATAGGGCTTAAAAAAGAAAGCTACACTCTTTTAAGTATTGGTCGCCTAGAAGAGCAAAAGGATCACGCTACATTAATTCGTGCATTTGCTCTATTGACTAAGAAATTTCCTCAATGGAATCTTAGGATTATTGGCGAGGGCCGGTTGAATTCTTATCTTAAACATCTGATATCGACTCTGGGATTGACTTCAAAAATTACACTAGCAGGCAATACCTCTTTAATTCAAGCTGAATATGAGATAGCAGAAATTTTTGTAATTCCATCTCTGTATGAGGCATTTGGTCTTGCCACAGCTGAGGCAATGGCATATGGCCTTCCCGCGATTGGATTTAAGGATTGCCTAGGTACTAACGAATTAATTCATTCAGGCTTAACTGGGTTATTAGTTGACCCGAAGAATGACCGGGTTTGTTCGCTAGCATCAGGATTATCAAGCCTGATGGCTGATGCGAAATTGCGCAGGCGACTTGGAATTGCTGGGCGTAAAGCAATCAATAATAAATTTTCATATGTGAGTGTGTGCAATCAGTGGCAGGATTTGTTAAGGGATTGCATATGTGTGGAATAGCTGGTTTATTAATCCCACCTAAATACTTTACATCGGAAATTCAGGATGTTGTTCGCAATATGGCTTCCCAGATGCTTCATCGCGGACCTGATGATGGACGTCAGTGGTTTGACCCTGCTGCAGGAGTGGCGCTTGCGCATCGTCGTTTAGCTATTCTTGATCTTTCAGAGGCTGGACATCAACCAATGACTTCGCTCTGCGGCCGCTACGTTCTAGTCTTTAATGGTGAAATTTATAACCACGAAGCAATACGGCGTGAGCTAGAAAGTGAAGGTTGTTTTCTGGGTGGCGAGGGGTGGCGAGGACATTCCGACACTGAAACGCTATTGATGGCAATTTTCTTTTGGGGATTAGAACGGACACTTCATAAATCCGTTGGCATGTTTGCCTTCGTTTTATGGGACAAGAAAAATAGAGAGCTTTATTTTGCAAGGGATCGAGTGGGCGAGAAGCCTCTTTATTATGGACTGCATAAAGGGGTCTTGTTATTTTCTTCTGAGCTAAAGGCATTAAGGGCATACCCAGGATTCCATGGTGAAGTTGACCGAGACGCTCTTTCGCTTTTTCTTCACAGGAATATGATACCAGCGCCTTACACAATCTATCGTGGGATTTTTAAGCTTCCTGCGGGGTCTTGGTTAAAGGTAACTCTTGCAGATATTATTAAGGAGGAGTTGCCAATCCCTCAATCATATTGGACAGTAGCTGAAGTAGCTGCAACAGGGCAAAACAACTTATTTCAAGGCGACTTTTTAGATGCTAGCGATGAACTTGAGCGGCTTCTTAAACAATCAATTTCTGGTCAAATGTTAGCTGATGTGCCGTTAGGTGCTTTTCTGTCGGGAGGAGTCGACTCTTCAACAGTAACTGCATTAATGCAAGCGCAATCAGCTAAACCCGTGAAGACCTTTACTATAGGATTTCATGAAAGTGATTACAACGAAGCTGAATATGCAAGGTCTGTTGCTTCCTATCTTGGAACGGAGCATACATCAGTCTTCGTGACACCTAGACAAGCGCTGGATGTTATACCCAAGCTACCAATCCTTTATGATGAGCCTTTTGCAGATGCCTCACAGATTCCTACTTTTTTGGTTAGCGAATTGGCTAGAAGCAAGGTGACTGTCTGTTTGTCAGGTGATGGTGGAGATGAGCTCTTCGGAGGATACAATCGTTACATTATAGGGGGAAAGCTTGGGCGAAAATTGGGATGGGTTCCACATATCTTGCGATCAGGAATTGCGGCTATTATTAAGTCCACTCCACCTTCTTTGTGGAATGATCGATTCGAACGATTGGGATCTATTCTTCCTAAAGATTGGAGGGTCAGAGCGGCTGGAGATAAGCTGCACAAATTAGCAGAAGTTTTATCAGTGAATTCTCGAACCGAAATCTATAATCGTTTGATCTCGCAATGGCCAGATTCAGATCGGGTTGTGATAGGCAGCAAAGAACACAGCCTTATAAATTTATATGATCATACGTGCACCTCATTATTTACTGATCTTGAGCATCAGATGATGTGTATAGATATGACCACTTACCTGCCTGATGACGTGCTAGTAAAAGTTGATCGCGCTGCTATGGGTGTTTCTCTTGAAACGCGCGCTCCAATGCTAGATCATCGTGTGGTTGAATTTGCATGGACGTTGCCATTGCAAATGAAAATTCAAGGAAGCAAAGGGAAGCTTATTTTACGTGAAGTTTTAGATAGATATGTGCCTCGCGCCCTGATAGATCGACCGAAAACAGGTTTTGGAGTCCCCATTGATTCATGGTTGCGTGGACCACTCAAGCATTGGGCTGAGGAGCTTCTCGAGCCAAGCCATTTAAAAAATCAAGGATTTTTTGAAGCCAAGCTCATTAGGATAAAATGGGAAGAACATTTGTCTGGTAAGCGAAACTGGTCCAATCAACTTTGGAGTGTTTTAATGTTTCAGGCATGGCTATCTGAAAATCATGGGATTAACTAAATCTATGCCTAACTTATTTTTTAAATCAAAATTAATCAAACAACTTGCTTTGTTCTTGCTTTCGAGTTTTCTTCTATTTATAGGATTCGAGATTGTTGGCACTGAAAAAGTTTGGGCTAGCTTAACGCAATTCCCTTTTTGGGTTATCGCGGGGACTCTGATAGCATTTGCCTTAAATCTTGTTGTGGTTGGGTTTAGATTTCAACAGCTCTTGAAAGTCTCCGGTGTAGACCTACCTAATAGTGTAGCTTTCAAAGCAAACTTGCATGGTAACTTTGCTTCGCTGTTTTTAATATCGCTATTTGGCCAAGTTGTTGGGCGACAGATGTTTTTAAAACGATATATTAACTCACCGGTCTTGTTTTCGTCCGTGGCTGCGATGGAACGAATCATATTGTTTCTGATTAGCGGTTTATTTTGTTTATTTGGGGCGCTCTGGGTAATTAATACGAAAGATATCATTAGTTTTTTTGGGCAATTTTCGCTCGCTAAGATTTTCATCGTATTTATTATCAGTATCGCGGCAAGCTTGCGATTTAGGCAGTCAAACTTTGAGCGTAAGTTGTATCTCAGTATGTGTACTAAACATAACTTAAGTTATTTTTTAAAGTTCACAAGCCTTACTCTTCTTTCCCAAGCGTTTGTTTTGGGTGCTTTTACAATTGGGATTAAGGCTTTAAACCCTGATATTTTATTCTGGGATATCTTAGCTGCTGCCGCAATCACGAGTTTTATTGCTAGTTTACCAATCTCAATTAATGGTTGGGGTTCACGTGAACTGGCTGCTATCTTAGCTTTTGGTTATATTGGAGTCCCAGAATCTTTTGCATTTGCTGTCTCAATTTTGGTCGGATTATGCTCAACCGCAGTTGTGCTGATAGCTTGGCCTTTTGCATTTCATCGTAATGAAGTAAAGCTTAAGCCGTTTTCACTTTCCAAGAAAACTATTAGTCGATTATCGATAGAAAAAGTAATGACATGGTTTTTGGGAACTTTAACTGCTGTATTTATCTTTTTTCAGTTTAAAGTGCCAGCTTTAGCTGGCAATTATTTAAACGTAAATATGAGTGATACTTTTGTAATACTTATACTTACTTCATTTGTGTTTTATTTGTTTCATGAGCGCCAATTGCCGAGATGGGAAGTGCCAAATTTTAATCTATCACTTCTTATTTTTAGCGCACTATTACTCTTTAGTTTATTGAATGGTTTCCAAAAAATTGGCATAACTGAGTGGGCACTTTTTAATAGGTTTTTAGGATGGATTGTCTTGCTTGGTTATTTAAGTGTTGGCGCACTCACTGTCAATTTCTTGGGCAAAGTAGGCTTGTTGCGAATAATTTACACTTTGATTCTTACTTCAGCCACAATTATAATTTTCGAACTCGTTACTCGATCAACAGGGCATGTTGACCTAGTGAATACACCTTTAAACTTTGAAGGTTTTTCTGGCAATCGAAATGCATTTGCATTTCAACTTCTTGTTTGTTCTGTGTTGATAATTACTTATACCCCAAGTAACAAGACTGCTCGAGTAAATTTTTTCGGGAAATATTTTGGTGTTGCTGTCGTGCATGGGATTATTTTGGCTGGAATTTATTTATCTGCTTCCAAGGCAGGGATTGTAACGGCTGCTATTCTTTTACTGGGGTCCAGCTTTTTCAAGGCATTTAATCGAATGATGATACTTAGGTCTATTATTTTTGGATGTCTGATTTGGATATTATTTACATGGGCTCTTCCATGGATATATAATTTTTCTAATCTTTATCCAAATGATGAGATTCAAAAACAAATTCAAATTCAATCTGCATTTTCTAATTCAATCAGTTTGGAAGAACATTTCCTTACTATTAAGCTAGGCTTGGAATTATGGCTGAACTCGATATGGATTGGATCTGGACTTGGTGTTTTTTTGGAAAAATCCCCTGAGCTGGCCGGTAAATCAATACTCATTCATAGTACCCCTGTTTGGATCCTAGCAGAATTCGGCATCCTTGGTGCGGTAATACTATCTTCAATCTTAGGTTGGGTATTTTTTAATGTTAGTAAAAGTTTTCACGCTAAAACTAGGAGTCGCGCATTAATTTTACTGATAGTGATCTTTTTGTTGTTTTCTCTCACCCATGAAATTTTCTACCAGCGTATTTTTTGGTTGGCACTTGGGATTTGCCTTGCGCTCCCACTCAAAAATACTTCAAAGCAAGCTTTTTCAAAAGAATTTAATTAATCATGAGAGCGGCAAAAATACTTTTTGTGGTGACAGAAGATTGGTATTTTTATTCGCATCGATTACCACTCGCAATTGCTGCTAAAGAGGCTGGTCATGATGTTTCTGTAGCAACTCGCCTTGCAGGATCCAGAAAAAGTATTTCTGACGCAGGGATTCGAACTATTCCCCTTCGTTTCATGAAGCGCTCTAGCCTTAATGTTTTTCGTGAGCTTGCTTCATTTGTCGAACTTTTTTTGCTTTTAAGAAGGGAGCGGCCTGATTTAATTCATTTGGTTGCTCTTAAGCCCGTAATTTATGGATCTTTGGCCGCTAGCTTAGCTGGAATCTATCCAAGAGTTAATGCTCTTGCTGGTCTGGGCTTTGTTTTTTCTTCAAAAAAAAATCTTGCTAGATTTTTGAAGCCTATATTAATTCGTATGTTCCGGTTCATTTTTAATGATACACATAGTAAATTGATACTGCAGAATCGAGATGATTTTTCTTTGATGACTGAATTAGTAGGTGTGAAGTATGACCGGGTTTATCTTATACGAGGTGCCGGTGTAAATTTGGATCAATACTCCCCAACTAAACTGCCTTCTGGAGTGCCAATCATTATGCTTGCATCCCGCATGCTTTGGGATAAAGGTGTTGGCGAATTTGTAAATGCCGCAAAAATACTTAAGAGGCAAGGCATTTCTGCTAGGTTTGTTTTGATTGGAGACTCTGATCCAGAGAACCCAACTTCAATCTCAGGCAGACAGTTAAAGAAGTGGAATGATTCAGGCGTGATTGAGTGGTGGGGTTATCGCAGCAATATGGCAGAACTATTATCTCAAGCGAGAGTGGTTTGTTTGCCAACTTATTATGGAGAAGGCGTTCCAAAAGTCCTTATTGAAGCCATGGCGTGTGGCCGTCCAATTGTTACTACTGATATGCCTGGATGCAGAGATTTAGTGAGATCAGGAAGAAATGGAATGCTTGTTAAACCGAAAGACTCGGTTGAACTTGCTGCAAGTCTAATGACGCTGATTCTAAATAAATCTGCCTGTCAAAAGATGGGGATAGAAGGCCGAAAAATTATTGAGAAAGAATTCTCTTTAGGGCAGGTCATTGAAGAAACTATGGCTGTCTACAGGGAGTTATTGATAAAATGAAAACGCTTGTTACTGGGGCTACTGGGTTTATTGGCCGCCGTTTGTTGGGAGCCTCTGATCGCGCCTTAGTCAGACAGCCTGCTGGTTTTGCTCATGAAGTGGTTGGTAACTTATTAGATGTGCGTTCTCTAGACAAAGCCTGTCTGGGTATCAAAACGGTTTTTCATTGTGCGGGTTATTCTAAGGCATTTGGGACTGCTCCCAAAGACATCTATCATGATGTTAATTATTTGGGAACCGTTAATCTTCTTGAGGCCGCAGGACGCGCTGGTGTGAAACATTTTATATTTTTATCTAGCGTCAAGGCAATGGCAGAGCCGGGTGAAAAGTGTGTTGATGAGAAATGGCCGGGTGAGCCAATTTCTCCTTATGGCATATCTAAGCGAGCGGCAGAGGAGGCTGTGATAGATGCTGGTGAGCGTTTCGGTATGCATGTAGTTAATCTTCGCCTTGCAATGGTTTATGGTAGGGGTGTCCGAGGAAGTCTTGATCGCTTGGCACGCGGATTAACTGCGGGATGGTTTCCAATTCTTCCAGAAACGGGAAATCGTCGCTCTTTCATTCATTTGGATGATGTTGTTGATGCTATTCGATTAGTTGCAGACTGCCCGAAAGCAAATCGTCGCACTTACATCGTATCTGATTCTAAATCTTATTCTGGTCGGGAGTTATGCGAGTTGATTCGATCCATAATACCAGCGCCAAGAATTTCATGGCAGATCTCAGAAGTGCCTATGAGGCTAGCTGGAAAATTCGGGGATGTTCTTAGATACTTCTCTCGCTATCCCGTTCCTATCAGTTCTGAATTAATTTCTAAGCTGCTTGATTCTGAGTGTTATTCTCCAAGGCTTATTGAGCAAGAGCTTGGTTGGCGTTCCAAGGTTAGTTTGAAAAATGGCTTACAAGAAATGTTATGTCACAACGCACTCATTTAATGCGCAGATTATTTGATCTTGTGATATCGTTTTTTGGTTTAATCATATTAAGTCCAATTTTTGTTTTGCTTTTTTTTATTGGACTTTTGAGTATTCATTCACCGTTATTCTTCCAGAAACGTGTGGGCCGATTCCAAAAGCCCTTTACTCTGGTAAAGTTTAGGACTATGAGAGTAGGCACATTATCAATGCCTACACATTTGGTTGATAGTTCAGTTGTTTCTCCTTTCGGAAGTTTTTTGCGCAAAACCAAATTAGATGAATTTCCTCAGCTTTGGAATGTGCTTAAAGGAGAAATGAGTTTAGTGGGGCCGAGACCTTGTTTATTTAATCAAAAGGCACTGATAAAGGAGCGAGCTAAGCTTAATGTTTTCAAGGCTCTTCCCGGCATTACCGGTTTGGCACAAATCAGCGGTATCGATATGTCTAAACCTAAATTGTTGGCAGAGACAGATGCTCAAATGCTGAAAGAGCTTAATTTGCGGATGTATTTCAATTACATTTGGATCACTGTCATGGGAAAAAGAATAGTTGTTAGACTTAAAATTTCAGACCAAAAAAGTAAGTAAGATACGAATTGGAAACTTCAATTGCGTTCAGCTATCCGCTTCAAATTTAAAATTTTTTGCAGATTTTTTGAATATTTTTCAATATAAATATCTGTCAATTAATTGCTTTAGTGCCATTAGATCTAATAGAACTTCATAATGCCGTGTAAACTATAGTCTATATATGAAAATCCCATTCTTTAATTTACGAATTGTCTTAGCTTTGATTCATGATTTTGCAGTTTCAGGATTGGCTTGGTATTTTGCTTTCCTGTTGCGTTTTAACTTCTCGATTCCTGAAGATTATTTCTCCTTAATGTCTCAGAATCTGTTACCTGTAATATTCGTCCAAATTTTTATTTTCGTCTTGTTTGGTTTATATAAATGCACATGGCGCTTCTTTAGCTTAATTGAATTTAGACGAATTCTCTTAATTATTTTAGTCTCATCGTTTGGGTTGTTTGCTTTATTCTCTGTGATAAGAATAACTCCAAATTTACCTCGCTCCATCATGATTTTGGACTTGATTCTTTTGCTTGTGATGGTTAGCGGAAGTCGTATTATCTATCGCCTATTAAAAGAGCTTATACATTCTGATGCGACTCTAAAGAAAAGCAAGCCTACTATTATATTTAGTAATGCCAATGACGCGTCGACACTTATTAAGAGCTTGCATCAAAATCGGGAATGGTCGGTGGTTGCTATGCTTTGTAATGACAAAACAATACATAATCGCGAGATCTCAGGGGTCAAGGTTTTTGGAGCATTTAATACTCTCGAAAAATTACTTGAACACTGCAAAGCGAGGCATATTATTATTGCAACAAATTTAGCTAAAAAAAATGAAATACGCAAGATTGTTGAGGATTGCAAAGCATTTGGTCTTGAGGCGCTAATTTTACCTAACGCAGAGGATATTCTTAATAGCACCATAGATGTTTCCCAGGTTCGCCCCATTAAAGTGGAGGATTTACTTGGTCGAGATGGTGTCGACTTGGATAGCTCTGGTTTACAAAACTTACTTTGCAATAATGTTGTAATGGTTAGCGGGGCAGGCGGTTCAATTGGCTCTGAGTTATGCCGCCAAATTCTGAAGTTTAATCCAGGCAAGCTGATATGTTTTGATATTTCAGAGTATGCGCTCTATCAATTAGAGCAGTCCCTAAAAACACTTAAAAGCCATCTTGTCTTTGTGATTGGCGATGTCAAAAATCATGCACGTCTAGATACCATTCTGGCAAAGCATCAACCAAAGATCGTTTTTCATGCTGCCGCTTATAAGCATGTTCCACTGATGGAAAATGAAAATGTATCCGAAGCGTTTAGTAACAATGTAGGCGGAACTTATACACTTGCTAAAGCATGTAAAAATGCTAATGTTAGCAAGTTTGTCTTAGTTTCAACTGATAAAGCTGTTAATCCAACTAATGTGATGGGCGCGACTAAACGATTAGCTGAAATTGTATGCCAAGGACTGCAAGAAATTAAGGGCACACGATTTGCGATTGTTCGTTTTGGTAACGTTCTAGGAAGTAGCGGAAGTGTTATCCCAAAGTTCAGAGAACAAATCAAAGCTGGCGGCCCCATTACTGTTACCCACCCTGAGATCACTCGTTATTTTATGTCGATTCCTGAAGCTGCTCAACTCGTAATTCAGGCCGGCTTAATGAGTGCAGGCGGTGAAATATTTTTGCTTGATATGGGAGAACCTTTACGAATCATTGACCTAGCGAAGGAGATGATAAAGCTCTCTGGCTTACAGGAAAATGAAATCGCGATTGAATTTACTGGTCTAAGACCTGGTGAGAAACTTTACGAGGAGTTGTTAGCAAGTGATGAGAACTCGTTACCAACTTCACATGAGAAACTGCGCATCGCTTCAGCAAAAAAAGTGGATATTGTCTGGGTTAATGCGATGCTCAAATGGGTTGAAACTATAGCTACCAAGGATGAGACGATCGTTAAGCAAGAACTAAAAGGCTGGATTGAAGAATACACGCCTGAAATGAAAAAATGACAAATATATAACTATCCTCTTTTTGTCTAGTTGAGACATAGTTAATATCGGTTAACTATCTTTAAAAATTGATTTAATTTTTTCTGTTCGATTCTTTTTTAGCTTTGTCATGAACTGAGATTTACTGCCGATATGTTCAATACCTCGCTCTTTAGCTAAAATCACCTGTTTTTGTCTTTCGGTAAGCGCATTTAATTTTTCAGGAGTATGTTGGTCATAGCAATGAGGACATGAAATCCCTGGGGTGTATTGTTCACTTTTCATGTCGTATTGAGATAGCGGATAACG
>JACCDP011265802.1_pt1 | contig 15875 bp, 13 predicted proteins | sample 7445841 | NCBI WGS metagenome assembly JACCDP01 (sample SAMN15323441, study PRJNA562643) | freshwater metagenome | isolation source: river surface water | place: USA:Blue River Watershed | collected 2017-08-17 | reverse complement strand
ATCGCGGCCACCAATCCCACGGCGGCCTACGATGCGGTGCACGGCAACCCGGAGCGCTTCCTGCGCGCCGTGTATTCCGAACTGGGCGGTCAGTGAGCCTGACGCCGGGTGAGCGTGCCGTTGCGATTGTCCGTCAGCGCCTGCTCGATCTCTTCGCGCGTGTTCATCACGAAGGGACCGTAGTGCACGATGGGCTCGTGCAGCGGCCGCCCGGCGATCAGCAACAGCTTCGCCGGCCCCTCGGCCGCGATCTCCACGGCGCCCTGGCGCGACAATCTCACCATGCGTGACTTCTCGACCCGGGTGCCACCCACCAGGGCGCTGCCCTCGTAGACATACACCAGCACCGTGTCGCCCTCGGGCACCGCGAAACTCTCGGCGTACGCGCCCTTGTCCACCACGATGTCCAGATACAAGGGCTCGGTCACCGGGCGCGAGATGTGCCCGCGCACCGGGCCCAGCGAGCCCTGCACCTCACCGGCGATGGCCTTGATGTGCCCGGTCGGGCGGGGCAGCACGGGGATGTCCGCCGCCGGCACGTCGCGGTAGGACGCCGGCTGCATCTTGTCCTTGGCCGCCAGGTTCAGCCACAGCTGGAAACCGCGCATGCGGCCTTCCTTCTGCTGCGGCATCTCCGAGTGAATCACGCCGGAACCGGCCGTCATCCACTGCACGTCACCGTTGCGCAGCTCGCCCACATTGCCCATGTGGTCACGGTGCTGCATGTGGCCGTCGAGCATGTAGGTGACCGTCTCGAAGCCGCGATGAGGGTGCGAGGGGAAACCGCCGATGTAGTCACTGGCGGATTGGCTGCCGAATTCATCCAGCATCAGGAAGGGGTCGAAGCGCGACAGGTCCTGCCCGCCGAACACCCGCATCAGGCGCACGCCGTCTCCATCGGAGGTGGGGCGTGCCACCAGCATCTCTTCCACACGTCGTGCACTCATGACTCACTCCTTGGCTGCCGCCAGCAGGGCGGCGATCTGGTTGCGGGCCTTCTGCAGGCCCTCGGCCCGGGCACTTTCGCCCATGTTCAGGCCGCCTGCAACGACGAATTCCACGTCCGTCAGGCCGATGAAGCCCAGGAACGTGCGCAGCCAGGGGCGCACATGGTCGCTGCCGCCTTCCTCGTGGATGCCGCCCGAGGCGATCACCCCATAGACCTTCTTCGTGCCCGCCAGTCCTACCGCCCCCTTGTCGGTGTACTTGAAGGTCACCCCCGCGCGGGCCACATGATCGGCCCAGGAGCGCAGCATGGCCGGGACCGAGAAGTTGTAGGTCGGCACGCCCAGCACCAGCACATCCGCGGCCTTCAGCTCGGCAATCAAGGCGTCGGAGAACGCCACCTTCTGCGCCTGCTCCTCGCTGCGTTCCTCCGCCGGCGTGAACAGCGCGCCCAGCCAGGCATTGTCGAGGTAGGGAATCGGCGTCTGCGCGAAGTCCCGCGCCTGCACCTGCAGGCTGGCGTCGGCGGCCGTGAGACCGGCGATCAGCTCGTGGCTCAGCTGGGTGGAGACGCCCTGCTTGCCGTGGGCATCGAAGAGGGAGGAGGTGAGGTGAAGCAGCTTGCGCATGATCGAGTCCTTGCGTCGCAGCGGACGCTGTCAGTGAAGATGCGCTCATCCTAGGTGGGAAAAGCTGATCGATTGATGCAATATTCAACGCCAACCAATCGACAATTTCGATCACGAGACCACACCCATGCCCACGCCCCGCATCTCCCTCGACCAATGGGCCGCCTTCAAGGCCGTCGTCGACGCCGGCTCCTTCGCGCTGGCCGCCGAGGCGCTCAACAAGAGCCAGTCCAGTGTCAGCTACGCCATCGCCCGACTGCAGGAACAGCTGCCACGCCCGGTGCTGACGCTGGCGGGGCGGCGTGCGGTGCTGACCGAAGAGGGGAAGGTGCTCTACCGCCGCGCCACCGAACTGTTGCGCCATGCCGAGGTCACCGAGGACTACGCCCGCATCAGCGCCCAGGGTCTGGAAGCCGAGGTGCGCATCGCCGTCGACCTGCTGCTGGACGTGCGGCTGATCCTGCCGGCGCTGGACAGCCTCTCCACCCACTACCCCTTCACCCGCGTGCGCATCCTGGAGACCTCGCTGTCCGGCACCGAGGAGGCGCTGCTGGAGAAGAAGGCCGAGATCGTCATTGGCAGCCAGGTGCCCGTGGGCCACACAGGCACGCCGGTGAAGCAGATCCGCATGATTCCCGTGGCTCACCCCTCACACCCGCTGTTCACCCAGCGCGAGAAGGTGGAGTGCCGCGAGACGGCCGCGCTGGGCGACCCGGACGGCATTACGGAATGGGACCTGAAGGCGGCGCGGCAGATCGTGCTGCGCGACTCGGGCGCTCGGCGCGAACAGAACGCCGGCTGGCTGGGCTCGGAACAGCGCTGGACGGTGAGCCATTTCGCCAGCAGCTTGAAGATCCTGCGCGCCGGCCTGGCCTTCGCCTTCCTGCCGGAAGACTGGGTGGCTGAGGATCTGCGCACCGGCACCCTGCGTCAGCTGCCGCTGGCCGATGGCGGCGAGCGCCTGATCATGCTGCACCTGATGCTGAGCAATCGGGAGACGGTGGGGCCGGCAACGCGGCTGCTGGCGGAAAGCTTGGTGCAGTGTTTGCGCCGCAGCGCCTGATCACTGCTCCTGCAAAGCCCTGCGACGAAACTCTGTCGGCGTCTGCTGCTTGGCCTGGCGGAAGGCGTTGTTGAACGGGGTGATGGACTGATAGCCCACCGTGAGAGCGATGGTGAGCACGGGCAGGTGGCGCTGGGCCGGGTCGGCCAGCATCTGGCTGGCATCGCGGATGCGGTATTCGTGCAGCAGGGCGTTGAAGTTGCGGTAGCCCAGGTGCTTGTTGATAAGCGCACGCAGGCGGTATTCCGGCAGCTCCAGTTTCGCGGCGAGGCCGGCGATGGTCAGGCCGTGCTCGCGGTACGCCCGCTCCTGCTCGAACACCTTGCGAAAGCGCCGCACATCGCCCTGCAGCGCCTCCTGCGCCGGCTCGGGCGGCACGAAGGGCGTGACCTTGAGCAGCACCTTGCCCAGTCCGACATAGTCCACCTGCAGCAGGGCGACCAGCGTGCCCAGGGTGACCAGGGCGATCACCGCGGTGATGAGAGTGTGCACCTGGGCGTAGCGCGCCGAGGCACTGCTGAGCAGGTAATTCTCCAGGAACACCACCAGCAGGATCAGCCCGCCCTGCACGACGATGATCACCCAGCGCAGGAAGCGCCGCGTCTCCACCAAGTCATTGCTCCAGCCGCGGGCACACCAGACCACCGCGAACACGGCGAAGAACAGCTGGATGAAGTCGGGCAGCGGACCGATCAGGAACTGCGAGAGCGAGGTGTCGGCCTCGATGGACAGAAAGATCGACGGCCGGAAGGAGCGGTAGTTCAGGTGGTCCAGCAGCAACTGCACGGCCAGCAGAGCAATGAGGGCACGGGGCACGCGCTGATTGTCCTGGAACACGTGGAAGCAGTAGAGCGTGAACATCCCCGGAATGCTGTTGGCGCCGAGGTTCAGCACCACGCCCCAGCCGCCGGGACTCAGACGCAGAGCCGGGTCGGCGTGGGAGAGCGACATGCCGTTGATCAGATAGCAGACGATGCCCAACGCCAGCACCAGGAACAGCCGGGCGCCGACATCCTGCGGCTGGGCCTTCAGATAACCGAGTGCCAGCAGCAGGATGGAGAAGATGGCGAGCAGCTGGGCGCTGAAGAGTAGCAAGGGTCACCTCACGGAAAGCGTGGGCCGGTATCTAAGCACAGTCCGCCCCGGCCCCTCAATGCAAGCACCGCGAAACCCGACCAGCGGCGGGAATCTGCGCCGTTCCGCCCGCGCGGCAGCCTGACGTAGAATGCCGGCAGACCTTCATTCGCCACAGGCCTGCGCCCATGTCCAGACTCATGCCCCGCCCTCACGTGCCCACACTCGCCCTTGTCGCGCTGCCACTGGTCGCCGCCCTGCTGGCCAGCGGCCCCGTGCACGCCCAGAGCGCCAGCATCGACGACTGCCTGCGCGAGGAAGTCACGCGCCCGGAGAACAATGCCCGCACGGTGGCCGAACTGCGCACGCGCTGCGCCGAACGCGAGCCCACTCGCGAGGCGGTGGATGCCCTGATCGCCGACTCGGTGGCGACGATCCCAGTGCCGGTGTCCACCCAGCCCCAACGCCTGGAGCAGGCGCCGCAGAACACCTTCTTCCAGCCCTACAAGAACAACTACATCGTGTTCGGCTCGCTGCACAACGACGACGGCACGCCGCCCTTCAGCGGGGAGAACCTGGATATCCAGTTCCAGCTGGGCATGAAGTTCAGCCTGTTCCCGCAGGTGCCCGAACTGGCGGCACTGGCGCCGGTGAAGTTCGGCTATTCCCAGCGTTCCTGGTGGGACATCGCCGAATCCTCCGCGCCCTTCAAGGAACACAACTACAACCCGGAAGTGTTCTGGGACTTCACCGAGGCGCTGGAGCGGCCCAGCGACCGCGTGCGTCTGCATCTGTTTGACTATGCCGGCTTCGAGCATCAGTCCAACGGCCTGGACGGCCCTGCATCGCGCAGCTGGGACAGGATCTACGCGCAACGCCAGCTGCGCTTCGGCGAACTCTGGAGCTGGACGCTGAAGTACTGGCATGTGCTGAATCCGGGAGACTTCAACGAGGACATCGAGGACTATCTTGGCCAGGCCGAGATCATCACGCACTTCGACCTGAACAACTGGGCCAGCCTGGACGTGAGGACCACCAAGGGCCACGAGACCAGCACCATCAACTACCAGGTGGACCTGATCCTGCCGCTGTCGCGCTGGGTGAACAGCCGCTTCATGCTCACCTATTACAACGGCTACGGCGAAGCGCTGATCAGCTACAACCGCAAGACGACGAGCCTGCGCGCGGGCTTCCACTTCCCGCTGGGTTTCTGAGGGCAGGCCGGGCAGAAACGGTTGTCAGCCCGACGACGCCCGCATTACCCTTGCAGGCCCCATGACAAGAACAAGACATCAGGAGATCAACGATGCCCGCCCCGTTCCGCAAGACTCTTCTCGCCCTGCTGCTGGGCAGCCTCGGCACGACTGCCAGCGCCGCCCCCGGCACAGTCGCCTTCGTGGGCGGTCGCGTGATTGACGGCACCGGCGCACCCGCCATCGAGAACGCCGTGCTGGTGAGCACCGACGGCCGCATCGTGGCGGTGGGGCCGGCCGCCAGCACGCCGATTCCCGAGGGGGCCCAGCGCGTCGATGTCAGCGGCAAGACGCTGATCCCCGGGCTGATCAACGCCCACGGCCATGTGGGCGATGTACTCGGGCTGGAGACGGGCCACTACGATCGCGGCAATGTCTTGCGCCAGCTGGCGCTTTATGCGCGCTACGGCGTGACCACGGTGAACAGCCTGGGCGACGATCAGTACGAAGGCTTCGAGATCCGCAACATCACCAATCCGCTTTACGTCGATCATGCGCGGCTGCTGGTGGCCGGGCCGGTGCTCGCCCCGGAGACCGTGGCGCAAGCCGTGCGGGCGGTGAACGGGGTGGCGGATCAGAGTGCCAACTTCATCAAGATCCGCGTGGACGACAATCTGGGCCGCACCGCCAAGATGGCGCCGGAGATCTACACCGCCATCGCCGATGAAGCCGAGCGCCGGGGCGTGCCGCTGGCCGTGCACACCTACACGCTGGCCGACACCAAGGCCACGCTGGCTGCCGGCGCCGACCTGATTGCCCACAGCGTGCGCGACGAACCGGTGGACGCCGCGTTCATCGACGCCATGAAGGCCGCGGATGTCTGCTACATCCCCACGCTGACCCGCGAGCTGTCGACCTTCGTCTACGAGAGCGAGCCTGAGTTCTTCAGCGACCCGTTCTTCCTGCGCGAGGCCGACCCGGCCGTGCTCGCCACCCTGCGCGAACCCGAGCGGCAGCAACGCATGCGCGACAACCCCTCGGCCCAGCACTACAAGAACAACGCCCTGCCCATGGCCATGCGCAATCTGAAGGCGCTGCAGGATGCCGGCGTGAAAGTGGCCATGGGCACCGACTCCGGGCCGCCCGCGCGCTTTCAGGGGTACTTCGAGCATCTGGAGATGAGCATGATGGTGGAGGCGGGGCTGACGCCGATGCAGGTGCTGCAGTCGGCCACCCAGGTGGCGGCCGAGTGTCTCGGGCTGAATTATCTGGGCACGCTGGAGCCGGGCAAGTGGGCCGATGTGCTGGTGCTCGACCGCGACCCGCTGGAGAACATCGACAACACGCGCTCCTTGAGCGCGGTGTGGATCGCCGGCAACCCCGTGCCGCCGGCGCCCTGAGCGCGCTCAGCGGCCTTCGTTCTCGAACAGCACCAGGTTGCCGGTGCTGCTGCCGATGGCCACCACGTCCAGGTGGCCATCTCCCGTGAAGTCCTCCAGCAGCAGGCCGGACACGGCCACGCGGCTGGCGTTGAGCGAGCTCATGGCCCATTGCCCCGTCTCGGGCAGGTGCCGCAGGGCATAGAGGCCGAAGGGCGCGGTGCGATAGCCCACCAGGATCTCGGCGTTGCCATCGTTGTTGAAATCAGCCATGCGCAGGGCGTGTGCGCCCTGGAACTGCGTGTCGATCACCTCGCGTGACCACAGCTCGCCATCCACCCCCGCCTGTCGGTACATCACCACCTCGTTGCCATGCCAGGGCTCGACCGCGGCCAGCACGCGTTCACCGTAGAGCGTGCCCATGGCCACCTCGCTGCTGCCCGTGGCCGGGCGCACGCCGGGCTTGCCCTCGCCCAGGCGGATGCGACTCACGAACAGGCCGTCGAAGCCAAGCTGGAACAGCTCGATGCCGGTGAAGCTCGCCGTGAGCAGATCCTCCCGGCCGTCGTCATTCCAGTCCACCACTTCCAGGCCGTGGGCCATTTCCAGCGTGCTGTCGATGATCACCCAGGGCCAGTGGCCGCGTGGCTCGCTCGGCACGGCATAGGCGCGCATCTGGGCGCCACCTGCATACTCCGGCGCCGTGGCACCCACACCGATGATGGGCAGCACGATCAGTTCCTCACGGCCATCGCCCTGCACATCGGCCCAGCGCACGCGATGGGCGGTGGGAACGCGGTCGATGTGATGGGCCTGCCATTGCTGCTGCTCACGCGGATTGCCGGGGTTCTCGAACCACTGCACCAGGCCGCCCGCGGTCGATTCACTCAGGCTGAACTCGCTGGCGAGCACCAGATCGACATCGCCGTCGCCATCGATGTCCTGGGGCGCGGTGGCGATATTGCCCTGAGCGGTGGTGCTGATGGCGAACTTTTGCCAGTCGGGATTGCGGTACCAGACGAACTGCGCGGGGTTGGTGGCCAGCGCCACGATGTCACGCAGGCCGTCGCCGTCGATGTCGGCCGCCTCCACCGCGTAACCGCCCGGGATGGCATCGTCCAGCAGCAGGCGATCGAAACGCGCCGCCCCGCCGGTGGCCTGACAGGCCGCCAGCACGCCGCTCAGCAAGAGCAGCAAGAGAGGACGCATGGAAGGGTGAGCGGGCATGTGAAATCTCGTCGGATGGCTTCCGGGGCCGTTTTTTTACTCTGTACGCTTGTGCAACGTCAACACGAGCGATGCGGTGGTCATGGCCAGAATCAGCACCAGGGAACCGCGCGGCAGACGCGGAGCGGGCGCCTCCACCCGCAGCGCGGCCTGCATGCCCAGCGCCGCATGTCCGGCATGGCTGCACTGCACCGGGAACTGCGCAGCCGCGCCTGGGACGATGAAACTGCCTGTCACCTGCTGCCCGCCATTGGCCTCCAGCAGGAACTCGCCGCCCGGGTGCAGCGCCTCGGGCAGGCCCAGCAACTGCCACTGGTGGCGGCTGGCGTCATCGTTGACCAAGGTGACCGTGACCCGGGCGCAGGGCGGCACGGCGTACTGCGTGACATCAAAACCGAAGCCCTGGCCGACGGTGGCATGAGCGGTGCCGGCGTGCACGTTGAAGGCGACATCCGTGCTCACGGCGGTGCAATCGAGCGGCAGCCGCTCTGCGTTGGCATGCCGGACCAGACCGGCATCATCGAACCAAGTTCCTGCACCGGCGACCGGCAGCGCCTCGTGCACCTGACGCTGCAGGGGCTCTGGCGTGCCCAGCGGCACCACGTCCACCCCGGGCGCCGGCTGCACCAGAGGCTGCACGCCCGACGGCTGGGCCTGCAGGCTGCCCGTCACCAGGGCAAGGAACAGCCCCAGCTGCGCGCCAAGGGCCTGTGGCATGCGTCTCATGCGGACACTCCCGCCTTGCTGCGCCACCTGGCCGGCCAGGGCAGGCCTGCCAACCCGGCCAGCGCCAGACCGAGGGCCAGACCGAAGGCACTCAACTGCAGGAACGCCTCTGTGCTCATCCGGTCCTCGACACGGATGTCCACTGCCGGGGCGGGGCGGGTCGCCAGCGTCCAGTCGGGAGCCACCAGCGGCACGGCCGAGGCCGGCTCGTTCGGGGCGACCCGGATCAGGCCCTGCAGGCCACGCCCGGCCAGGGCGGCATCCGCAGCCTGATAGCGCGCTTCACCCGGCTCGGGCAGTTCCAGGCGATAGGTCTGGGCGCCGCCGGGCGGCACCTCGTGGCGCTCACTCAGCACCCCAGTGGCAGTCACCGGCGTCGCCAGCACGCCTTCCCCCTGCAGGGCAAGCGGCACAGCCAGCGGATTCTCCAGCGTGATGAGCAGGCGGTCGCCCTGCTCCAGCTGCAGCGTGGGCGAGTGCAAAGGGGTGGCAGCAACGGGTGGCCGCCACTGCCAGTGGCCCCAGCTGCGGGGCACGAAGGCGAGCGGACTGTCGGCGGCGTCACCAAGCAGACCGACTTCGAGGCGCAGGTGCCATTCGTCGGCGTCCCCGTCGTCATCGAGATCCGCGCCGGTGAGGAGCGCGTTCGGCGCCAGTCCGGTCTGCAGCAGGGTGTCGGTGGCCACGCGATTGGTGCCGCGCAGCAGCGCCATGCTCAGCAGTTCCGGGCTGGCAGTGAGCGTGGCAGCGGCAACGGGGGGCACGGTGGGCGCGGGACAGGCGGGATTGAGCGTGCAGGCCAGCCGTGGCGGCCACAGCGCCGCACAGAGGGCGACGCCGCAAACGAGATGGATCACTGCACGCATGCCGGCCTCTGCTCTTGTTATAACGCGGTCGAGCAACGGTAACACAGCTTTGCGTGCAAAGGCTCAATGCCGGATCAAGTGATCGAAGGCACTCAGAGAGGCGCGCGCGCCGTCGCCCATGGCAATAACGATCTGCTTGTAGGGCACGGTCGTCACATCGCCCGCGGCGAACACGCCCGGCACACTGGTGCGACCCTTGCCGTCGGTGATGACCTCGCCCTGAGGTGACAGCTCCAGCGTGCCCTTGAGCCAGTCGCTGTTGGGCAGCAGGCCGATCTGCACGAAGACGCCATCCAGCGCCACCACGCAGGGGTTGCCCGTCACGCGATCCTTGTAGGCGATGCCCGTCACCTTGCTGCCGTCGCCCAGCACTTCGGTGGTCTGCGCGCTGGTGATCACGGTGACATTGGGCAGGCTGTTGAGCTTGCGCTGCAGAACGGCGTCGGCACGCAGCTGATCGGCGAATTCCAGCAGCGTGACATGGGCCACGATGCCAGCCAGGTCGATGGCCGCTTCCACGCCGGAGTTGCCGCCGCCGATCACCGCCACGCGCTTGCCCTTGAACAGCGGGCCGTCACAGTGCGGGCAGTAGGCCACGCCGCGATTGCGGTATTCCTTCTCGCCCGGCACGTTCAGTTCGCGCCAGCGCGCGCCGGTGGCCACGATCACCGTCTTCGCCTTCAGGGAGGCGCCACTCTCGAAGCGGATCTCGTGCAAGCCGCCCTCTTCCACAGCCGGCAACAGAGCCGTGGCGCGCTGCAGATTCATGATGTCCACGGCGTAGTCGCGCACGTTCTCTTCCAGCGCACGCGCCAGTTTCGGCCCTTCGGTCTCGGCGACGGCAATCAGGTTCTCGATGCCCATGGTGTCCAGCACCTGGCCACCGAAACGCTCGGCCGCCACACCGGTGCGGATGCCCTTGCGGGCAGCATAGATGGCACCTGCAGCACCGGCCGGGCCGCCGCCCACCACCAGCACATCGAAGGGCGCCCGGGCGTTGATCTTCTCGGCCTCGCGGAACGCGGCACCGGTGTCGATCTTCGCCAGAATCTCTTCCACGCCCATGCGGCCGGACGCGAACAACTTGCCGTTCAGATACACCGAGGGCACCGACATCACCTGGCGCTCATCGACCTCGGACTGGAACAGCGCCCCATCAATCGCCACATGGTGAATGCCGGGGTTGAGCACCGCCATCAGGTTCAGCGCCTGCACCACATCGGGGCAGTTCTGGCAGGACAGCGAGAAATAGGTTTCAAAGCGGAACTCGCCTTCGATCTGGCGTATCTGCTCGATCACCTCGGCAGTCACGCGCGGCGGATGCCCGCCCACTTGCAGCAGCGCCAGTACCAGCGAGGTGAACTCGTGACCCAGCGGAATGCCGGCGAAGCGCAGGCTGACATCGCCCTGCTTGCGATTGATGCTGAACGAGGGCACGCGTGCGTCGGTGCCATCGCTGCGCAAGGTGATCTTGTCCGTGAGCCCGGCGATCTCCGTCAGCAGCTCCCACAGCTCGGCCGACTTGGCGCCATCGTCCAGCGAGGCGACGATGTCGAAGGGCTGGGTGACACGTTCCAGATAAGTCTGCAATTGGCTTCTCAGCGTGGGTTCAAGCATGACGGAATTCCTTCGAGACACTGTGAAAATCGGGGGGACAAACAATTGGCACGCGCGGTGTTGCCGGAGCGGCCTTGTGCGCGAATGGGGCTCGCACTGGCGAGTCATTCGCGGGCAAGCCCGCTCCAACAGGCTTCAAGCTTTAGATCTTGCCGACCAGGTCCAGAGACGGGGCCAGGGTGGCTTCGCCTTCCTTCCACTTGGCGGGGCAGACTTCGCCCGGGTGCGCAGCCACGTACTGGGCAGCCTTCACCTTGCGCAGCAGTTCCGCCGCGTCGCGACCGATGCCGCCGGCAGTGATCTCGACGATCTGGATGCGGCCTTCCGGGTCCACCACGAAGGTGCCACGCTCGGCCAGACCGGCTTCCTCGATCATCACACCGAAGTTGCGGCTCAGGGTGCCCGTCGGGTCAGCGACCATCGGGTAATTGATCTTGCGGATGGTGTCGGAGCTGTCGTGCCAGGCCTTGTGCGTGAAATGGGTGTCGGTGGACACGCTGTAGATCTCCACGCCACGCTTCTGGAACTCGGCATAATTGTCGGCCAGGTCGCCCAGCTCGGTGGGGCAGACGAAGGTGAAGTCAGCGGGGTAGAAGAAAATCACGGACCACTTGCCACGCAGCGTGGCGTCGGACACCTGAACAAAGGCACCATTGTGGAAGGCGGTTGCATTGAAAGGTTTCACTACGGAATTGATCAAGGACACTTGGCTACTCCTGAAAAGGCCGGGTTGTTTTGAGGAACGGCGCGCATGATAAGCGATGCTCAAAATAAGTACAAAATGTATTGTTATTTTTTTAACGATAACTTTTTTGAAATACAGGAGCACCAATGCTGATTCGATTCACCAGCGATGTGGCAGGCCATTTCATCATGCTGGGCGACAATGCCCTGCCCCTGTTGCGGCTGATGGGCATGAGCGGGCGGGAGCAAGGCGCAGTGAGTGGCGAGGATTTGCGGCAGGCGCTGCAGACCCTCCAGGCGGGGCTGCAGCGCGCCGCCGAACTGGCAGCGCGGACGGCGCAGGACAACGAGGATGACGACGAGGACGTGGTGCCCGTGAGCCTGCAGCGCCGGGCGCTGCCCCTGCTGGAGATGCTGCAGCGGGCTGCCCGGGAGGACGGCTACGTCATGTGGCAGCCGGACTGAGATCAGCCGCCCAGCGGGCACCGCCTCGTCTGAGCGGCGCGGTGACGGCACGACTCACACAGAGACCTGCGACCCGCATCAATTCCTTTTATCTCAGGAGAATGCAATTGATCGATTTTTCCGAAATTGCCGGTACCGCACCTTGCGAACGCAGCACCCGATTCAATTGGAGAGTGCGCGAAAGCTGTCAATATCACATGAATTGTGCTGCCTAATTTTTAGCCATACACTACCCCAAGTGACCAATCGGTCACGAAATAAACGGTCACTGGTGACCTGTCTGCTGCTTTCTCGAAGTTTCAACCGTGATTGAACAAAAATAAAAAGAGGATCAAGAATGCTTCGACCAATACCCGGCAAGCGCAAGCTCATCACATCAGCCATCATTCTGGCTGGAATTTCAGTCAATTCTACCGCTCAGCAGGATGCGCCCGAAGTAGAGGAAGTCGTCGTAACGGGTTCCTACATCCGCGGCACTCCTCTCGATGCCCCCTCTCCCGTGACAACTGTCGACCGCGCCTCAATCGAGGCACAGGGCGCCGCCCAGATCTGGGATGTCATCAAGAATCTGGAAATCAACTCAGGTTCCTTCACTAACGAAGGCTCTGGAGAGGGTGCCGGGCTGTCTGGAACTGCCAACGTCAACCTGCGCAACCTGGGTGAAAACTCCACGCTGACGCTGGTCAACGGCAAGCGCCAGGTGGCAGCCGCCACCACCACGCGCAGTGGCGGAGAGTTCGTCGATATCAATACGATTCCCTTGGTCATGGTGGAACGCGTGGAGGTGCTGACCGACGGGGGCTCCGCACTGTATGGCTCCGATGCGGTGGCGGGTGTTGTCAACGTGATCATGCGCACCGACTTCGAAGGCCTGGAAGTGTATGGCGATGTGCAGGCGCTCGACGCCTACAAGTCTGCCCAGGACCGCACCGGCAGCGTCATCTGGGGCTGGGCCAGTGACAGCGGGGACACGCATTTCGTGCTCTCAGCCGAGAAGTTCGAACGCGATCCAGTTGGGGTGGAACATGGGATCTTCTATGATGAGAACGTCGAATACACGGGCGTGGTCGGCGGGATAGCAAACAATGTGTCTGCCACCATGGCCAATGCCGCCTTTGGCTCACGACTCAATCCGGCCTATATCAATAGTGCGCTCACAGCGCAGAATATTGCGGAAGGCGGACCGACCACGCAGGTGCTGACGGACCCGTTATGCTCGCAGCTCAAGTCGGCAGACGGCCGTCCCTTCTTCACCGGCACCCGCACGGAGCAGCGCGGCGCCAACACGGGAAACTGTCGTGAATTCACCGAAGAATGGAATTTCATGACCGTGGGCATGGAACGTGACAGCTTCGCCGGCGCGTTCAACCACAGCTTCACCGAAGAACACGAATTCTATTCATTCTTTCAATATTCGGATTCCAGCATTGAGCGCGCCGACTCCGGCGCCAACGGCTCCCGCGGGCCTACAGTATTCCTGGCGGCTCCGGGCTCACACGTGCCCACCTCCGCCGGCTATGCCATCGGTCAGACGGCGGAGCTGGGCTATTTTGCCAGCGCTGCCGGCCTGACCCGACCGACCAGCATACCCAACGTCCCGAATGCGCTGGCCAATGGCGGACTCAACGTCCCCTTCTATGCCAACGTGCAGCGCGGCAACACCCCTCGCCAAGGGGGCAATGCCAACATGACGCACACGCAGACTCTCGGGGGACAAGCCGGGGTGCGCGGCGAATTCACTGCCTTCAACGACAGAGAGTTCAACTACGACGTCAGCTATTCCTGGAGCGGTACCAGCTTCGAGCAGGACTATCAGACCTTCCAGCGCGATCGCGCGGAACTCGCCGCGAATGGTCTTGGCGGACCGGGCTGCACACCCAACGGACGTGCCGATTTCAATTTCCGCGATGCCGCCGGGCCCTTCGGCCAACGTGCCCTGAACATATGGACGGTCAGCGGCAACTCCTACTACAACGGCTACACCCAGACATTCTTCCCGGGATTCGTGTTCACCACCCGCGAAAGCCTTTCTCTGGCACTGACCAGCAACAACCACGGACAGGGCGGCTGCATGTTCTACAATCCGTTCCTGACCTCCATGACCAATCCGGCGCTTGCCAACAATGAAGCTCTGATGGAGTGGATGAATCCCACGGTGCGGCGCGTGGACAAGCGCAACAAGCTGGCTGTGCTGGACGCCGTCGTTTCCGGCGAGCTGCTCGAACTGCCCGGCGGCATGGCGCAGTTTGCTGCCGGCGCGCAATACAGGGAACAGAGCAACAAATCCCGTGCACCCTATCTCAATGTCCCGGGCATACCCAACGCCATTCTGAACTGGGGCAGCAACGGCGCACCCAATACGACGCACTATGTCAGCAACAACTTCGAATGCTCCTATTGCGCATTCACTTACGACAATGAGCGTGACGTGAAGGCGGTGTTTGCCGAGCTGTCTCTGCCCTTCATCGAGAATGTTGAGACCCAGCTGGCCGTGCGCTACGAGGATTACGGTGGCAACATCGGGGCTGATCTGACCCCGAAGATAGCCTTGAGCTGGCGCCCCGTCGACTCACTGCTGGTGCGTGGGTCATTTTCCCAGTCTTTCCGCGCCCCCAACGTTGGCGTCGTGGAAGAAGGCCTGGAGTCCTCCAGCAATACATTCCGCGACCCCTTGCGCAACCAGGCTGTGCGCGCCGGCATGCTGCCGCCGACCAACGACCATGCTCTCGCCAACTTCACCTATACCCTCGGAGGACCTGCGCCGGATGTGGGCAACGAGTATGCCGACACCTTCGGCACGGGCTTCATCTGGACGCCGGGCGGGGCCCTGGAGGGCCTGAGTGTGAACGCCGATGTGTGGCGCTTCGAACTCTCGGACAAGGTGTTGCCGCAACCCGGCATTTCTGCGATTGCCAAGGAAATCGAGCTGTTCAAGCAGGCCGCGGCGAACCCGGCCAACTATGTGCTCAACGGCACCATCCCAGCGACGCGAACAGGCCCATGGGCAGCCATGGCGCAGTACACGCCCTGCGACCCGCGCGCCCTGGCGTCCCAGTACGGTAACGACCCGGCAACACAAGGTGTCGTCGGTGGCGTCACCGGCTATCGCAACGTGGTGGCAGGCTCGCGCCTGGACTGCGTGGTCAACCCCGCGGCTTACCAGATCGAAGGGGTGGTGCGGACATTCGGTGTCAACACCGGTGCCCTAACCACCACGCGTCTGAGCACTATCAACGCCGGCAACATCACAGCCGATGGTATCGATCTCAAACTGGGCTACCAGTGGGAGAACTCCCTGGGCCGCTTCCGCATGGCAGCGGAGTACACCCACGTGCGTCAGTACACGCTGGCTGACGTCCCGGGACTGGAGCTGGGTCTGCTCGAAACAGGGGTCTTCGACGCAGCCGGCACCACGGGGGATGGCAATCTCGTGCGCTCACTGCCGGACAACAAGGGCAATCTCAGCCTGGCCTGGATGCGAGGGAAGCATGGCTTCTCGATCATCACGCGGATGATCGGCTCCTATCGCGACATCGCCTACGACAACACTTACGCCACCGCAAACGACGAGGTGCGCTCGGTGATGCGCAAGGAAATCGACAGCTACCAGAGCTGGGACCTGCAGTACAACTACACGCATCAGTGGGCGAACGATGCACTCGGCACCACGATCGTGACGGTCGGAGCGCTGGACGCGTTCAACGCCGACATCCCCTACCGTGAGTCCGGCAATATCAACTACGATGCGGGCGTCTTCGACGGCAGGGGTAGACGTCTGTACGCACGCGTCCTGTTGCAGTTGTAATGAAGGCAGCGGGGTTCTGCGTCATGACAGAGCCCCGCTGCTGCAAGACAGTTCCAATGGCTCCCGCCTCAAAAGCGGAAGGTGTACTTGAACTTCACGCTGAGGTCCGACGTGGCGGAGTGGAAGGAATTGTCCTTGTCCTTGTCCTGCAGGTTGTAGTTCAGCACGATGAAGCCCTCCTGACCGGCGCGCGGAATCCACT
>JACCDP010094607.1_pt1 | contig 15875 bp, 28 predicted proteins | sample 7445841 | NCBI WGS metagenome assembly JACCDP01 (sample SAMN15323441, study PRJNA562643) | freshwater metagenome | isolation source: river surface water | place: USA:Blue River Watershed | collected 2017-08-17 | reverse complement strand
GGGTGGGACGTAGATGTGAACATGGCCATATCGCCCAGGATTGAGTGCCAGGCCTTCTGCGACTGCGATTGCTGATTCAGTAGCGTGACCATCAGACGCATCAGTAGTTTGGAAACGTTGAATGTCATCGTGATTGCCGTTGACAATGCCCACCGTGATGTGCGGTGCCTCAATGAATGTGTCGATTGTGGCCAGTAGCATGCGTCGGAACACTCGTAGTTGTTCAGATACCGTAAGGTCGCTGCGGAAGAAGTTGCGTCCACCTTGAGATTGATTCCCTTCGAGGTGATCGCCAAGCCCGGCGATGAGAACTCGGGGCCTTCCCAACTTAGTCCAGCGATTTCGTGCTGTGAGTAGCCCCTCCTGCCACGTGGATAGGATCCCTGCGGTTCCGTCGCCGTCGGGTTTTCCGAGCTGTGAGTCTCCGAGTGCGTACACGAACACTTCGTCATTGGTTGTGCCTTTCCTAGCGGTTGGTTTGCGGTTGATGAGTTGGAGTAGGTCGTCGACCATGCTTTGCCGCGGCGATGTTGCCGGGGTGATGCGGAATTGGTATGACCATGAGCCTCTTGTGACGGCTGGTACTTTTTTGCCTTGGTGGTCGAACGCTTTGTCGCGTGTCCATGCGTTGGGGTTGTATTTTGCGGAGATCATGACCGCGGTGTGGCCGTCGGGGATTTTGCCGCCGCGTTCGGTTATCCAGGCGATTAGGTCTGTGTCGGTTAGGTCTGTGCCGGATTCGGCGGTGATGGTGCTGGTGCCGTCTGGTGCCCATTCTTGGGTGAACACCGCAGCTCCCCGACGTTCAGGAGTCGTCGGGGGCTGGGGGGTGTTCAGCAGTTCGTCAAGCATCGGGGTCGGTTTGTTCCTCAGTGATGACGGGTGCTTCGGGTTCGGGTGTGGTGAGGTCTACACCGACCGCGGCGGCGAGTATGTTGGTGCGTCGGACGATTTCTTCAATCATCTTTTCGATTTCATACATGGATGCCATTGTTGCGTTCCTCACATGTTTGGCAGTCGCCGACCCGGTGCGATCGTAGCGACGATTCTTGATTCGGGCATCCTACGGCTTTGACGGTTTTCCAGATGTGGCGTAGGGGAATGTCTGGGTTGTCCATTGCCTTCCAGAATGCGTTTCGGTCGTCCTCCGGGAGGGTTTGGAGCCAGATGTGGAGTCGGCATTGTTTGCGCCGGATGGTGGGTACGTCGTTGAGCATTGCCTCGAGGTTCATCGTGTGGCCTCGACTGCGAGTACGACGATGATTGCGGCGAGGAGCCAGATGCTGGTTCCGATGAGGACGATGCGGGCGCGTTGTTCCCAGAGGCGTCGCTTGTACATGCGCATGCGGTAACTGTCCATTAGAACGGTGCCTGTTCGGGTGCGACTGCCCAGTCGGTGGTTACGTCCGGTGCGGCGACGGTTGCCTCACGCAGGATCTTGACGGTGGGTGCGTTAACGTTGTGGTCGACGTTGCGACGCGTTTCACCGTTGAGCTCGTATTCGTTGATTTTGGTGGAGATTTCTCCGACGACTTCGACGAAGGTGTCGTGGTTGGGTGCGGTGTTCGACCAGACTTTCCATTTGCGGTCGAAGCTGCGGCCGTCGTTGAGTTTGATTGTTTCGAGGAGGATGAAGCCTTTGTCGCCGAGTGGTTTGTCGACGAGGCCTTCGACTTTGATGAATGCCATTGCTGGGTGCTGCCTTTCTGTTAGTTTTCGCCGTAGCGTTTGCCGTAGTTGACGATTTGCATGACGTTGTGATCGTTGAGGTTGATTGTTGCACGGAGGTATTCCGCCAAATGTCCGAAGTTGAGGATGTGTCCTCGGATGTATTCGCGGATGAGGTGTTCCCGGTCAATCTCGTCGATGAGTTTCACTTTTTGTAGCTCGAGTAGCAGGTGTTTGTATGCGCCGATTACTTTTGCTGGCCGTTCGATGGTTGTGGTCATACTGGTTCCTTTCTCCATATGCTCACTTGGTAAGCGTAACACGTGTCGCATCGGGTGTCGATGTTGGTGTGTGTTTCGCATTTCGGCGCGTCGGCGGCGGAGCCGTAGCCGACAGCGTCCGAATCGCCATGTTGATCGTTGTTGTCTAAGGCGGTCGCGCCCTGCGCGGAGCGCGGCGCGCCGCCGGCTCTTTTCTTTATATGTTCTTTATGTACTTGGGTGTCATGGGTGACACCCCTTTGCGTCTTGTATGACACGTCTGAGGTGTCATGGGTGACACCATCGGGTGTCATGGGTGACACCCCTTTTTGGACAATTCGGTACCTGTTTGTGCCCTTGAATGCGTCACGTTTTTTGACTTCAATTTGCCCGGACAGTTCTAGATCGCGGAGGATTCTTTGCACCTGTCGACGCTTTAGACCGACGTAGGCGGCGATGGTTTCGATTGCTGGCCATGCGGTGCCGGACTTGGTTTCGTTGGTGTGGTCGGCGATGACAATCATGACCAGTTTGTGTGCTGGTGATTGTTGTTCGGATCTGATGACCTGTTTGACGAGTTTGAAACTCATGCGAGTGTTTTGATGAGGTCGGTGATGTTTGCCCGGTATCCGCGGAACTCCTCGGGGAATGACTTTTCGATGAGCTCGATGATGCGTTCGCGTTCTTGTTCGGCTGCGCGACATGCGACGCAGATTGTGGCTGGGATGTTGTGCGGTTTGCACACTTTGCCGAGGCTCATTTTGTACCCCCAACGATTATGCGGTTGAGCGTGGTGAGGTTGATGGAATACGACGGTTGGTGCAGGCCGTCGATGTACGCGTTTAACTCGTCGATTATCCGTTGGCGTTCGTCGCTGATGCCTTGCAGATATTCGGGAGATGCGGCGATGTGTAGATCCTGCATGGTGCTCCTAAAGGGAATCCCCCCACCGGGGCTAGGAGACCGGTGAGGGGAAATCTAAGGGGTGGTTCCTAGCCGTCACTCATCATACACATCAATGCGCGAAATGCTGACACGCGCGTGTAGATCTTTTGAATCGTATTTGGTGACACCGAGTGACCACACCTGCTCGTCGCCTTGTGCGAATGCGCCGGCACGTTGTAGACCGTCGAGGATTGATTTGGCGATGTTGTCGACGTCTTGTTTGGCGGTGCGGTCGGTGTATGCGTGGATCACTACCCGCAAATGACCTTCGAGCGAGAGCATTCCGTAACGGTCGTTCCATGCCGCGGCGACAGACTTTTCGTAATCGACGGTTGTTTTGGGTGTGTAGACCCCACCTGTGCGCGTCATCCGCGGTCGCCCTTTGGGTACGGGTCGACCGGGGATTACGAGCTGGAGCAGGTTAGCCACCGAGTGCCTTTTTGCGTGCCGTAAAGTCGGCAATCAGTTTCGTCGAATCACCGCTGTCGACTGCCTTCGACCATAGCGCGGACAGTTCCTCGAGCGTTGCGGCCGATTGCACGTCGTTTGTCGTGATTTGCGCGACTTCTGCACCGCGTTGCGCCTTCTGCATTTCCTGACGTGATGCCCGGTGCTTTGATGTGGTGAAGTTGGCGGTTGCCAGCGCACGACCAATGGCGGAGGTTTCCGCATTCTCGTACGCCGAGGTCTGGTTTGCACCGGCACCGCCGTCAATCTCAAACGCGAGGCCTGTGCCTCGAGGTCGCAGCTCGTCGAACACGAAGTACACCTCGGCGTAGACGCGCCATTGTTTGCGGTCACGATCCGCATCGGTCGTCAGGTCTTTGGTGACGATAGCGCCGTTGGGGTACTTTGCCCAGAACGCTTCGATGCGTTCCTGAACGGTTGCGTAGTCTGCGAGGTTGAAGCGTGCCATTAGTTGCCCCCTACGAGCGTCTGAATCTCCTTGTAGTTGGAGAAGTCGGTAATGAACCTGTTGGCGACCTCGATGAGGTCCGCAATCATCTTTTCGTCGCGTTCCATAATGATGTGTTTGGGTTCCATCCATGCCGGTACGAATTCGCCTGTGAATTCGGATTCGGCGCGGAGCAACCATCCGAACACGCATCGTTCGGCACCGGTGACGTGCAACTGCCATTGAACCTGTCGACGGTACTGGATGGGGATGGTGGAACCTTCCCAGTCTTTCCCGGTCGTTTTGACTTCGGCAATAATTGACCAGTCGTCGTTCAGGCCGTCAGGTGTGGCAAGGTGGTGTTCGTATTTGCCGACACCACAGATGAGCCAGTCGTTTGGTTTGATGCGGTATTCGTGAGGCAGACCTTGCACGATCCATTCCTCGTAGTCGCGGCCGAACCGCATGTAGGCGTTGTCCTCGACAACGTTGTCCTCTGGGAACAGGGCACGGTTCAATTCCGCGTCGTACCCGGCGGCACCAGACGCGGCCTTAGCAACCGTGGTGGCACTTACCCCGTACTGTCGGGCTTTGTACCATTCGTCAGTCCCGGACCTCGCGATCATTCGCTTCAAGTTCATTGGCAATCCTTTCCCCAATTTTCATCATTCTTTGGGTCAAGACTGCCACAGACAACCGACGTAAAATGCGTTCCATGTCGTAATCGTCGCCGCGGAGTCGTCCACGCATTTCGTCGTAATGGTTGCGTTTCGCCATGTACTCTGCTAGGCGCATTTCTTTGCGGATTGCTTTGAGCTCGTTGGCGACGATGCTGGGGTGTGGCCAGCGTTCGTTAGTGGTCATAGTTCCAGATTATCAGCGCGAGGCCGACTGCTCCGGGGATGAATGCCCATACAACATCGGAGAACACCATCAGCCCTGTTACCAGGGTGATGGCGACTCCGAGGCGGTAACCGAAGGTGCGCATTAGTCGTTGCAGAGGTCGCAGGTGCAGTCGAGCGGTGCAAGCGACATGAGCCATCCTGCTTCGATTGCCTCGGTGATCGTGAGGAGCTTGTACTCGTTGCAGCGGACGCAGATGGTGTGGTTGATGATGCTGTCGCAGGCCGGGCAGTAGAGCGAGGTCTGGGTGATGGTCTGGGTTTTCATTTTGTTTCTCCTAGTCTTGGTGGGGTTGCCCCCGTTGATGTATCGACTGTAACACACCTAAGACGGTTTGCAATACCATTTCCAAGAATTATTTAGGTCACGATTTGGTAACGGAAAAAACAGGGGCGGTCGCCCCCTTATGAACGACCGCCCCACCCGGTAGGGAGAAAGGATGAAAGAACCTACTCGGGGATGACCTCTGGAACCTCGGCGACGACCTCTGCGGCCGCACGCTCCGCCTTACGCTCTTTTGCCTCACGCTTGAACAACGGCATCGGATCTACACAACGACCGTTGCGCTTCAGCGCGAAGTGCAGGTGTGCACCGGTCGACGTTGTGCCGGTGTTCCCAGACAGTCCAATCAGGTCGCCCATCTTGACACGCGACCCAACACGAACCTTCAACTTGGACAGGTGCAAGTAGTGCGATTCGACACCGTCCGGGTGCTTGATGATGATGTTGATGCCACGCACCTGTTTCGGGTTCGGGTCAGCCTGAACGACACGGCCGTCAGAGATGGCGTACACGTCGTCGCCTGTGTCGCACGCGAAGTCGACACCGGGGAGAACGGAGCCTCGAGCAACGTGTGCTTTGAAGTCGTCGCGGATTGCCTTCGTCTTGCATGGGTAACGGTAGTCGCGGTGAGTCATTACATTCCTGCCTTTGTGATAATGAGTGACGTCATGACGGCGGCAATTCCGCTGATGCCAGCGAAACCCCACACCTTCATCTCAAGGTTGCGGATGCGCTGTTCATGATCGTCCAACTGTTTCGGGTGGTCGCCGAGCCGCACCTCGAGCTCGACGAGCTTCTCGTAGATTTTGTCGAGCGTTACGACGACTCCGTCACTTGCCATCTTTGCCCTGCTTGGCTCGAGCGGTTTCGATTGCGCTGTTGATGGTTGCGTCGAAGTCGGCGTCGTTGACGGTGCCTTTGCCGGCGTAGATGAATGCGAGTGCGCCAAAGATGCCGAGGACACCGGTCAACGCGCCCATGAGGGCGCTTTGGGTCACGGTGAGACCGATGGCGGATCCTGCGCCGAGACCGGCAATACCAGCACCGAACGCAAACGAGGCAATACGGAGAATTCGGGCGATGATGTCTTTCATGTTTAGACCTTTACGAGGTAGTAGTCGATGACGTAACGTTCGGGTGAAACGTTTCCGTCAATTCCAATGATTCGGTATGTAGTTGTTGTTCCTTTGTAAACGACGCTGATTGATGATCCGACGGTGATGGATGAGACGGCTGTCAGGTCTTCTTGTGCGTTCCAGCGGATTCGGGTTGCCCTGATGGTTGTGGTTGCGTAGGCGGCGGTCAATGATGATGCCCGGTTGTTCAGGTTGTTTGTAAGGGCAAGTGATGGTGAGTTGCCGACTTCGCCGGTCCACACGTTGATGCCGGCGGTTCCGATTGCGCTGTCTCCGTCGAGGTAGGCGAGGCTGAATGAGCCGGTCGAGTTGGTTCGGTAGAAGTGTAGGCCGTCTGCCCAGAGCAGGTCGCCTACGGAATGGTTTCCACCACCTGAACGGTTGAATATGACTTGAAGTGTTGCGCGTTGTGCGTTGGCTGGTGCAACTGCGAACGTTTCGACGGTGTACCAGGTGTTTGCCGTCGTCAAGGTCACGTTTGCGCTGGTGGTTGTCGAGATGATGTTCTCGTCGCCGTCACGCCATTGGATTGTGACTTGTGCGCGGACATCGGCTCGCGAAACTGTTCCTCGAAGTGCTTGCGCCGAGAAACGGTAATAACGACCGACCGTGACCGGGATACCGTCGGATTCCCCACCGGCATAACCAATGGATGCTGTGGCGTTGGCGGTGACCTGTCGCGATCTGATTGCCCATGTTCCGTTGTATGCGGTGAATGGGTTTGCGTCCGATGCTGGTTGGCGGCGGCGTACACGAACGTTCGTTCCACCAGAGAACCCTGTGTCGCTGTATTCGGCGGAAGGGTTGGCAACGAGGTTGACGAAGTAGTAGTTGACTGCGCTGAGGGTTGTGAATGCGACCTGCGTGGAGAGGTTGGTGTCGAACTCGGAGAATCGTTGCCCGTAGGTGGCGGACGATGTGGTGTCCTCGTACCGCCATGACGTTTCGGGGATTATGCCGGCCTGTTTGGTTGACGTGTCGACGTAGATAAAGTTTGTTTCGTTTGCGCCGCCGAGGATGGTGATGTCTTGGTCGGGGATGCGAACCAAATTGCGGTTGTTGAGCGTGACCACGTTGGTCACGTTTTGCGACGACGATTCGAAATCGATTTCGGTGTAGTGCAGTTGCCCGGACGACCCAGCAACGTCGGTGAATGTCTTACCGCTCGAGAGAGGGCTGGTTCCACTCGCAACCCATTTGATGAGTTGATCGCGGCCAGTCGTTGTGTTGGTCGGCAACGTGTGCGACGCAAACCAATACGCCCCAGTTGTCCGACACATGAGGTCAAGGTGGTCGGCCATAGATCCGACGTAATCTGTGTCGCTCAGGTAGTAGGTGATTGCGTTCCCGTTTTCCGCAGACACCTTGATAATTTCCGTCGTAAACGACGTGTCGAAATTGTAGTTCAGTGCACGGATGCGTTCCGCCTCGGCGTATTCCCCGGTCGTTTGGAGGACACCGCTGAGGTTGCGGCCGCCGACCCCGACGACCTGCCATTGAGCTGCGATACCGACCCAGTCGACACAGTAAATGGTCGTCAACACAATCGGGGTGGTTAGCGACACGGAATCGTCAAAGACGACACGTTGCCCAACATCCTGCACATAGCCTGTAAAGGCGTATTCGGACGTTCCAGCGCGTCGAAGGCGCACCAAGTCACCAACACTAGGGGCGGTCGTGAGGCTCTTGAACGTCGCTGTGAGGCTTCCCACGTCTACTGTGTTGGCACCGGGCATTGTTTGACGCCCACCCTCGCTGTACGACATTGTGCCAACGAGGGAGGCAGTTCGGTCAGTCCATGAAAACGGTGATGAGAATGCGGCCGTCTCGAGCGTCACAAGCCCGTAGAGCGGATCCTCAATGATGGGTAATGCCATTAGCGGCCGCCGTTCGCACGCTGATAGTCGGCGAGGACCCGGGCAACCTCACGCCCGGCAGAAACGGAGTCGATAGGTGCGTTGAAGTTGATGACCGGTGCAGGTGCCGGGGCAACAGGCGTGGGTGCGCCCTTTTGTGAACCGGGCAAGAACGAATCAAGCCAATCAACAATGCTGTTTTGTGCACCACCTAACTGACCAACCACACCCTGATTGAACTTCGTAATCTGGTCAAGGATTCGCTTCATGTCGCGGAGGAAGTTGACAACCTCTTTGATTGCGCCGGCCATCGCCACAAAACCGTCTGTGAGGTCTTTGATGTCCTTCTTGCCCTGCGGTGTCGACAACCACTTGGACACCTCACGGTTCATGTCCTCAAGGGCTGGGAGCATTGCCTCACCGATTGAATCACCAATCTGGTTGAACTGTTGCTTGAGACGCTCAAACGGCGTTGCCGAGGCCTCCGCAATACCCTTGACGCGACCCTCAACCGACGCAAGAACCATGTCTTGTGCCTCGAGCAGTTTGCCCGACTCCACCAACGCCGTGATTTTCTTTTTCTCAGTATCGGTGAACGTAATACCGGCACGGTTTAGCGCGTTCAGGTTGCGTACAGGATCCTGCAACACCCGACCCAGTTTGACCGCGTTGGTCTCCATCGACCCAAACCCTGCGGCCGCCAAATCAATTGCCGCCTGCGTGGTGCGGTCAAACGTGCCGTTCAGCTCGTCGGCGGTCTTACGCAACGTTTTGAAAACCAACAGTTTGCGTTGGACGGCCTTGACTTGCTCGTCGTCGATACCGGTTGCGCGTGAAACGGTGTCGGCAAACTTTGCCATGCGTTTGATGGTCTGGTCGGTCGCCGCACTAATGCCCTGCATGTTCTCGAGCATGAAACGCAACTGAATGTCGGCCTTGCGCGACTCTGCACCCATGTTCGCCAGAATCGGGATGTACCGAATGGTAGCCAGCGTCAGACCGACCAGCGCACCTTTAGCAAGGTTGAACGCCTTCGTGGTGAACTGACCAAACCTGCTGGTGTCACCTGCAGCCTTACGGAGACCATTGGCATACTTCGTGGCATTCATCGCCAGCGTGACGATCATGTTAGGCACGGCCATTATTTGCCTCCGTTCATAAACTTGAAAATTGCGTTGGTTTCACGGACAGTCAGACTGTTCGCCTCGGCGACCGAGAGACCAGCACCAGCAACTAACACCGCCAGCACTTGCGCCCGGTCATTCTTTATTTTTTTACTTCGTTATCCTCATTACCGAACAATTCGGCGAAGTCCTTAGCCGTCAACTTCTCGGCATCGGCAATAGTGAATGTCTTGTCCTCGCGACGCTTGATAATCCATGCCAGGGCGATGCGAAGCTTGATAACCCCGACACCTTCCTCGCCGATGTCGCTGAAGGGAAGTTTGGCGTAGTCCTCAATCTCGGCAATCTCGCCAAGCGTGATGTCCTCAAAGTCCATTGGTTCTAAAGCCTTTCTGCTTTATGTACTGGGTCAGTCTGAAGTTTAGCAATTGCACCATCAGAGGCTTCTTTTTCTCGCGAGCCTTGACGATGTAAGGGTTGCCCTTGCCTCGGACGGTGGTGCGCCAAACACGGTTACCGGTAAACGAGCGTTGCCCGGCAACGTGGTACATGCCGAGCGAAGCCGCGCGGCCGTACAGCACACCTGTGGTCGTTGTGCCACCGCCGACCACGTTGCGCACACGACCCGACCCTGCGGTGATAACACCACCGAATGCCATACGTGAATCAACTGCGCCAGTAGCACGGTTTCTAATATTTACTTTTTTACTTGCGTAGCCTCGGACGGACGCGGCGAGTTTGCCTGTCACGACCGGGGCGGTTCGGGTAGCCTCTCGAGCTGCAATCAAAGTGGCTTCTTTCATCCACTTCTCGAACAGGTTCCGGTCCCCACCCATCTCGAGAAACTTCTGTCGGGTGGCGTTCAAACCCTTGATGTAGGTACGGCCTTTGGTATCGCGGAGGAGATAAATCCCATCCGTGGATCCCGTGACGACCGTACCCACAGTCAGGGCTTACGGGGTTTCGTCGAGCGTGACATCTCCGACAACGTCCATACGGACACCGTCGAACGAGAACGTGCCATCCGCCGAAGCTTCTCCACCGAGGACGAATGCACCCTTTGCCGGGATGCGGACAGTGCCAGTGAAGTGAGGCTGGTCAACGGACGGGGTCGCGTTGCCGTGCGGTGCGTAAATGAACGCAACCTCGGTACCGGCCGCAGCCCACATTGCACGCCAGAACGACGTCGAAGCGTCATCCTGCGTTGACTGGACACCGCTAACGGTGAAGAACCAGTCACGGCGACCACCCAACGATGCGTCATAGAACGTGTTGACGTCGGCGGCGGCATCCTCCGACTGAAGCGTGACCGATGACAGGTCAGCCCAGTAATCAGTACCGGCGATTTTCAGCGAAAGAGCATTCGCCTTGATACGAGTCGATGTTGCCATCGGTTTTCTCCTTAGAGTGAAGTGTTTTGGTAGACGGTCAGGGTGACCGACAGGAACTCGGCGTTTTGCACCGAGAGGTAGGTGGGTGCCGATGCGGATCCACAGTAGAACCCAGAGGCGTTCGCAATCGCGGTCAGAAAGTCGTCAACCTGCTGGTCGATTTCGTCCGTCACTTTGGCGTTGGAAGCCGTCTGGGTAATGAGGGTGACATCGAACCCGACACGGTATGCCCCGAACGTGTCACCGGACGTAATCCAGTCACCCGACGGTTCCATGACCGCAATCGGCGGTGTGATGCGTTCAGGCACAAACGCCGACACGTTGAACCCTGCATCGTTCAGCAGGGTCTCAAGTGCGGCGCGAGCCTCAACAATCATGCCAAGCCCAATCCAACCCAAGGGAGCAGAATCGGGTACGCACCAACCATCGGGTCGCGTGCAACACGAATCGCCGAGCCACCATCCAACGTTGCAAACTGTGCAACGCCATTCGGGGCGCTACGACGGTGGAACAGTTCCGATCCGCACTCAATGTAAGCGCGTGTCAGAACGTCAGCGTCCACCGTCGCAGTACCCACGAACTTGTCAACCAGAGCAACAGCCTCATCCCAGCACATGCTCACGAAACCGTCGTCAGGCGTCGTCGAACCGACGTACTCCTTCAACGGTTGGTAAGCAGGTACTGGTTGAGACATGTTGTGTCCTTATTAGGCGGTCTGGTCGATGGGGATGATGAATGCCGGGTACTCGTCAGCGGTCGCCGTGTAGGTCGAGATGCTGAACGCCTCGGACAGGTTGACCGCGTTCTCCTGCGAGAGACGGAGCGCACCCGAGGTGTACTGACGGAGAGCGAGCGACGACACGAATGCGCACTCGTCCTTGTTGACCGAGTCGAGACCAGCGTCAACGACGATGGGGATACCGGCGATGGATCCTGCGAGACCGGAGACGTTCGCCGAACCGACGGCACCAGCGGCTTCACCCGAGAACGAGATGACCGGGGTTCCGTCGAGGGCGAGCAAGTCCTTGAACGTGGCCTTGTCGACGATCAGCGCGTCAATCTGCACACCGTTGGGCGTGAAGTAGTTTGCCGATGCGTCAGCGAGTCCGCCGACCCAACCTGCGTAGTCCGTCGTTGCGAGGGTGACCTTGTTGCCAGCGGTGACCTGCGAGGCGCAGACAGCCTGGTACTTGGTGCGGAGCTGCGACGCGAGCGCCTTACCGAGGGCAATTGCCTGACCGCGGAGAACCGAGTCAAGGTAGGGGACGGTCGAACGGTCGATGGCCTGACGCGAGAGTTCCGCGTAGTTTCCAACGGTGATGATGTTCTCGGTCGACGTGCCGATGTTGAGCTCGTAGTATCCGAGGTCGTCACCTTCAGCGGCCTGCGTGCCGGTTCCGTCGGTCTGCGAGTCGACCTGTGCGAACGTGATCGTCATTCCCTCTGCAGGGGTAACGCCGCGGCCGAACACGGTTCCGAGGGGGTTTGCGCCCTCGACGAGACGGATGAGGTCGAAGTCGACGGGGGTCGTGACCGACTCAGCGGTGGTTGCACCGGTGTACGTACGGACAGCGTTCTCGTCGTTGCTGACGAGAGCCTTCAGGAACTCACCAGCGGTACGGTACTGAGGCTGGGCAGGTGCCTCAACCTTGGTGATGCCAGCGATCTCTCGCTCGAGCATCTGGATGGATTCGCGAACCTCGGCGAGGCCGGAATCGGTGGGGGTGATTTCCTCCACGGTTTCCTCCTTGATGGGAGCCGAGTCCGGTACTTCCGGGTCGGTTACTTCCTCGCGAACTTCCGTCACGGATGCGTCGGAGTACCACGGGAAACTGACGAGCGACACCTCACGCACAAATGCGTCGGTGACTACTCGGGTACGGTCGTCATTCACTTTTGAATTGCGCATGACGAAGCCGACCGAAAACTTGTTGATGACACCATCCTCGAGGAGGGTGATTGCGTCGAGACCGCGCTGGGTCTCGGAGATTTGTGCGCGGATTTCGAAACCGTCCGGCGTGTGACGGCCGTCGACAATCTTGCCAATGGGTTCACGCTGATCGTGCTGCCACATGAGCTTCGCCTCAGGATCTAGCGTCACCGAATCGCGGGCAAACATCTCACCGTTCTCAACGGTCTCGTACGGTACGGCGATGCCGGCAACCTCACGTCGTTCCTTGTCAACGACGCGGAACTGCATCTCTCTAATCTCCAACTGGCACATCTCCAATCGTGGGCAAGTCCTCAATCTCGCGGACTTCGTCAATCGTCATCCACCCGGAGGCGATGGCGATTTGGTGGGCTTGGTAGCGCGTCAAGGTGTCCGAACGGAGCAGAGAGTCGACATTCATTTTGACTTCGGTTCCACGCGACGCGAGGTGGCTCATCGCCGACTCAATCTCGACAATGTACTGCGAGAGGGTGTAGCGAACAAACGCCATCTGCTCTTGCTCCATGTTGGTGTACGTCATCGAGTTGCCGTCGACCGACGCCATGAGCATGTTTGCCGGGATACCGAACAAACGGCCAACCTGCTGAACGTTCCAACCCTGAACCTCGATGAACTGTGCGTCGCGAGGGTTCAGATACATCGGCTGGTAGGACAGGCCGTTACCGAGAACCGCAACACCGTTCTTTGCACCAGCGGTCAGGTTCCACGCATCCTTCGCCGCGGCCGCCTGATCGGGGGACAACATCTGGTCGGATTTCAGCACACCGTTCGGCACACCGCTGTCGGTCATCCACACCGACGCATAATCGCGTGTGTCGCGTGCGTTGAGAAGCTCCTTTTGTGCGGCCTGAATGGGGCCGAGACCGTACACGTTGCCCGGCACACGCATCAGCGCAAGGTGCTGAACATCGTTGAGCGAATACTTCAATGTGCCGCGGTAAAGGTAATAAAGGGCGTTGCCGTAGTCATCCGTCTGAATCATCATGTCAAACGGATTCAAGACCTCAAGGTTGACGGTTTCGCCGCGAGGGTTGCGCGAAATCAGCCAGTACGCGTTACCGGACAACGCCAACGAATTGACCGTCTGTTCCATCCACACTTCGCGCGTCATCTTGGCATCAGGCTGACGCATCCAAAGAGGGGTGGGGGTCACCTTGATGTCGTCACGGTATGCGTGAATGCCCAATTGCTTCATGGCTGTGGCAATGATGCTTACGGAGCGATAGACGGAAGCCAACGATAGTGCGTCGCTGGTTGTGACCCCCGAAGTCGCCGAACGCGGCGGCGGAATAATCCCCGACGATCGTTCCTCGAATCCGGGCACGAAAGAGTTGGCGACATCAAGGTATCGCGTTGGATTTAGAAAATCTAAGAATCCCATTGGTATCAGTATGACACCATTTTTGCACTAGTGCAATAAGTAGTTTTGGCGTGTCGTGGAGAAGTCGGGAGTCGAACCCGAGTCCGCCGCAATTCCCTTTCGGGTCTTACTGCGTCGAATGACCGCTACTTCCCCTATTGGCAGGAATCGCATTGGAGCAAGTCCATAGGATCCTGCGGAACCGAATAGCCGTTGATGTTGTCGTTTTCCATAGACCTATCAGAATACCTGCAACGGTTGCTCGCGTAAAGTATCCGCGCCGAACGTCGCCAACAATGTGGCCATAACCGCATCAATCTCGACCGCGGAGTCGCGGCGCGACACCCGGAACCCTTCCCCGACCATCTTGCGAACCGTGCGCGGAATCTGAATTGACAACAAAGGGTCGCCACCATGCTGAAGCGTGCGACGTGCCAGTCGGGCATAGAACAGCGACGAGGCGTTGACGATGTCGCCCAGGGTGGCCGTCTCCGCCGGGTAGCCTCGAGCCTTCAGTTCTTTGTACAGGTCTCGGAGGGTGTAGCCGTCGACGATGATCGCGCGAGGGTTGAACGACATGATTTGACCGCAGATAAATATCAGTTGCTCGAGTGACGGTTTATTGATGGACGCTACGAGCTCCGTGTGAATGACATCGTCGACCTTGACGGCCACAGCGACGGTCGCGTGCGCCCAGTCGGGTGTGCGGTCGATTGCGAACACGAAGTCGCCGCGAGGCATCTCCGCACCAAACGGCCGTTCACACTTTTGCCACAGTTCCGTCGGAATGAATGTCTTTGTGCCGGACTGGATAAAACGGTTGAGCCGATAGCGGACGATGTCGTCGGTCGGCAGCGCCCGAACATCCTCGAGCAGAATCTTGGGGTCGATACGGCCAGACTGCAACGCCGGGTTCGCCTCTTTGAGCAGCGCGAGCAAATCGTCGTCCTCGTCGGGGACCACCGCGTCGGAGGCCTCCCAAATCCACGCACCGAACCTGTCTAGATCCCCAGCAATACCTTTGTCCGCGTTTGCGTACAGACGGTTTAGGAGTTCGGAGTTTTCGTCACCGGCCGTCGTAATTCCGACAAGCAACGTATCCGGGCGAGCCCCAGTACCAGAAGCCAACGCGTCCCACACCTTTGCGTCCACAAGGTGAACCTCATCAACGATTCCAACAGAAACAGGGATACCCTGCAGAGTGTTCGCGTTAGACGCTTTGATTTCATAACGGCTCCCATCCAGCGACTTGATGCCGCGGGTCTCGGTCAGTTTAGACATGCGCCTCTCCAGCGCAGGGTTTGAAGCGATGACACGTTGCACCCGGTCGTAGACGAGCCGTGCCTGTTCCGCGGTCGAGGCCACACCGACGTTGTACGAACCCACCTTGCGGAGCAGCGCCCAGATACCGAGCGCCCCAACGATTTCACTTTTTCCGTTTTGTCTGCCCATGGAAATCAGACATGATCGCCAGCGCAGTTCGCCCGACGGCAACAACTCGGTGACGCGGCGCAACAACTCGACCTGCCAGTCGTCAAACTTGAACCCCGGAGTCGCGGTCGCCCAAGCCTTCTCGATAATCGGCAGGTACCAGTCGATGCTCGACTCGAACCCATCCGTTATCGGTGGCGTGTAGCGTGCCGGGGAAAACGTCATCGGGTCAACAACGCCTCGAGCTCATCGACCGGCGCACCGTCAGGGGCAGAGTTCCGCAACATGCGCAACGCCTGCAGATACGACGACGACTTCGCCGCGGTGTACTCATCATCAAGGCTCGCCGCGGTCGCAAGGCAGAGCGCCACAATCGCGGCATGCTCGCGCCCAATCCAACCGAGCGAATCAAGTGTCATCTCGAGAGCGGCGCGATTCCCCGTAGGCATCTCGCGCCAAGTTGCGTTGGCCATGCTTTGTCCTGTCTGTCGTTTGCGTCGACCCCAAACCTTTTTTCTTGGTATCTGTGGCAGGGGGAGCGGCGCGGGATGTGGAAGTGGCCCCTAAAAAAAGAGGCCGAGGGTGTGACCGCGGTGTGTGGCCGCGGTCTTGTCAGGTTACGTCAGGCGTACCCCCCACCGGGGGTTGACCCAGTTGGTTCGCGCATGGATCC
>JACCDP010849784.1_pt1 | contig 15878 bp, 17 predicted proteins | sample 7445841 | NCBI WGS metagenome assembly JACCDP01 (sample SAMN15323441, study PRJNA562643) | freshwater metagenome | isolation source: river surface water | place: USA:Blue River Watershed | collected 2017-08-17 | reverse complement strand
TGCTGCTCCCGCCCCTGCTGTTGCTGCACCTGCCCCCGTGGTAGTTGCTGCTCCCGCTGAGACCCCTGCTCCCGTTGTGGAGAAGAAGACTCGCGGACGCAAGAAGAAGGAGGAGGAGCCTGAGAATGATTCGGAGTCTTCCTCTGACGAGGAGGATGGTGAGGAGATTGACTATATTGCTGAGATTGTTCATTTGACTGAGCTGGTTGTTCGTCTGAATAAGAATATTAAGAAGATTGATTTTTCGAATATTGCTCTCTATGAGGCGTATCGGAACTTTATGAAGGCTCTCCAGCGTTTCCAGAATCTTATGGATAACGGAAGCTATAGGCAGATGAAGGAATCTGCTAAGATTCTTGGCAAGGCCATGAAGGCCGCTGAGAAGAAGGAGGCAAAGAAGAATGCCAAGAAGGAGTCTGATGAGAGTGGCGATGAGGCTGCTCCCAAGGAGTCTGGTGTGAATAAGATGGTGGATATTGTCCCCGAGGTTCTTGCATTCATGGGTCAGCCCGCGGATGCAAAGCTTTCGCGTGCCGATCTCCAGCGCTATTTTAACGAGACCCGCACCGAGCTTGGCAAGTTTGTCATGGATGGTGAGGGTAAGCCCATGAAGGGTAAGCCCTTCTACATTAATGAGGGCAAGATTGGCGCTTTCATGAATGTGATTGTCAAGTCGATTAAGGATCGTGGTCTTACTGACAAGGCGATTGAGAAGGGTGTTCTGGACGAGGATGGCAATGCGCCGGCCTATGTTCTCCACACCTATGTGATGAAGATTACTCCCTTCTGCCTTGCCTAAATAAAATCAATATTATGTTGATTTTATCCACAATTTATAATTTTTTACTTTTTTATACTTTTTCATAAATACTATTTAAAGAATCGCGAATTTGATCAAATGAAACTTCAATAGGATGTTTGATACAGAGAGAATCACGTAATTCATAGATATTCCAAATGTCATGATCTACTTTCGTCATCCAAGAACTGGCTGGTAAATCGGTTTTATCCTCTTCATCGGAATAAAGAATATGTATCCGAAATAGCTGAAGGATCGAGTGAAGTTCAGATCTCTCCATTTTCGAAAAACTATTCCATTTTCCACTCACATAGAAATAGATCGGATCACTATTCTTTCGAATCGTCGAGATCTGGGATGCTAACACAAAGATGGGTCTCATTTATTTTCTTTATATTGGTTTCATTTTATAAAATTTATGATTTTGAAATGATCATTTTTTAAATGATAGGCACTTAGCGTTTTTTGTTTTTTTTTTGGTTCTTCATCATCAGACCACTGCAACACACATGTCTCCTTGCGGGAACACTTAGGCCGAGCCTCCCACAGAAGCTGGAAGCTTAGACCGTGTTGTAATAGTCCTGGCAGATGAGGATGGCTTCGCGAAGAAACTTACGAATCTTCCGAATACGCACCGCATCAGCCAGTGTGAGAAGAGCGTCGTAGGGGGTGTTTTCGAGATCATCTATGTTCGCCCAATGACGGACCCTCTCCAGCTCATTGGCATCAGGATCGTAGAGGATCGAGTAGTTCTGGAGGAACATCGTGACAAAGTCCATGACCACCAAAAGAGGCCAGAAGTAATGGTGTTCCTTGATAACCCAATCCAGCGACTGATAATACAGCTCTTGCAGATCTGTCCAATCCTTGTGTTTGTACAGACCATTGAGGATGGTGGGGAGATTATCCCGCAAACCCTTGAAAGGGTTAAGCTTCGAGTGTACAGGCATGGTTGCGTGTTGTCGAAGCGACATTTTAATGTATTATATTTAAAAATCTGAAAAAAAAACCTGTCAGATTTTTTTGCTTTGCAAAAAAATCATGAAGTTTGCGAAGCAAACAAATCATCTTTTTCTTTATCAAAAGAAAAAAGATCGAGACTTGCCGAAGGAAAGTCGTCAGATTTTTTGGTAAATTGGTAAAAAAATATTATTTTACGTTCTTATACAAAATAAAAACGTAAATCTGAATGAAAATAGGAATTATTGTAATTTCTTTTTAAACTTAAAACTCTGTGTCTTTAATAAAATAAAATCATCTTTATATTCCACATAATGTCTTAATGGAACATATCGAAATTCTTTGATTGCTGATCCTGACCATATAATCTCTATATTGTCAATACGATTATTGATAAAATAACAGTGCAAAATATGTTTTACAGGAATATTTAATTTTCGTGACAATTCGACAACATTGACACACTTCTCTTTCATTTTGGCAATCATGTATTTCTTGACTTGTTCTTCAATCATCACTTTGAGATGATCAATCTTTTCAGTATAACACTCTTCTATCTCTTTTAATGGAAGACGAATTTTATAAATCTTCTCTTCTTCCGTCTCAAAAAAGATAAATCCTTGGATATACACTTGAATCAATAAAAAACCTTCCATTCACTCTTCTTATATCTTATTTTTATCAATTAAATTATCCGAAAATTCGTTTCCATAACTGACGCCATGCACTTACACCACTTGGCACATATGTCTCTTGTGATTGCACATTTCCTAATAACAAACCTCTTTGAACTTCCATCTCTTTCTTCTTCTCCTCTTCGTTACAGAAAGTTCCCTCTTCTTCCACAATTTCAATCTTTTCACTGTTCTCCATCTTTAAAGGTGAATTCTCTACTTCCATCGATTGCGAAACCTTACGTTTTTCAATATTTTCAATCTCCATTTTGATATCTTTCCATTCATCCAATTTTTTATTCGAGACAGTTTCTACAGCAACTTCATTTGAAACAGTTTCTTCAGCAACTTCATTTGAAACAGATTCCTCAACAACTTTATTTGAGTCTGGTTTTTCAGCAACTTCATTTGAATCAGGCTCCTCAACAAGTTCTTTGGAAACGGCTTCTTCAACATTTTCATTTGAAATAGGTTTCTCAACATTTTCATTTGATACAACAGTTTCAAAAACTTCATTTGATAAAGTGGGTTTTTCATAAACTTCTTTGGAAACAGGTTTCTCAACATTTTCATTTGATGAAATGGGTTCTTCAACAACTTCATTTGATAAAATAGGTTCTTCAACAACTTCTTTGGAAACAGGTTCTTCAACATTTTCATTTGAAATAGGTTCCTCAACAATTTCATTTAATGAAATGGGTTCTTCAACAACATTTTCATTCGAAATAGTTTTTTCAACATTTTCATTTGATAAAATGGGTTCTTCAACAACTTCTTTGGAAACAGGTTCTTCAACATTTTCATTTGGTAAAATGGGTTCCTCAACATTTTCATTTGATAAAATGGGTTCTTCAACAACTTCTTTGGAAACAACTTCTTTGGAAACAGGTTCTTTGGAAACAGGTTCTTTGGAAACAGGTTCTTTGGAAACAGGTTCTTCAACATTTTCATTTGGTAAAATGGGTTCCTCAACATTTTCATTTGGTAAAATGGGTTCCTCAACATTTTCATTTGATGAAATGGGTTCTTCAACATTTTCATTTGATAAAATGTGTTCTTCAACATTTTCATTTGTTAAAATAGGTTCTTCAACATTTTCATTTGATGAAATGGATTCTTCAACAACTTCTTTAGAAACGGGTTCTTCAACATTTTCATTTGTAGAAATGGGTTCCTCAACAACTTCATTTGAAACAGGTTCTTCAACATTTTCATTTGATGAAATGGGTTCCTCAACTTTGGGTTCAGAAATAGTCTCTTCTAGATGAATGGTTTGTTCCACTTGTGTTTCAGATATGGATTCTTCCACATGATGTTGAATCTCTTCAATTTTAGGTTCAGAAAGAGCCTCTTGAACGATTTCAGAAGAATCTACTTCCATTTTGATGATTTCTACTTTTTATCTTTATTTTTTTCTTTAAATTGAATTATCATGATTCTTGCAACATATTGAGCAAATGAGCCGTTTTAATGGAAAAGAGAAGAGTACGATTCAGACCAGCTCCCACAATATAATGACTACTAAAAATGGTATCACCTGTTCCAATATATAAAAAGGAATGTCTTTGTGCTTTCATCACTTCAGCAACTTTGAGACGATGATACATTTTCATTTCAAAACTGTTTAATTGAATATATTCAATTCGCGAATCTTTCAGAATATATTTATGATAAAGACCGATCATTAATTTTTGCAAATGTTCATCTTTGATTTTTACAATCACTTTGGGTAATTCTTCTTTTTTAATACATAAACCATGTAATAAATTAAAATCCGATTCATTCTTTACTTGAAAAGTGACAGGTTCAAAGTAAATCATCTTCTCACCATATACTTCAAAACTCAAAAATCGATTCATATGTCCTTTTAAATCAAGTTGAACTTCATTTTCGGATATTTTAAAACCATAACGATCCGTTTCCATATCTACATTTTTGATCAAATCGGGAATCGGTTTTACTTTTAATCCTTCGATTCTTCCTCCAGATGAATCATACATCACATCTATTTTTAATTGTGAAATCAAATCTTTCAAATCACTGTATTTCTCATATTTCTTTGTAAAAAAGAGTGGAATTCTCTCTTCAAATGTTTTCATATATAACAATAATTCCAAATAACGAATCGGAATCATCATTCCACTATTACGAACATTCTTTTTGCAATAAATTCCTGGTAAAACAACATCTAAATATCGAGTTGCTATCGAGAATAGACGATTTCTTATATAGGGATAACGGACAGTCTCGGAATAAATACGATTATCTAAAATCAAAATATTTGCACGAATATTTGAATAAGAATTATTATACAATTGGTTGATATAATTGGCTAAAAATAATCCATTAGGTCCTGCACCAACTATTAATATATTGATATCATTCTCTCCTTTTTTTACAAATCTCTCTTTGATGTGTGAAATGGATTGAATGGTTCCAATGAGTTTTAAATCAGAAACTTCATTCAAGATGTTAAATAAATCATCTTCTGTCTTTGCATCTTTGGTTCTCTCAAAAGTTGATGTAATTTTAGAAGGTGTTATGGTATTTTTACGATTATAAAAACTTTCACAATAATGAGAAGGTTTTAAAGATGCGTTCTTTTTACCATTTTTCATCGTCTCTTCAAAATTCGATTTCCCCACATCATAAATCGCATTCATATATTCTGCTTGTCGTTGATATACCTCTTCCACATAATCAATATCTACCAAAAATCGATGTCTCTTCGTCTTTCGATCATGCAATAAACCTTTGTACATGCGATTTATGGTCTTCTCCAATTTTATATCCATATTCACCTATCTTTGTATCATATTTTATATCATCCATTTGATCATATAAAAAATAGTATTATTTATTCCTCTGAAAACATCGATTCATTCTTTTTTGCAAACCATCCATTCTTCTTCTCCCTCTCTTCAAATCGTCCATTTGAAAAAGTCCGACATATACCAAATGACAAACGATGCCATGGTGTCACTCCATGCTCTTTGATTCCATTGATATGTCTTGCTGTTCCATATCCATGATTATTATGTATATCATACTTCTTTACCTCTGGATGTTCTTCCACCATCTCTTCAATATGTCTCATTTGTGCAGTTTTTGCTAAAATGGAAGCTGCTGCAATACAAAGATAAGTGTTATCTCCTTCAATCACACATTCCGACTCAATCTCTTCATTTGTCTCTTCATCTACATATCTTTCAAATTTGTCACCATCAACCAAAATCTTCTCAGGTTTCATTTGAAAAGATTTTATCACATCATGAAATCCAGTCAATCGAGCTCTTAGAATATTCAGATCATCCACTTCCTCTGAACTCTTCTCCACAATATGCCATTCTACCGCATTCTTTTTTATAAACTCTTCTGCATATTCTCTTCTCTTTTGTGTCATCTTCTTTGAATCACGAATGACTACTTTACCATCTTCTTCTATCAATTCTTCTATATTTTGAGGCAAAATCACTCCTGCCACAAACAAAGAACCAAAGAAGGTGCCTGCTCCCGCTTCATCAATTCCTATTTCAATTCGATGAGGCTCTTGAAAGGGTTTCAGATGATACTCCTTCTTCACCCTCTTTTTCTTCTCGATCTTGATTTCTTCCATTTTATATCTTCATCTTTCCATTTCTTTAAATTCATTTCATTTGATCAATATTTTTCAATATAAAGAAAAGAAGAATTGTTTGTGTGTTTTTATAAAGGTGTTAGATGGATTTATTCATCCTTGGGAATGATGGATACCATGCCGGTCTTTGTGTTAATCAAGAAGCGACCGACTTCCAAGCTTGCACAAGGATCCATGGAATCGATTTCGTAATGAGCCAAAGGATCCATGGAATCGATTTCGCACTGAGCCCAATCACACAATTTTTTCAGGACATCCTCAATGGAAACTTCCAGAGGTGCGTCGGCAGGAACGTTGTCGGCCCAATCACCGTGCTCATCCGCACGAACAGCCTCGATGGCCTTCGCGAAGTCGTTGTTGAAATCCTCGACGGTCTTGAGGGTCTTGGTCTTCACCACCTTCTGGGGCTTGGTGGTTGGCTTGGAGGGCTTGGTGTCCGTCTTGACGGCAGGTAGGAAGATGTTGTCTCCCTCGCGAATGAGGTGAGTGTAGGCCATAATGACCTGGATCAACTTCATATTGGGAAAATCGTCCTTGGGAAAGGGGATTCCACACTTGGTGTTCGTCAGCTCGGCCATGTTGATACCGTCATGCGACTTGACAATCCCGATGATAGCAGCAACGAAGCGCTGCTGGTTGGGGGTCAGGTCTGCAAAAACGCGCTTGGCGTGTTTGGGAATCGAGACAGGAGTCTCGGCACCACCGGCAGCCGCGGCAGCAACAGCGACCATAGGGGTCTCGGAAGCGGGCTTGGCGGCATTAATGCGTTCAAGCTCTGCAAGAAGATCACGAAGTCTAACAACTTCTGCTTCAAATTCAGGCGTAAAGGGCATTTTGGTAAGCGGTCGGTTGCTTATAGTGTTCTAATTTATAAAAATAAGAGTTTTGAAGCAATTACCTTCAGTTTTTTTATAAGGGTTAGAAGCGAATTACTCCTCGTCAGAGGCTGCCGCAGCGGCATCCTCCTCGTCCTCCGCGGGGGCAGCGGCAGCCGCCTCCACAGGGATGCGAATCCTCTTGTTGCTGTCATAGACCTCCAAGGTGGTGTAGGTAGTCATCAGCTCGAAAGCCATCGACTTGCCCTTGGCGTCCTTGGGGAATCCCTTGGAACCGATGACACATGTCGGATTGCCGATGTTGGGAAAGGGCACATCCTTGCCCTCCGCCTTGAAGACGTACAACACGGCACGGAAAATGGCGTTCTTCGTGTCCCAAGGGAGCTTATTGAAATCTCCGAGATTCTTGAAGTGCCTTCTATACTTGGGTGCGATATCGAATCGGGTCTCGTCAGTGGCAGGGCGCACAGCGGCAGCAGCCGCGGGGGCAGAGCGCACTGGGGCAGCCACAGGGGAAGGGCGCACAGGAGTAGAGGGCATCATTCCCTCACGTCTCTGTTCCAGACGCTTAATTTCGGCCTCGCGGTGGGCAATCTCAGTCCTGAGACGGGCAATCTCCTCGTTAATAAAATCAATGGCGGACATTTTGATAGCAGTGAATTGAATCGTTGCTTAGTGATATCTATATATTAAAATCTTGATTCTTATCTTGTTTCTGTCAGTTTTTTTTATCTCTAACGTAAATTAATATCCATTTACTAATTTACGTTTCTTATTTTCGATGATCGTAAATAGCTTCTGAACAATCATTCCACCTTCCCATTCACATACATCTGGATAGAATGCATGAATCATAAAATAAAAACCTGCTTGAAAAGCCATTCCTGCATATCCCATCGCATCATAAAAATGTTGAAAATAACTCTGTCTCACCTTCTTCAAATGAACAAACATTTCATTCACTCTTCTACTCTTTATATTCATTTCTTTTTCTAAAAAAATAAACCATTTTGCGAAATGAGCTTAAAGAAAAATCAATCTTAAAGGTATATATAGCAAAATGAAAGGTCTTCTCGGTCTTGTGCAAACTGCTTCACTCCTCTTTGCTCCTCGTCAGCCTGCTGTCACCCCTCATTTCCTCTTCTGTTTAATGAAATCAACCCCCACTTATGCTCCTGAAGAGATTTGTGCTCGTTTCAGTGATCGCAGTTATCTCCGTGATGGCTCTCTTCACCGTGAATGTGATTCTTTTATGAGCAAAAACTGGAGTCCTGTCAATGCCAATGAATGTGGTATTTTCCTTGATGGTGAAGTGAATGTAAATGAAATGGTCAGTCATTGGAGTGTTTTTACTGATTTCATGATGGAATATAAAAAAGAGTATCTTAATATGGAAGAAGTCAATGATCGTTTCATGATCTTCCAAGATAATATTCAATTCATGGAATCACACAATAGCGAAAACCATTCCTACGAACTTGGCATCAACTCATTCGCTGACTGGACTCATGAAGAGTTCCAAGATTATGTTCAAAAAGGTAGTGTAGGTGCTCTTTTCAAAACTTCATGCACAAAAGCCGCTGATCAATCCGGAGCTCTTCCTGCTTCTATCGATTGGCGTTCAAAAGGTATTGTCTCACCCATCCAAGACCAAGGTCAATGTGGGTCATGTTGGACGTTTAGTTCCTCATCAGCCATCGAGGGAGCTTATGCTCAAAAGAGTGGAAACCTTGTAAAACTAAGTGAGCAAAATCTTGTCGATTGTGTTGGAATGACTTATGGATCTCGTGGATGCTCAGGTGGATCGATGGATGGTGCTTTCAATTATGTACATGATCATGGTATTGCTTCTGAAGCCAGTTATCCTTACACTGCCAAAGACGGCACTTGCCAATCCATCACTCCTGTCACTAAAATCTCCACTTGCTATGATGTTCCTGCTAACGAACTTCAACTGACTTATGCTGTTTCTCAAAGAGTTGTCAGTATTGCCATTCAAGCAGATGGACGCGCTTTCCAAATGTACAAATCTGGTGTTTTTGATGATGCTACTTGCTACCAAGGACAACTTGATCATGGTGTCTCTCTCGTAGGATATGGACATGACTCTTCCAGCAACAAAGATTATTACATTCTGCGCAATTCATGGGCTACTACTTGGGGTGAAAGTGGATACATGCGTATTGGTCGTAATTCTGTAGCTTCATCCACAACTGGTGTTTGTGGTCTTGCCATGATGAATAGCTATCCTGTTGTTTAAATTTACTTTTTTATTGAATGATTTATAAAAATATTTTTTTTTTATAAAATAAATAAAGATTAATAGTCAAATGGACAATGAATAAAAAGAGGTTGTGGATGATGCATTTCGACTTCTTCTCCTTCCATATGTGCAATATAAATGGTTGATAAATCAATATTTGCTTCTCGCATAGCATCTTCCACATTCTTCTTCGCCTTTAATATTAAAACAATCGCTTCATCACATGTCGAATTCTTCCTCCAAATATCTCCAATCCATTCATCCAATTTGATCCCAATAATACATAAACCTTTATCTTGTAGAATAAATCGAATTCCATGTCTTTGAAAATATTCATCTATTCGTGTTATATAATCTTTTCGATATTGATAATCTCTATTCTCTCTATCAAATTTCAATTGAAGAAGACGACAGGCTTCTTCAAGCTCTACCGGATATCCTATGCAAATCATTTTTTACACTTTCTCTCTATTTTTTTATATCCATTTCATAAAAAATGAAGATTATTTTATATTGAATCCATTTGATCAAATTCATAAAAAACATGAATTCAGAAATTTACGTCTTGATTGCGGAATATCTTTGGAATGATGAGATCTCTTCATTATTCGCACTTTGTAAAGATGACTCAGATATCATCGATTTTAAGACTTATTTAGCTGCACGAATCATAACACGTTCTATCACCTATTTATTTCAATACAAACATCAAGATCGTTTGTATAAATTAAATTATCCATCTGATTCTGAAGATGATTACTATTGGGATCGTTGGGATCAAATGAATCGTTATCCAGATCGATGGTAATCTATAAAAAATGAAACATTCTTTGAAATGAAACTACAAACATTATAATTTCACAAAAAAATGAATACAACTCTATACGTAAATATTGCAGAGTGTCTGCCTATTCAAGATTTGACAAATTTTATTTCCATTCTTGAAGATGAAAATGAAGATCTTAAAATGTACGTTCAAGTTAAATATCGAGCATCTTCTCGTATTATCACACGTTTTATGAAGAGAATTGTTGGACTTCATCAAACCATCTCTTACTTTCCTGAATTTGTAGAAAGACACGATATTACTCCTTTTCTCAAACGTAAATTTATGGAATTCTATTTCTTTGATTATCCAAAACAGTATGTTGGATCATGGTATATGAATAGTGGTGTGCAATGGAAAGATGAAATTCGTAATCAGTATCAAAGAAGACCTATCGAGAATCCAAGTGAAGTGTCTAGATGGGATCTTTGGCAACTTCATCAACGAATGGAATATGATGAAATTCTTGCGATTGGATGGTAATTTACGTTGCTATTTTATAAAAAATTGATTCAAAAAAAGATATTCATTTTAAGAACATATCGAAGAGTCCCCCCTATATTTCATTTATCTCTTTTTGCATTTGCAGAAAAGAGGTTATTTTTCATTTTATCAAAAAAACAAAAACAAAAAATGCAAACTCTGGAAAACATGATGGATGAGAGCTCGGTGTGTCACACCAAACTACTTCATCATATTTCTTCTAAACAAAAACTTGGATTTGATACTCGCACTGAGGGAAACAAATCCACTCTGTATTTGATGATCGAAAAGATCTGTTTATTCTCTGTTCAATATGTGATCTCATTTGATCATAAAAATGAATGTGAATGTATCACAGAAGAAAAAGGTCAAACTTGTTTAATGAAAGCGATTGAAATGTATCGGGACAAAGTAATTAAGAATAAACGTCATTTTCAAACTCAATATATCATGGTCATGCAAATGATTTTTATGAAATATTATATGGAAATGATGATTTCTAAACCCGAATTTGTATATCATCGTGATCTAAGAGGAATGAATCTATTATTTACTTTTTTGTACTATTTTGAAAATAAACAAGATATTGCTCTGATTGGAAATATCATTCAACAACTTTTTCGATTTTATGATAAACATTCCCAACATTTCAGTTGGGAAGATTCTTATGAAGATAAGAATCTACGAAGTCTCTTTTTAGAAAGAGGATGGATGAATCATGTCATTCTTTCTGATTCACAACAAGAATCTTTATATCAAATGGATATGAAGATTCATGCGAATCAAAAACTTCTCTTTCAAATGATTGAGAAAACAGAATTTGTTGAAAAATGTATTCAACAAATTGTGGAAGATGAAGAGATTACTCGATTTGAATATGTCGATGAAGAAAATCGATCTTTCATGCATTTGATGGCAATTGATTCTCAATATGAGGATACAGCTATTCAATTCTTAGAAGATCCGAAATTCTTTTATTTCGCATATCCTAAAGATAATCTTGCGAAACATATTGTGATTGAAACAATCCGAAGAGAGAATTATCGATTCACAATTGCTTTCTTGAAAAAGATGGCTGAATCACCTGATTGGAAAGAATTTTTATCCATTCTTCTTCATGAAGATATGGATTTCTATTTAACCATTTCGGAAGAATTTTCAAGCAAAGATACTCGTGAAGAGATTCTTCCTGTTCTTGAAATTCTCGAATTTGTCTTTTCTCATGATTCCAAAAAGAGAGGTATTGAACATCTTGATTCATCTACTCTTATGTGTCTTTCCATTCAACAAAATGGAGATCAACGTATCATTGATCTAGATATATTCAATCGTGTCTTTATCTTTGAAGAGTTAAAAGATGAAAAGATTGAATTTAATGATCAATTGATCTTATTTTTGGAATATCTTAGAAATAGTTCAGTTGTGAATTCACAAGATGAAATACTAAATGCTTTTAAAAGAATGGTTCCTTTATTCAATATTAATGATTATTTCACATTCCTAAAAGTGATTTCAGAGAATGAAACATGGATTCAATATATTTTGACCATTCCCACTTTCCGAAAACATGTCTTTGGAATGATTCGTAAATTCAATAAACATGAAACTACCATTGTTCATTTAGATGATAATTGTCCCATTTGTCTCAATACTCTTGAAACAAAACATCACAGCTGTTCCAAATGCAAACAACCCGCTCATGTGGAATGTTTGAGAGATTGGATACACCATAATCCTTCATGTGTTATGTGTCGGAATAAATTTAATCTGACTGATGTGAAATTTATCAATTCCTTTTTAAAGAAGGATTTTTACACTCACTTACATGATACCTATCTCAAGAAAGCATAATCTTATTCTTTCTTTTTTTATAAAAATTTTTTTCAACTTAAAAAGTCTTTATATTGGTTTTCATTTCATCAAAAAAAGAGTATATAAAGAAATAGATTATTTTATATTGGTTTTCATTTGATCAAAAAGATGAAATGAATATAAAAAGTAAAAAGAAGATAATTATTCATTTTGGGGAATGAGACCGGGAGGAGCGCATCCATTACATTGTTGTGTGACATCACTTGGTGCAGGCATTCCTTGAGGCACACAATGTTGATTTACACATTGATCATCTTTATTAGGACAAAAGAGATTGTTAAAACAGTAATTACGATTGACTTGATAAGAATATTGGCAATCTTTTTGAGGAGGAAGACATCCATTCTCTGTAATCATTGGAGTTAAATTCGGTTTATTATAATCTTCAAATGTCTCCATGGATTGAAAGGTTTCAATATTATAATATCCAATACATTGACTTATAAAATATAAAATGAGTAAAATGAGTAGAATATACAAAATATCTTTTCCACGCATGTTCAATCAATATCCTCTATTCTCTTCTTAGAAATTTTATTCAGATTCCTCTAATCTCTCGATCTTCACTTTTTTCACTCTTACCCATGAACTACCCCCTTCTGCATCTTCTAAAAATCCCTCTCCACTCAAAGAATGACATTTCGATAATTTATACATTCCCCATAATACTAAATCAATATATTCCCCATCTTCATATCCTAAAGTGACAAATGTGATAAATGGACTCTTCTTCGCTTCTTTATTCTCTTCCCTTTTTTTAATATATCGATCTGCTTGAAAAATCTTATATGTCACTATCAATCCACGAAATTCTACATAAGGTAATTTCTTCTTTGGCTTCTTCTTTTCTGTTTCTTCCCCTTCTTCTTTCTCCTCCTTCACTTCCCTCAAACCCAAATTTCGGTAATACATATTTGGTAAAAACCTTTCATTCAACCAATATCCTAAAGTAAAATACTCATCTATCGAACTCTTCTCTTTCATATATCTTGTCTTCAACTTCTCTGCACTCTTCCCCTTTCCAAATCTTCGTATATCCACTCCTGCCTTCTTTGCTTCTCTATAATGAACCCATGTTCGATAACTACTGTGACAATATTTCAATGTGGATTCCCAAAACTCTCTCGGATGATGATACTTCTGATATGCCAATGCATACACCAATTTTGCATAAGAAAATGCATGTGATTTGCAAAATGAATATTCTTGCAAACATTCCAATTGTTCAAATATCAATTGACGCTTCTCTGCAGTCATCGTTTCCCGATTCTTCTCATCCATTTTCATCTTAAAATCCTTCTTTACATGATACCGATTCTTTGCAAATCCTTTTCGATATAAATCCGCTTCTGAATGTGTGATATCCAATAAACGCGCAATTAATTGAATAGCATCATCATCATAAATCAAAAAATCATGTCTCTGAACAACTCCCAATTGATAATAATCCCTCAAAAATGTAAATTTCTGTCCATTCTTCGATGCTGCTGGTCGTATCAATGCCAATGCACATGCGATATCTTCAATACTCTTCGGTTTCATCTCTCTAAAAATCTTACACATCCCTCGACTCTCTCCATAAGTCAATCCTATTGTATCTCCTCTTGCAAATAATTGATATACATTCTCATCATAAGGATATTCATCAATCGGCATCTGTGATATATCCCACAATTGTGACAAACCTCGATTTGATAAAATATCAATTTTAATTAAATGAAAATCTTCAGCTTCATCTTTATTTAATTTCAATTGAGCACCCATAATCGGTTTCTCATATAGTTTTGCATCACGATTGATTTGATACTCTTTTAAATAATACTCTTCTGGAACTTTATCACGAAAAATCACAATACCACCACAATGAAGAGAATAACAACGAAACTCACCTTCTAAATGTTCAGCTTCTTCTAAAATCTGATATTGAATTGCAGGATCATCAATAATCTCTTTTAAATCAAATTCACGAGGAATCATTTTATGATATCCTGTTCGACGAATCGCTTCTTTTAATGCTGACTTCTCTTTAAATCGAATATGATTCGAAATCCTCGCTACTCTTCCTTCCCATCTCTTATAAATCTTCTCAAATATCAAATCACGAACATGTGCAGGAAAATCAATATCAATATCTGGAATATCTTGACGCCTCTCATGCATAAATCGTGTCAAAGGAATATTCTCTGCAATCGGATCAATATTTGTAATTCCCATCCAAAAACATACACATGAAGAACCTGCACTTCCTCGAATAATATGAGGATATTCAGCAGTTAAATGCAATATCTCATGAACTTGTAAAAACACTTCAAAGAATTCATTTCTTTCAATCAATTCCATTTCATAAAAAAAACGTTGGATATATTCATTCTCATTCTTAATTACACGACGAAAAGTCTTTAATAAAACTTGCACATATGTATTTTGATAAATCGGAATTTCCTCTCCTTTTTCTTTCATATAATTCTCTAACATTCGAGAATTCTCTTCATATATTTCATTTTTTGATTCTTCAGTAGTAGTCACTTCCACAATTGGTTTCACTTCCTCTTTCTTCGTACTCTTAAAAAATTGTGATAGCGAGGTCTGTTTCATCTCTCTACTCTTCTTTCTATCATTCTCTTTTAAATACTTCTTTTCAGAATCAATTTTTATTTCATTTAACTACAGCAATTGGTAGTAGGACCAGGGGGAAGAAGTCTTTCACAATAATAAGGTGAAGCTTTAAATTCATCATCATCCGATTGAGCATAATAGAAAAAGATGTTGTCAGGATAACGAATTTTAATAGGAGGAATTTGTGTAGGTGAAAGATAGAAGATAGCATTGATATAACTTCTGAAAAGAACTCCATTGATATACACTTCTAAGACAGCATTTCCATTTAGACGAATATCATAAGTAGAGACTAAAAAGTTTATGGGAATCTTTTCAAATTGATAATATTGACGAATTGCTCTTGAAAATTGAACACCTGCATCTGGCAAATACAACTTATACACATTCGGTGTAAATTCTGTAGTTCCATCACAATTTATCACAATATTCGAATATAACATCTCATCATATGTTAATGTTTTTGTTGTCATAGTTTGATCAAATGAAATGGGTAACAATTTTGAATATTTTGCAGCATAATCCACTTCTTGACTATTGCAACGAGGAATAGGAATTGGAGGAGGGCAAGGAGGATAATAATGATGAGAAGAATGACAAGGGTGGCATGAATGACAAGAAGGCATCTTTTATATCTATAAATTCCATATTCTTTTTCATTTCGAAAGTTTAAAAGAGAAAAAAGAAAAAGAAGTCAAATATAAAAATGCGTTCTTCTATTTCGGAACATCATCCTCGCATTACGATGACTCTTCTTCCTCCTCCCAAACCCAATAAATCCATTCAATCACTTTCTATGTTAGATATGCATCAACTCTTTTTTGAAAATAAATTCTCCAAGAGTAATCAAGAAGGAAATTTTGTAACTCATCCTCATCCCAAAGAACTCATTCAAGAAGAAGTGAAAGAATA
>JACCDP010727724.1_pt1 | contig 15878 bp, 19 predicted proteins | sample 7445841 | NCBI WGS metagenome assembly JACCDP01 (sample SAMN15323441, study PRJNA562643) | freshwater metagenome | isolation source: river surface water | place: USA:Blue River Watershed | collected 2017-08-17 | reverse complement strand
CACCACTGATAAAGGTGACTATACTGAAAAAAGGTTTAGACTAAGTATAGATGAAACCAAGCTAACCAGTAACCTTGAGAGACCCGAAGCCACTCCTTCTATTTTTACAACATTAAAACCAACGAGAAATGAATTGGAAAATAAAATTCAGAACTGACATCCACGACCTGTGGATATTCCCTGCCGTAAACGTATGGCGACTTGGCGGCACAAGTGGTCGTTGGGCGATTGGAATTTACTTCTTATGTTTCTCAATACAACGGCTACCTGAATGAAAACAGAAGAAGAAAAGTGGGAGCTGATAAAGAAGTTGGTGTACGATAAGATTCGTCATACGTTCCACTCTAGCAGCGTTCAGTTCCTAAACAAACAGCAGTGCGAGATGGTCGCTGACTTTATCGTAGAGTTGTCAAAAAATGAAACCCAACTCGGAGAAAATCCGAATAACTAAACAAAATATGACAATAATTTATATACTGATATATGTCATCGGCTTTTTTATGACCGCTTGGATTAGAGGGTCTAAAGATGCTAATGGCGATGATGATACGGCAGGGCAGACAGGTATTGCACTTATGTGGCCTATGCTATTTGTATTCCTAATATTGGTGTCGCCAGTGTTTATTGTAGAACAAATGAACAAGCTAAAGAAATGAAAATCACATCAGGAAAATACGTAGACCAGTTTGCTATTGGTGTAACGTGGTTACGATACCCAAACGTAACGTGGTCTATCATCTTTGACTTCGGCATATGGTACATAGAGGTATCAAACGACTTCAAGGCTGTAAGCGAATGGTATCCATATGGGTTAGGGAACAGCATTAGATGCGATAGATGCGGCTCGCCAAATGATGTTTATCCAAGTCTAAAAGATAAAGATGGATGGGAGTATGAATTGGTGTGCGATGAATGCATTCGCAATGATGAGTATATGGAAAGCCTAACGAAAGTAAAATCAAAGGTTGACAAAAGTAAAAGCAATGAAAAACCAAAAACTACTTCTTGAACAATACAAAAAAGCCCAATACAACCGAAATGTGTGTCTTTACAGTAGAAGAGACACCGAGGCAAAGTACTGGGAAGGATATGTAAATGCTTTAAGTTTAATGCTAGAAACACAAAATGAAACCATCTGACCACCTTGCATACCTTGGGGAGCACGAAGTCTCAAAAAAGTTTGAGATTAGTTTGTTGGCGAAAAAAGTTCTAAGTAACTTTGGAGACCAATATGTTGACACCGCTGAGATTCAAGCAATGAAAGAGCTTGACATCGCTAGGTCAATACTTGAAGTTATTGGAGAACTAGAAGTAGCTGAAAAGCTGCGTGAAATTGAAGATTACATTAATCAACTATACCACAATTAAATGAACACACAAGAATTATTTGAAGCCATTGAGCAGTGGGGTCGCGAGAGAGGCCTTGACAACCCAGAGCACAAAAGCAGGCAGGCGCTAAAGGTTATGGAGGAGGTCGGTGAAACGATGGCAGCTATGGCTAGAGGCAACAAGGAACTGCTGATGGATGGGATTGGTGACTCAATCGTTACCTTGATAATCTTGGCAATGCAGTGCGGAACTAGCGCAAGCGTTTGCCTTGAGGGCGCCTACGAGGAAATCAAAAACCGAAAAGGTAAGACCGTAAACGGAGTATTTATTAAAGAATAACCCCGCTGCGCCTTTAGCTCAGTGGTTAGAGCAGGGGACTCATAATCCCTTGGTCGTAGGTTCAAATCCTTCAAGGCGCACTACCTATGCGTACACTCAGAATCCTATCCATAATTATGGCTTTTGTGTCGTTGGTTGGAATTTTATTCAGCTCAATACCAAAGCTATTCTCGGCGCTGTACTTATTGTCCGGCGCTGCTTTTTCATTCCTGTCTATCCTAATTGAAAAAAAAGATGAATCTATATCAATCTCACACACAATATCTTCTTCTAAGAATCGAGGCTCTCGAGAGGAAGAATAAGCAACTCGAATCCAAAATCGAGGAGCTTATTGCAAAAGAGGAAATAGCACTTTCAAAGGCTAATGTCCTATACTGATGAGTGTTAGAAACACTATGGTCACGGTTTTCCCATCCGTGACTAATTCAACAAGCCCAACCCACACTGAGTTGGTTCAGGTATTGGCTAGAATCAAACGAGGTGCGGCCAAGGAGCACATTGAACAGATAAGAGCTGGAGAGCGGCAGAAAGGAGATGGACTTCTATGTGTCTGTTATTCTGGCACATTCGCCAAAAGAAACGATGACTCAATCATCAGACACTCTGGTGTGGTTGCTCTAGACTTTGACCACGTAGAAGATGTCCCCGCGCTAAAGAAGAAACTTTCTGAGGACGAATACATTGTTGCCGCTTGGACTAGCACGTCTGGCAATGGTGTTCACGCACTGATGCAGATTGAGAATCCTGCAAAGCACAAAGAGCACTACGATGAAATCATCAATCGTTACGACGTAGACCCCAAGTGTAAGAACGTATCTCGTTTCTTATGGGAGAGCTATGACCCAGATATTTATGTGAACTTCGATGCTAAACCATTCCCACATATGCCCAAGGCTGAAAAGATTGAGGCGGATTGGAGAAAGGTTACAAAGCCATTGGAGATGATACGAAATGCCGTCCCTGGCACCCGCCACGACACTATTCTTAGGGCTTCGAAATTAATGGGGGGCTATGTCTCGGGCGGCAGCATTGAATACGACAAGGCACGTGATTTACTCCGACAAGAGGTTAGACTTCTTGGTATGGACGATGAGCAGGTGCAATTTCTTGCTGTAGATGATGGACTCAGAGAAGGAGTTGGTCTTCCAATCCGAGAGATTAAGAAGATTGAAACCACTTCAGAACAGAGACTTGGAAAGATATACTACACAGTTTCTGATATTGCTGAGGAAGTTGATGAGCTTTACTTCAATGGAATCAGAAAGGGATACCACATCGGGTTTGATGTAGCTAGAGATTACTACACTGTCCTTATGGGTACGACTACTTATATATATGGAAGCCCATACTCTGGAAAATCACTATTCTGGTTTGAGGTTTTAGTAGGTCTTTCCGAGAATTATGGGCTGAGACACGCTATTTTCTCGCCAGAAACAGGTGATGCAAAGCACGTCTTTGCCAAGTTGATGGCTATGTCTGCACGTAGAGATTTTTATGACAACTATAAAAATCAGATGACAGAGGCAGAGTATAGGAAGGCTAAGGCTTTCGTTGAGAAACACTTCATTGTGCTTGACCCCTCTGACAAGGTGTTTACGCCCAGTGATTTCCTTGATTGTTTAGACTTTATTGAAAGAGATTACAATGTCAAGATACACACCGCAACCATTGACCCGTGGAACGAGCTTTCCCACGAGCTTGACGGCGACAGGCAAGACCTCTATCTTGAAAAGGTTCTTGGTAAGCTTCGTCAGAATGCTCAGAGGAACGAGAGACACAATTGCCTAATCACCCACGTAAGAGACCAACAGGTCAAAGAAGAGGGTGGCGTTAGATATTTCCCAAGGGCTTTGCCTAGAGAGATTGCTGGCGGACAAGCTTGGTTCAGAAAGGGTATGAATATGATTTCTGTATGGAGACCTGCAAAAGGTTTGTTCGACCAAGAGAATCAACGACCGTTTGAGGAGAACGAGACAATCGTATACTTTGATAAAATCAAGCCAGAGGGCATCGGAAAGCAGGGCGAAATACGCTTGAACTACGATGTGGCAAGGCACAGGTATTACGAGCGTAGCGGCTCCGATAGAATCTACTCTCATTTGATACCAGATGAGAAATTAGTACAGCGAACACTTACATTTGAACAAGAAATTGTTAAGCCAGTGCCGCTAATCGTACAAGAAAGTAGAGAAATTGACCCTGATATATTTTGAATTTAACACTTTTTTGTTTATTTTTGTCCAACATTTAAATCTAATCATTATGTCTACTTATAAGTTTAAGACAACCAACATCAAGGGTAAGGATTACGTTGAGGTAAATCAACGAGTCATTGCTCTTCGTAACCTTCCGCAGTTCAAGGGTTACAGTATTGAAACTGAATTGCTTCATCTTGACAGCGAATCTTGCGTTGTAAAAGCAACTGTTCGCAACGAGTCGGGACAAGTTGTTTCTCAAGGTATGGCTCAAGAGGACAAGTCATCTAGCCGAATCAATCAGACATCTTATGTGGAAAACTGTGAGACCTCAGCTGTTGGTCGTGCACTTGGTTTCCTTGGCATTGGCGTTGAAACTTCTATTGCTACTGCCGACGAGGTTAGTATGGCAATTGCTAAGCAAGAGGCTCCAAACGAGAAAACTGTGGTGAAGCTTGAAGCTGGAAAGCCAGCCCTTGACGACGACACCGTAGCTAAGATGCTTAAGGCCATTGAGGCAGGTAAGGGTGATGCGGTATTCGCAAGATTGGTTTCTTACGAGGAGCAATCAAACCCAGAAGGCTTTGCTAAAGTAAAAGAAGCTCTAGCTAAATGAGCCGAAAAATCACGCTTCTGAACGGAGAAGAGTGGGTGGTAAATGAGCTGGTTGACAATATGACGAACGATGAGTTCTACTATGAATACCTCGGTATTGATAAGTGCTTGTCCTCGTCGTCAACCAAGCTCCTTTACCCGAATCCCAAGCGATTCCTTTTGAGTAGAGGCAAGAAAGAGAAAGCTAGTTTGGAGATGAAGCTTGGCAATGTTTTACATACCAAGATTCTAGAGCCAAGCAAGTTTGATGAAAGATTCCAAGTTGTTGACGCGAGCACTCGCACAACCAACATTTACAAAGAGGCGGAATCATCTACCGATAAGATTTGCATTCTTCAAAAAGAAGAAGAGGCAATGAATTATTGTGTTGACGCAGTGTGGAGTTGCAATGAAGCAATTGAGCTTCTGTCTACACCTATGAAAGAAGTACCTAATATTATTACATACAGAGGCGTTCCTTTTAGAATGAAGGCTGATGCAATCAACATCAAGAGGGAAACTGTCGTTGACGTGAAGACAACATCAAACGTAAATGAGTTTAAGCACTCAGCTTATACGTATAACTATGACGTACAGGCTTTCCTTTACACGATTGGTTTCGATGTGCCCAATATGACATTCCTAGTTGTTGACAAAACAAACTACACTGTTGGAATTGGAGTAGCTGATGCTGAGTTCATTGAGCGTGGCAAGAAAAAGATTGATGAAGCCGTAGATAACTATCTGCGATTCTTTGATGCTCTTGCTACTGATGATGTTAATGATTACTACATAAACATAGAACTATGATTCACGAAGGAATTGTTCGCTCTAAGTCTGCAGAATTCATTATTCAAAGACTAAAGCATACTCTTAATGTTTTTGAGGACGAGCCATATATGACATCTAGAAAAGAGAAGTATATCGTGTTTCGCCAAACAGCAATGTATCTTATAAGAACCAATGTTGGACTTACATATGCTGAAACAGCTCGTATGTTTAACAAAGACCACGCTACAGCTATGAATGCTTGCAATGTGGTTAAGAACCAATTGTCTCTAGCCAAGAGACTTGGTAACGATAAATATAGAACGAATGCACTTAAGAGCTCACACTACAAAAAGGCATTCGACTTTATTATAAACTTTGACGATAAACCTTATGCTGCTCTGCTCGGAGACCTTGAATCGGTTGAAGCGCAGATAAGGGAATTGTATGGCTTGCGCCGTTCAATTAAGCAGAAACTTCACAATAACCAAATCTACTTTTTAAATGATTAACAAAGTAATTCTATTAGGTAACATCGGTAAAGACGCTGAAAGCAAAGACCTTTCTGGTGGAACCACACTTATTTCTTTCTCTGTAGCTACTAGCAAGAACTTCAAGAAAGGAAACGATTGGGAAAGTAAAACAACTTGGCACAACATCAAGTACTTTACCAAGAACGACCCGACGAGCATTATGACTCGCTTGGTCAAGGGCGCTACTGCTTTTGTTGAGGGTGAGATTGAAACTCGTGAGTACGAGGGTAAATACTACACCGACATCGTGGCTAGCTCTGTAAGAACGATTGGTAAATCCTCATCAGAAGGCGGGAATGCTGTAACCCCCGCGGCTGATGACGACCTTCCGTTTTAATGCCCGTACCTTTTAAATACATCCAAAGGGAATTTAAGTTCTTTCGCCCAGTCATCTTTGAAAGGTGGCTGGCGAAGAACCTTTCTAGGTTCGAGAACAAAAGAAATATGCGGCCTGCCGTAGTACACGTAATGAACAAAGACTTCAAGGTGTACAGGTCGTTCTACTTGCCTAGCGTAATATGCGCTTGGACAATGCTAAGAGAAACGGTTTACAAAGAGGGTTATTTCGTCCCTTCTGAAACGAGATTCAAAAGAAACTTAAAGTCAAGACTTGATGTTCTGGGAAGCAGAGATGTTGAGCCAGCCATTCCGTTTTTTAGGATTTTAAGAACGAATGTTGGCGTTGAGGCGCTAGTAAGCAAAAAAGTTATTGCACCAAAGAGAAAACGATGAGTGACTACGCAAAGTTTAAAGAAGATTTAGAAGAGGGTAAAAAATGGGAAAACGTAGTTGCTATGTTTTTCTTTTTCAACTTTAAGTTCAAGTGGCTGAAGCCGTCAAGTTTGAAGGAGTTTGACATCTACGGTGAGCACGAAGATGGTAGATTAATATCATTTGAGGTCAAGACCGACCTATATGAGGATACTGGAAATATGGCTATTGAAACAAAATTCAAGGGTAAACCATCTGGAATTATGGCCACAACAAGTGATTACTTTGTGTATCTATATCCGAAGTTGAATCAAATGTATATGATTGAATCAGAGAAGCTTAGAGAGCTTGTTATGGATGGGAATCACAAGATTGTTATGGGCGGAGATAGAAACGATTCTGAACTTCATCTTCTTCCTCGTTCTAAATATGCAAATAATTTTAAGTTATTGCTTGATTTTCAACGATAAAATGTTATCTTTACTCCGTGAGAGAATGGATTGTATCCTGGGAGAAAGATGTTGTTACACTGAATAAAGTGTATTCAAGTCCACATTGGACTGTAAGAAGTAAGTTGAAGCAGAAGTACCATACTATGTTTAACGACTTACTTTCTGAGCTTGAAAAACCCAGTGAGCCGATTCAAACATTTGGAGTTGAGCTCCTGGTTAATTCTAGGCAAGACATTGACAACCTTGTTATTATGAATAAGTGGTTTGTTGATACGCTTCGGGAGGAACAATGGGTAGCTGACGACAATCAATCTCACTTTAGGAAGTTTGTTATAAAAGTTAACAACGACCAAAAGAAAGATTTATATGTACTAAGACTATTTGAGATATGAGCGCTACTACCCATCTCAACTTCTTTATGAACCAAGTTTACGATAAAATGGCTGAGTTTTACGAAGCACATTTTGACGAAAAAGGAGCCCCGTTAAGCCCAGAAGAGCTTGGTGGGGCTTTATCTTTGTGCGAGGAAATTATTGAAAATTTTAAAGAACTCGCAGAAGTCTATGGAAACAGCATCCCCGAAGAAAAACAGGTCTGAAATGTTATACTACTCCAACACGGAAATCAAAATGCAGATAGATGATGTACTTCATCAGAACGCTATGATATTTCAAGAACTTGGCTTAGGGAGCACTAAAACTGCGATTGAAAATGCCAAGGCGCAAGAGAAGCGCAACCTTAAATCAATAAGATATCTGGACCCGTCTTTTATAGATGGGCTTTTGTACGAGGGATGAAACAATCCTCATCACAAACTGGAGCGATTGGCGAACTTCAGTTTGCTATAAACTGCATAAATAGAGGAATAAACGCATCTATGCCTATTCTTCACGACAGCAGGTATGATGTGGTTACCGAATACAACGGGATATTCTATAGAGTTCAGGTTAAATCAACTCGCTCTAAGGATTTAAATAGCTCAAACACAATAGCTTGGGCAATGGACACTTCGTATTCAGCCAAAGAGGTTGACTTCCTGGTGTTCTATATCGAAGACAGCAACATAAACATTATTGTTCCAATACACGAGGTAGATGGAAAAAGAAAAATCAAATACACCGAAGGAGGAAAGTACGAAAAATACATCAACGCCTTCGAGCTCCTCAAAGAGTAATATGGTTTTTATTTACTGGGACGACTGGAGGGACGACAACTGTTAGAATTACAGCTGCCGTCGCACTCAGTCGGCTTTATATCGCAATACTTAATGGGGCCTTCGGGCCCTTGTTCTTTTTCGTACCTAGCTCTATCCCTGCCCACGGCTCAACTTCTTGTAAAGCTTAGAAGATTTGAGCTGTGATGATTTTGTTTTGGCGTGTATGCCTGGGCGACGCTGCTTAGGCTTCTTTTTGAACAAGGTGGCTGTTTGTGCTTTTGCCATTATCGTCTGAATTTATATAGTATACCAAGTACCGCTAATGCGACCGCTAAGGTATAAAGAATATAATCTTTGTATTTCGGGTATGGAGTAGAGCGATATTCTACAACTGGAGGACACTCTACCTCAACACCGTAAGGAACTAGACGCTCCTTGATTTGTGTTTTGAATACAAGTCTGTCCTTTCCAGACGCATCCTTCACTCTTGTGAACTCAATACGAAGCGAGTCGTTCTCCCAAACTACAGCACTATCAGAAACTGGGAACGGAACCGTATCAGTTACCGTTATCGGAGGAACAACAATCGTGTCGTGAACAACCACAGTGCTTGCCTTCAGCAGGCTCGGGTCTTTCGCTATTGCTCTCTTTAAGTGCCAGTTTGCTGAGCACCCAGTTAGTAATGGGATTGAGATGAATAGTAGCCATTTTTTCATTTCAGTTTAGCGTAAAAGTCAAACGTCTTCTTCTCTCTGTCTTCAAGTCCGTGCGTTCCACCGTTGATTCTTTTAGTCAACGCAAGGATGGTTTCTTTGGTGACACCCTTGTCGCAGATGTCCCACAACTTATTCTTATCAAAGAAGAACATAGCTGATTCAAATGCGAACTCGTTAGCAACAGAGTCGGGGTTCTCAAGAACTGATTTGTCTCCGAGGTATTGAGAGAACGCAACATAGTTGCCCTTGCCAGTCAATTGCAGGGCACCGCGGCCACGGTACTTCCATCCATCACCAGACGCTTCATCACCGTTCCCCATACGAGAGGCGTAAACCACATTGGCAATCTTCTCTGGATTACGAGCGTATGCGTTGGCATCACGTCCAGCGTTCTTAAAGTATTTGGGGAAAATCTTATTCAAGCCGTCAGCAGAGTAGTTTAAGTTCTCAGAGAACGCTTTATAGTTTCCAGTCTCGTGCGCAGTTTGAGCAAAGAAATGGGCAGCACGCTCGGCAGACCATCCGTACTTTTCCATTGCTTTTTTCATTGTTTGCGTGCCAAAAAGGCCATCTGGCATTGCGCCTACTTTCTGTTGGAATGCTCTAACACTCATTGTTTATCTAGTTCTTGGTTTAAAAAATCTGAAAGTTCATTGAGACGTTTCTCAATCTTTTTAGCGTTTTGCTTCTTGTCAAGCTCATCAAGTTTTTGCGGAGCCTTCTCAAGCTTTTCTTGCATACCAGCAGCCATCTCAATTATTTGCTCTTTGGTGTATCCAAGCTTCTCAACTCTGTTCTTTTCAAACATATACTCTTCAAATATCTTGAGAGCATTTTTGTCGTCAACAGTAGCTCGATAAGCTATCTCTCCAACGATGGAATCCTGAGCATCTTTAGCCTCTCCTTTAATGCGATTATACAGAAGTATGCCAGCGGCTCTTTCGTTTACTCCTTGCATTTTCGAGTAAAGCTCACTGTACTTGAATGGGTATCCAAGTATTGCGCTCTTTATTTCAGCTGGTATTGCTGCACCAGAGCGCATAAGCTCAAGCATAGTCCTATCTGCCTCGGTAATAAAGTCCTCTGGCATTGACTCAATAGATTCAGCTTGGATGTAGCGCTCAAACTCATCTTTGTACTTAGTTGCTCGAATAGCACGAAGTGATGCGTTTGCTGCACTTTTAACCTCAGACAACGTGAAGCCTGCTGAAGCCATAGCCTGAACCGTTCCTATTTTGTAAAGCGCTTTTCTTTGCTCCTCATCGTAGTAATAGGTGTTTCCTTTTTCGTCGGTATACTTTCCAGTCGAAGCAATGCTCAAGCTCTCTTTCGAATCAGCGGCAAGCTGCAATGATGTGGTGTACTTTCCAAGTAGGTCTTGAGCCTCAGTTGGATATGTTTTGAACGGGAGAAGACCAATGCGCTCAGCATCGCTTTTCGTTAATCCCTGCTCTTGTTCCATTGGAGACATCGTATAGTACAGATGATTTAGGCCCTCAAGAAGAAGGTCTGACATCAATAAGGTCATCTGAGAGATGCCTGGTATATTGTTTACCGTGGGTATTACTTCGGAAACAATACGTGAATAGAATCTCTTGAACTTTTCTTCAGACTGCAAGAAATCATCTAGGCCCTCAGTATATTCATCGTCGGCGCCAAATAAAGCTGAACCAAGTCCAGAATAGAGCAATGGAAGTCCATAAACCAGAAGTGCTGAATAAGAAACAGCTTCAGAAAGCCTTGCACTTACAGATGCCATAGCCATTTGAGCAGACTCCTTGTCTTTTGCGTTACGAAGGTTTGCTATGTCGTTGTAAAGACCAGCCTTGAAGTTTACGGCAAACGAGCCCCAGCTCAAAAGAGTAGCTTGGACAAATGATGCATTACTATCTCCAGGTCTTAACGCTTGAGCCATTGCTTTTCCAGAGTTCACGTTCTGCGCACTCCGCAATTCAAACGAGGCTTTTGCGAACATCTCTGGGTCGTTCTTCTCAAGCATCTCCTCGTAGGTGAATTGCTTTCCATACTTAGACAAGTACGCCTCATCTAGGAATGCTAGATAAGAAGCCTGAGCAGCTACTCGGTCACCTTGACGAAGAGGCATCATCGTAAGGTTTCTAATTTGCGTAGTAGCTTCATTTACGACTCCAAAGAACTTACTGGCATTCTTCATACCATTGATTTTAGAGCCGATAACCTTCAATTGAGATGTGGGGTCAACAACAGTTGCCGTGAGGTCTCTTTGCTGCACATCCGATTTTGCAAGCAGCGCATCAATCAGTGCTTTGCTTTTGGGGTTAGAGCGAGACGTTGCAACAAACTTGATTGCTTTAGCTGTAGCTCCAGCGGCTCTTTTGTTGTACATCGTGGTTCTAATCTGTGTAGCCAAGAGCGCAGGACCAGATTGCTTAAAGAACTGCTCAAACACACTTCCGAAGATTGCTGTTCCAGCGATGTTCTTGATTATCTGTACGCTTTGGAAATCAAAGTTTCTAAATGCGTATTCAGCTCCAATCTCATTTGAAAGAGTTGTAGAGAGAGCCTCACTGTTTGTATTGTCTGATGCGCTAGTATTGAATAGCTTAATTGCTCCAGATGAGGATGCCATTGATGCCATAGTGCGGATAGATGGCCCAACTACGGACTCACGAACTGATGCATTTAGGGCTTTGTCTTGAACAGCTGTAAAGTTCATATTATAGAAATCACCATCAGACAATTGATAAGATGGGTTTCTCTCAATAAAGTTCTTTGATTTAGGAGCAGCAATAAGACGGTTGAACTGCTTGTTGATTCTAGCAAATACATTAATCTCGGAAGAGGATTGAGCAGCGGGGTCGAATTCATCAAAGAATCCATCCATAGATGCTCCATTCTTAACCACTGATATAGCGGTGTAGTTATTTTCCCTCTTTAGTCGCTCGTTTCTGTATGCCTCAAGGTAATTGGCATACATATCAACGTGCTGCTCGTGAATGCCCTTCCAGATGTCTACATATTCAGACACTGGTGCTCCAGCGTATTTCTTTGCCTCAGCTTCAACAGCATCAAGCATTGCGAACCCAACGACATTATCAACATACTTTGGCGTACCAACACGATTTAAGAATGTATTTATGGCATCTGCAATCTCAATAGATTCTGCATTGCCCTGTGAGTACACGGCGGCCGTCGCTCTTAGATTGTCAAGAATAGAGTTAACTATGATACTTTCATTCTGCTTGTTCATTGGGCTTCTCGCCTGAACAAAAAGCTGAAGTATAGTTGCCTTTACCTTATTTTCAGCAGAAGTTATATCAACTCCGTATTTCTTGTTAATCTGAGCAGTAGCCTCGTTGATGGCTTTCCTGGCGTTGACAAGTATAACATCCGAAGCTGCTTCGTTTACCCTGAAGTCGTTGTATCCGAGCTCATCAAGTATGGTTCCGATATCAGCTCGTCCAGAAATCTGTTCGATTATTTGGTCGAATCTAAAAAATACTGGGCGCTTATTGAACTTGTCAGCCCCGATTACTCCAAAAAGCTTTTCGGTGAAGTTTGAAACCTTCTTTCTGGCCAAAACATCCTTAATCTGCTCAACCCTTCCAGTCTTCTCAAGGAGTATCTTGGCGTTTCCAGCGTTGGCTTGTGAGCCGTTATTGATGATGTTATCAAGCATTGAATTAAGCGCAGATAGCTCTCTCAATGACAATCCAGAAACATCTCTATACTTTGCAGAAGAGATGACATCAGACAGCCCTTCTGTGCGGATTATTGAAACCTTAGCGTTTACAAGAGCTCTAGCCTTCTCATTTCTATCACCTCGAACACGCTCTTGGTTGCGAACGAAGATGTCTTGAACCTCTCTATCAGATAGGCCTTTTGTATTTATGCCATCTCTAGATAGCACATTACGCATACGCTCAACAATATCCTTTTCTATGGTGCGCCTAGAGCCATCTGGCATTGTGATTGTGTTGCCTTCAGCATCGTAGTACCCAGACAAGATTTCGTCTTCACTTATCTGAGCCACCGAAGAATCCAGCTCTTCTCTTGAAATACCAGCAGCTTCAGCAATGGCATCCATTCTAACCTCTCTCGCTTGGTCAAATTGGTCTTGAACGTAAGCCATTATGACTTCATTCATATATCCACGCATACGAGCCTCTTGGGCGTATCCTTTAAGTGGTTTTCTATTGATGGCTCTAGATAGAGAGTCTTGACCATCTATATATGGAAGTATGCGCTCTATTGAGGATTTATTGATGTTTCTAGATTTAGCAACAGCCATCATCGCTTCAGCCATCTGAATGTAAACACCAATATCATCCGTGCGATTAGGGTCTACAGAAAGGAACTTTGATATAACTTCCTTGATGTTAAATGGAGTAAATCGTTGCTTAGCAACACCCTTTAGTTTCTCCCTTAGATTAGACGCCTTTTTATTTTGAGCATCAAGTTGAGCTCCTTTTATAACACGCTCATATGTATCTGCAAATCTTTTTGCGCTCGATGGTCTATTGACTCGTATATCCAAAGCGGCCTTTGTGAGTGAAGCGGCTTGCTTTGCTGTAAGTGCCCCGGCTGTAGTTAACTCGTCAATCATCTCCTTTACAGATTCCTGTAGGTTAGCGACCTCATTTAAAGCCCCTTTAGCTCCAGTAATCATATCTTGAATACGCTGACGAACAACAGCCTTGTCGGTCATAGTTACAGTCTTGGGAGCGCGTTTCTTCTGCTCCTGTCTAACCATTTCTGGTAACTGAGCTGCCGCACGGCTCTCAACGGCTCTAGCTTCATAGATTGCCGCCTCTACTTCTTCTTGGTTTTCGGAATAAAATGTTGTATCCTCTTCACTAAGCTCTCCACTAGACAAAACCTTATTGGCTATTGATGTAGCGGCCTGTCTTTTTTTAGCAGCCGTAGTTTCAACCTTTACTTGCTCTTTAATCTGGTTGCTGATTGAATCAATCACATCAGCGTGTTGAGCGTAAAGATTTAGTTCATCATCAGTGAAATTCATTTCACCCTTAGCCACCTTTTTACCCAAAGAATATATTTTCTGAATATCTTGAAGCTGACCTGGGTCAACCATAACATCACCATATATACTCTTTGCGAGACTTTCAATGTCGTCTTTAGTAAGCTCTTCTGGTAAGCGTGAGTCAATTACATCAGCCATTGGCTTACCTAGCCAAGTTGGCTCTACTTCTTCTTCTTGGACAGGTACTTGAAGAACTCCACCTGCTTGAGGCGTTTCTTGGCCTGCTCCTTCGATAGGTTGGGCTTGGACAGATTCTTGCCCTTGGACGACTTGACCTGGTACCCCGATTTGGTTTTCACTATCATCGCTTATAGGTTTTTGATATTTTGATTCAATCTGAGCCTTTTGAAATGAAAGCTCAGTAAATGTTCCTTCAATAGCTTGACGCTGTACATCGGTAAGGTCTCTTCTTCCAAGAGCCTTTGATAGCGTAAGTATTTTTTTGCTTATTTCGGTTACTTGCTCTTTGTCTTCGCCAGACATACTTTCGTACATAGCGTTAACAGATAGGGCATCGGCATTGAAATTGCTAATCAGCGTCTCTCTTGCGTTAGCTAGATTGTCTCTAACCTCAACTGGAAGGGTCTCATCTTCGAGAGCTGCCTCAATCTCGCTAATTGCCGCAGTTCTCTGCTTGCGAGTCTTCATATAATTAGCAGTATTGCCAATCATCTGATAGCTCAACGGTACAGAAACCATTGCAGGGTCAGACACTGCTCCAACGAATCCAGCATCAGCAACGCCTTCAAAGACATTGATTTCTGGATTCACAGTGAGTTTGGTAACAAGGTTTTGAGAGTATTTGGTTGCCATCTCGGATGACGAGCCAGAAGCGGATGCTCCCAACAGCGGTACAAGAGCCTTGTTGAATATTGACTTTGTGGCGTTTGCAGCAAAATCTTTAGCAGCATCTTCACCGCTTTCCAATAATACTTTGGCTGTCTGCGAAGCGATAAGCTTGTTGGCTGGTCCTTCAAAAACTGATTCAAGACCAGAGAACACCAAGGCAAGACCATCAGTCTCCCATTGCTCTAAATCATACTTCTCAAGCTCTTTTTTGTGCGATGGGAACGACAATAATCCTCCAGAAACACCAGAGCCCATAGCGGAGAAATCCGCAAGAGCAGATGGTGCTGCCATAGCCCCAGCTCTAGATGCGCCAACAACACCGCCAGCAATCGTAGCTATTGAAATAGGTAAGCTCTCTAACACGTACTCGCCAATCTTCTCGGAGGCTGCTCCAAAACCTTCTTTGTCGTAGATTTCAGTGATAGTCAACCCATCCTGTGCTTTCTTAGATTGAAGCGCAGCAATATCCTCGGCGCTCATCTTAGCTATCTGGTCAACAAGCTCAAGAGGATTTCCAGCAGATATACCCTTACTCGATGTTTGAGCAAGGAAATTATCGTAGTTTGTCTCCAAAGAAGGGACCCCAAACTGGTCAGCCACAATGTTTTGTGGTATTGCGGCTATGTTATAGAGCGTTCTTGGCAGCTCATATACTGCCTGCTGAAGATTTAAAAGTCCAATCTTTGCCGAGTTCCAAAGATTCTCAGCAGTTGACATCTCAGGCGTAACTGGCGCCTCCTCAAGTTCTACAGGAGCGCCAAATACTTCTTCACCCTTTACGTATTTAGCGAAAAACTCCGCATAAGGAATCTCTTTACCATCTACTTTAATCGTGTCACCTTGAGAAGGAGAACTCGTAACCCCAGATGCAGATACTGAAGGAGATTGAGAAACGTCTTTTTTTTTTACATCAGGAAAGAGCTCCGTATATGCGTTGTCAATTTTTTGCTTGTAGTCCGCACGGTTTGTGTAGGCGTCTGCAAATTGGTCATACGGTACAGTGATGCTTCCAAGTGATGAAAGTTCATCATAAATCTTTCTGATATCGTCTCCCATTCTATTAGGGGTTTAAATTACCAACTCCAGTTGGGACTGGAATCCCGTTAGCAAATTTACCACCAAATTGCTTAACAATGTTAACGAAGTCAGCTATTGAAAGTTGTTGATTATAACCGTGTTGCTTAGCAAATTCAGCAAGGAAAGCATTGGTTTG
>JACCDP010413534.1_pt1 | contig 15879 bp, 15 predicted proteins | sample 7445841 | NCBI WGS metagenome assembly JACCDP01 (sample SAMN15323441, study PRJNA562643) | freshwater metagenome | isolation source: river surface water | place: USA:Blue River Watershed | collected 2017-08-17 | reverse complement strand
TTTTTCAAAAACGACCTCTCCAACTTAGGAAAACAACATGAGCATCGAACGCACCCTCTCCATCATCAAGCCTGACGCTGTGGCCAAGAATGTCATCGGTCAAATCTATGCGCGTTTCGAAGGCGCTGGTTTGAAAGTGGTTGCCGCTCGCATGGCCCATTTGTCACGCGGCGAAGCCGAAGCTTTCTACGGCGTGCACAAAGAGCGTCCTTTCTTCAAAGACCTGGTTGATTTCATGATCTCCGGCCCCGTCATGATCCAAGTGTTGGAAGGCGAAGGCGCCATCTTGAAAAACCGTGACCTGATGGGCGCGACAGACCCCAAGAAAGCCGCCGCTGGCACCATCCGCGCTGACTTCGCTGACAGCATCGATGCCAACGCTGTGCACGGTTCTGACGGTCCTGACACCGCCAAAGTGGAAATCGCTTTCTTCTTTGCCGGCATGAACGTTTACGGTCACTGAGCCCATCGGCGTTGCGTCCTGCAACGTCGGCGCAAAACATGACGGCCAACCTGCTTGATTTCGATCTCGACGGTTTGGCCGTTTTTTGTGAGCGGCTCGGGGAGAAGCGTTTCCGAGCCACCCAGCTGTTTCGCTGGATCCACCAAAAAGGCGCGCAAGACTTTGACCAAATGACCGATTTGGCCAAGTCGCTGCGCGAAAAGCTCAAGACCTGCGCGCAGGTTCTGCCCCTCACACCCATCTCGCGTCACGACTCGGCTGATGGCACCATCAAGTGGTTGTTCGATGTGGGTGACGGCAATGCGGTGGAAACCGTGTTCATTCCCGAAGACGATCGCGGCACTCTGTGCGTGTCGTCGCAGGCAGGTTGTGCGGTGGGTTGCCGTTTTTGCTCTACTGGCCATCAAGGTTTCAGTCGTAATTTGACGACCGGCGAAATTTTGGCGCAGCTGTGGTTTGCAGAACATTTTTTGCGTCAGCATCTCAACACCCAAGAGCGCGTCATCTCCAATGTGGTGATGATGGGCATGGGCGAGCCCTTGCAAAACTACACCGCCTTGGTGCCTGCTTTGCGTGCCATGCTCGACGACCATGGCTATGGTTTGTCGCGCCGCCGCGTGACGGTGTCAACCTCGGGTGTGGTGCCCATGATGGACCGTTTGGGCGACGATTGCCCAGTGGCAATGGCTGTGTCTTTGCACGCGCCCGACGATGCCTTGCGCGACAACTTAGTGCCGCTCAACAAAAAATACCCCTTGCATGAATTGATGGATGCGTGTCGCCGCTACCTGGCTCACGCTCCACGCGACTTCATCACCTTTGAATATTGCATGCTCAATGGTGTGAACGACCAGCCCGAACATGCGCAAGCACTGATCGATTTGGTCAAGCCCAAACGCGGCATGGGCGAACCCGTGCCTTGCAAATTCAACCTCATTCCGTTCAATCCGTTTCCTGCTTCGGGCCTAACACGCTCGAGCGCCGCAAGTGTGAAAGCTTTTGCCGAACAGCTCAGTGGCGCAGGCATCATCACCACGGTGCGCAAAACCCGCGGGGACGACATCGACGCCGCCTGCGGTCAGTTGGCAGGCGATGTGAAAGACCGCACGCAAGTGCAATCGCGCATCGCCAAGCAACGCGTGATTTCTCTCACGCAGGTGAATTGAGGCGGGGCATGCAAGGTTCACTCACAACACTTTTTCGCATGCGGCATGCTGGGTTTAGCGGGTGCGCGTGGTTAGTGGTGTGTTTGTTGCTAGGCAGTTTGATGGCCTGTGCCTCACCGTATGCCACCAGCCAGTTCAACGAACTCACACCTGTTGAGTTGAACGCCACACAAGAGCGTGCGCAGCGTCGTTTGGTGTTGGCCTTGGCTTATTTCGAGCAAGGTCAAAACTATGTGGCCTTGCAAGAGGTGCGTGCGGCCTTGAAGATCGACCCGCAAAACGCCAGCGCCTTCAACCTGTTGGGATTGATCCACCAGCGCAACGACGCACCCGCCTTGGCGCAACAAAGTTTTGAGACATCGGCGTATTGGGCCAAGCAAACCCCCAGCAGCGTTGACCTTGCCGATGCGCAACATAATTTGGGCTGGTTGCTGTGCGAGCAAATGCAATACCCCAAAGCGCAAGTCCAGTTTGAGCAGGCTCTGTTGCAAACCCATTACCGCCAGCAAAGCAAAACGCTGATGGCGTCTGGTATTTGCCATTTGCGTGCCGGCCAAGTGGATGCGGCGCGACAAAGTTGGCAACAGTCACTGGCAAATGACCCACGCAACGCCTTGGTGCGTTACCAATTGGCTTTGCTTGACTGGCAAACGCAACCTGCCGTGGCCAACACCCTGTTGGCACCCCTGCATTCGCAACAGCTTGGTTCAGCTGAAACTTTGTGGTTGGGCGTGCGCGTGGCACGTACCCTCAACAACCCGCAAGACATGCAGCAACTGGGGCAACAATTGGTACAGCGTTATCCCGAATCTGTGCAAGCACAGGCTTGGATTCAGCGAAAATTCGAAGATCAATGAATAACAACCTCATCACTGAAGACGCCTTGCCCAACTCGGAGCCCATAACCTCTGCTGGTGCTATTTTGCGTAGCTACCGGCTATCCCACGGCGTTGAAATCGAAGTCTTGGCCAAAGCCTTGCGTGTGTCGGTGGCCAAGCTAAGCGCGCTCGAAAATGACCAGCTCGAAACCTTGCCCGACGCCATGTTTGCGCGTGCGCTGAGTTTGGCCGTGTGTCGTCACCTCAAAACCGATGCCAACCCAGTGCTGGCGTTGTTGCCAGAAAAAGATGTCAATCGCCTAGCCCTCAAGAGCGAGCGTGGTCTGGACTTTCCTCTGGAGCGCCCCTCTTTATTGCCCCAGTCTAGTTTTGTGGTGATCGAGCGTTTTTTCACACCCATGCGATGGGCTGCTTTGCTGGTTTTCTTGCTGGCTATTGCCTTGGCAGTGTGGCCCGATTTGCAACCATGGTTGGTGTTCAAAGACGATGCGCAACGTGCCTCAGTGGTGGTCACACCGGTTGAATCCACCTCAGTAACGCCTCTTAGTCAATCCACTTTGCCTGTTGACGAGAGCACAAAGCAAGACACACAAACGACCAACATGGTGGTGACGCCGGTCTATTCACCTGCGGTAAACGCGCAGCAGTCATCACCATCGCCTGTGGAAGGAGCCAGTGCCCATGGCAAGTGAACGCATAACCCAACAAAATCAAAGAGGCTTGGTGTCGCAAGGCGCACGTGAGCCTTGTGCTGACACAGGCATAGCGATGTCGCAGCCCAAAGCACGGCGCAGTTTGCAAGCGCGTGTGCGCTGGCGTGACCATGTGGTGACTGTCGGTGGCGACGCACCGGTGCGCGTGCAATCGATGACCAACACCGACACAGTAGACGTCATTGGCACCGCCATTCAGGTCAAAGAGTTGGCTTTGGCGGGCTCTGAGGTGGTGCGCATCACGGTCAATACGCCAGAAGCAGCGCAAGCGGTGCCGCACATTCGTGAACAGCTCGATCGCATGGACATCCATGTGCCGCTGGTGGGGGACTTTCACTACAACGGCCACCGCTTGCTCACCGATTACCCCGCCTGTGCTGAAACCTTGTCTAAGTACCGCATCAACCCCGGCAATGTGGGCAAGGGTGACAAGCACGACAAACAATTCGGCCAAATGATCGAAGCCGCCATGCGCTATGACAAGCCGGTGCGCATTGGTGTCAATTGGGGCAGCTTGGACCAAGAGTTATTAGCCAAGTTGATGGACGACAACGCCAAGCGCGCACAACCGCTCGACGCCAAACAAGTGATGTACGAAGCGCTCATCACTTCGGCGCTTGACTCTGCCAAATTGGCAGAGAGCATGGGCATGGCGCCCGAGCAAATTTTGCTCAGTTGCAAAGTGAGCGGCGTGCAAGATTTGATCGCGGTGTATCGCGAGTTGGCCCAACGCTGTCAGTACCCTTTGCATTTGGGTTTGACCGAAGCAGGCATGGGCACACGCGGTACGGTGGCTTCTGCCACTGCGTTGTCCATTTTGTTGCAAGAGGGCATTGGTGACACCATCCGTGTGTCTCTCACGCCTCAACCCGGTGAAGCGCGCACCCAAGAAGTGGTGATTGCGTCGGAAATTTTGCAAGCCTTGGGGCTGCGCAGTTTTGTGCCGAGCGTGACCGCATGTCCTGGCTGTGGTCGCACCACCAGCACAACATTTCAAGAGTTGGCCAAAGAGATTGACGACTACTTGCGTGCGCAAATGCCGGTTTGGAAAAGCCAATACCCCGGTGTCGAAAAACTCAAAGTGGCGGTCATGGGGTGCATTGTCAATGGCCCTGGCGAAAGCAAACACGCCGACATTGGCATCAGCTTGCCCGGCAGTGGCGAGGCACCTGCCGCGCCCGTGTTCATTGACGGCGAAAAAGCCATGACCTTGCGCGGCGACAACATCGCGCAAGAGTTTCACCACATTGTGGATACCTACATTCAAAAACGTTTTGGTTGATGCGCATGCATTGACCCGCGAGCAACGGAAAAACCTGTGACGACCGATAACAAAAAAAGCAAAACGCAAGCCTTGACAGCCGTGAAAGGCATGAACGATTTATTGCCACCGCAGTCCGCCAGCTGGGAGTGGTTGGAGGAAAAAGTGCGCCACCTCATGGCGCGTCACGCGTACCGCAATTTGCGCACGCCCATCGTCGAGCCCACAGCTTTGTTTGTGCGTGGTTTGGGTGAAGTGACCGACATCGTTGAAAAAGAAATGTATTCGTTTGAAGACCGCCTGAACGGCGAGCAACTCACCTTGCGCCCTGAAGCCACGGCAGGTGTGGTGCGTGCGGTGGTCGAGCACAACATGTTGTACGAAGGCGGCAAGCGGCTTTATTACATGGGCCCCATGTTTCGCCACGAGCGTCCGCAACGCGGGCGATATCGACAGTTCCACCAAATCGGCGCAGAGGCTTTGGGTTTTCCAGGCGCTGAGGTGGATGCCGAGTTGATTTTGCTGGCGCATACGCTGTGGCAAGAACTCGGTTTGCAAGATGTGCGCTTAGAACTCAACAGTTTGGGTCAACCCAACGAGCGAGCGGCACACCGTGCGGCCTTGATTGCTTATCTGGAACAACACCTCGATGTGTTGGACGAAGAAGCCAAGCGCCGATTGCACAGCAACCCCTTGCGCATTTTGGACACCAAAAACCCCGCCATGCAAGCGGTGGTGGAAGCGGCGCCTAAGTTGATCGACTTTTTGGGCGAAGCCTCATTGGCCCACTTCAATGCTGTGCGCGCCATCTTGGAGGCCAGCGGTGTGAGCTATCGCATCAACCCACGTTTGGTGCGTGGCATGGACTATTACAACCTGACAGTGTTTGAGTTTGTGACCGATCGCTTGGGCTCGCAAGGCACCATCTGTGGGGGTGGGCGTTACGACTACCTGATTGAGCAAGTGGGGGGCAAACCTGCACCTGCGGTGGGCTGGGCCTTGGGCGTGGAGCGCGTACTGGAGTTGTTGAAAGAAATCAACGCGTTGCCAGAACCGGTGGGTCCTGACATTTACGCCATCGTGCCTGATGCGTCCGCTTTGCCTGTGGTGTTTGCCACTTTGCAAAGCTTGCGTGCGCAAGGTGTGTCGGTGCAAATGCATGCGGGCACAGGCGAGGGCATGGGCAGCATGAAATCGCAGTTCAAAAAAGCCGATGGCAGCGGCGCCCGTTTCGCCCTGATTTTTGGGGGTGACGAATTGGCACGCGGGGAAGTCACCTTCAAAGCGCTGCGCGATGGCGAAGGTGCGCAAGCGAGTACCCCGCTCGAAGGTTTAAGCCACTATGTGGCCCAACGCCTGTCTGAAAAAGCCTGAAAACGCCAGACATAGCCTAAGCGACGTCGCAAAACCCACGACCCCTACAATTCAACTCATTTTTCATCTAGAGCAAACCACCCATGGCCTCGCAACTCGATCTCGAAGAACAAGAACAACTGGACGAACTCAAGCACTTTTGGAAGCGCTGGGGTGATCTCATCACGTGGTTGCTGATTGCTGTGCTGGCAGGCTATGCCGCATGGATGACTTGGCAATATTGGTCTAACAAACAAGCCGTGCAATCGTCAGCCATGTATGACACCGTCGAGCGGGCTGCCCAAGCAGGCGACATGGCCATGCTGGACCGATCGGTGGCAGACATCAAAGATAAATTTGCATCGACCAGTTACGCCCAACAAGCGGTGTTGTTGGCTGCACGTGTTTATCAAGACAAAGACCGCGCAGCAGACGCCAAAACCCAACTCAGTTGGGTGGTCGACAAAGCCGGTGACCCTGGCTACCAAGCGCTGGCGCGTTTGCGTTTGGCTGCGTTATTGATTGAAGAAAAAGCTTACGACCAAGCGCGTCAACAACTGTCGGGTAAAGCTCCCACCTCGTTCGAGCCGTTGATGGCCGACCGACTTGGTGACATCGACGTGTTGCAGGGCAAGTCAGCCGACGCCGTTAAACAATATCAAAAAGCATGGAAAGGCCTCGAGCCGAGTGCTGAATATCGCCGTTTGGTGGCCGTGAAGTTGGCTGCCCTAGGTGCTGACCCTGAAGATGCAACGACACAGGAGACCAAGAAGTGATGAAACTCTTCTTTCGCCATTCGATCTTCAAGCCGATCGCCCTGATGGGCGTTTGTCTTTTGGTGGCTGCTTGTTCGGGGCCAAAGCGTCCTAAACCTGCAGATATTCCTGCGGTGCAAGTGTTGCAAGACATTCGGCTGAAATGGTCTGCTGACGTTGGCGCCATCGATTACCCCTTGGTACTGACGGCGCAAAACAATCGCGTTGCCTTTGCCAATACCAAAGGGCAGGTCAGTTTGCTTGATGCGCAAACCGGCAAAGATCTCTGGCGCGTGGCGCTCAATACAGCTGTGTCGGCTGGTGTTGGCACCGATGGTCAACAAGCGGCTTTGGTCACACGCGACAACCAATTGGTTGCTTTGAAAGATGGTCAGGTGATGTGGCGTCAAACATTGCCCGCGCAATCGTTCACTGCGCCGCTGGTAGCAGGTGGGCGTGTGTTTGTGTTGACAGCCGATCGTGTGGTGATGGCGTTTGATGGCGCGTCTGGTCGACCCTTGTGGACACAACAGCGCACGGGCGAGCCTCTGGTGCTGAAGCAAGCCGGCGTGTTGATGGCATTCAAAAACACCCTGTTGGTGGGGCTCTCAGGCCGCTTAGTGGCGTTGAACCCAGACACTGGCGTTGTGCGTTGGGAAAACGCGGTGGCCACACCGCGAGGCATCAACGACATGGAACGTTTGGTGGACATGGTGGCACCAGCCACACGTGCGGGTGATGTGGTGTGTGTGCGCGCATTCCAGTCGCAAGTGGGTTGTGTGAATGCTGAAAAAGGCCAACTCATGTGGAACCGTTCCGCGCCTGGCGAGAGTGGCATCAGCGGCAACGACACCCTGATGGTGTCCAATTTGTCCAATGGTGTGGTGCAAGCTTGGAACAGAGCCAACGGCGACCGCCTATGGGAAACTGAGCGTTTGAAATACCGTGTGCTGAGTGCACCTTTGGTCACATCACGCGGCATTTTGGTGGCCGACAACGGTGGCTTTTTGTATTTGTTGTCTTTGGCCGATGGCGCTTTGCTCAATCGGGTGAAGTTGGCAGGCGATGAGCTCGCTGCTGCGCCTTTGGCGGCAGACAAACTGGTGGTCACAGTCACCAAAGAAGGTCGCGTGAGCGGCTACGAATTGCCTTGAGGTTGATGTTTTGAAACCTGTTCTGGCGCTCGTCGGCCGTCCCAATGTGGGCAAGTCCACATTGTTCAACCGCCTCACCAAAACGCGTGATGCGATCGTGGCGGATTACGCCGGTCTCACGCGTGATCGCCATTACGGCAATGCGAAATTTGGCAAACACGAATTCATCGTCATCGACACCGGTGGTTTTGAGCCCGATGCCCATGATGGCATTTACAAAGAAATGGCCAAGCAAACCCAGCAAGCTGTGGCTGAGGCCGATGTGGTGGTGTTTGTGGTCGATGCCCGTGGCGGCTTGTCAGCGCAAGACCATGACATTGCCAACTACTTGCGGCGCTTGAGCAAACCCACTTTGCTGGTGGCCAACAAGGCCGAGGGCATGCAAGAGGGCCTGCAGCTGGTCGAGTTTTACGAACTCGGTTTAGGCGAGGTTTTTCCAGTGTCTGCGGCGCACGGCCAAGGTATTCGCAGCATGGTGGAGTTGGCGCTTGAGCCTTTGCATTTGCCAGACATTGATGACGATGCTGAAGCCGTTGACGACGGCACCATCAAACTCGCCGTGGCGGGGCGCCCCAATGTGGGCAAATCGACCCTCATCAACACTTGGTTGGGTGAAGAGCGCTTGGTGGCGTTTGACATGCCTGGCACTACGCGAGACGCCATCAGCGTGCCATTCGAGCGCAATGGGCAAAAGTTTGAACTCATCGACACAGCAGGCTTGCGTCGCAAGGGCAAAGTGTTTGAGGCCATCGAAAAGTTTTCGGTCGTCAAAACCTTGCAAGCGATTGAGTCTGCCAATGTGGTCTTGCTGTTGCTCGATGCCACCCAAGGTGTGACCGATCAAGACGCGCACATTGCAGGCTATGTGTTGGAGAGTGGCCGCGCCGTGGTTTTGGCGGTTAACAAATGGGATGCGGTGGACGCTTACCAGCGCGAAATGTTGCAGCGCTCGATCGAAACCCGTTTGGCGTTTTTGAAGTTTGCAGCTTTGCATTTCATTTCAGCCAAAAAACGCCAAGGTTTGGGCCCGCTGTGGGGCGCGATTGCACAAGCCCACAAAGCGGCGATGTGCAAGATGTCAACGCCGGTGCTAACGCGGTTGTTGCTCGAAGCGGTGCAGTTTCAGTCGCCTAAGCGTGCGGGCATGTTCCGTCCCAAATTGCGCTACGCCCACCAAGGTGGCATGAACCCGCCCGTCATCGTGGTACATGGCAATTCGCTCGAACATGTGACCGATGCCTACAAACGCTTTTTGGAAGGGCGTTTTCGCAAGGCGTTTGCGCTCGAAGGCACGCCGTTGCGCATTGAAATGAAGACCTCACACAACCCCTATTCCGACAAAGACGGCTGAAAAAGCTGATTGGCGTGTGGTTAATGCAGGCTGTGGTAAGGTGCGTTTTCTAAACAACCACTGAAACACGGAGAATATCGTGAACACCGACAACTCAAAAAACAAAGGCCAGCTGTTGCAAGACCCCTTCCTCAATATCCTCCGCCGCGAGCATGTGCCAGTGTCCATTTACTTGGTCAATGGCATCAAGCTGCAAGGCCAAATTGAATCGTTTGACCAATACGTCGTGTTGCTGCGCAATACCGTCACACAAATGGTTTACAAACACGCCATTTCAACCATCGTGCCCGGACGCGCAGTGAATTTCAACGCGGCCGACGGAACTGGCAGCTCGCCTGAGGCTTGAAGCTAAGGGTGGGTTTGAAAAAAAAGGGCTGTCTCAGCCCTTTTTTTATGCGTTGATGGCACCATCTAGTAGTGATGCCGATGTTCATTCGCAACCCTCACACATTATTCACGCATAGCCGTTCGTATTGCTATTGACCTAACGCATTTTTTCTTTTGACCCAAGATCACCTCTCTGAACAGCCTGCTGCCAAAGGCAGCAAAGACATCATCGCGCCCACCATCCTGGTGGGGGTTGATTTTGGTTTGCCCCATTTTGATGGTGAACTCGAAGAGCTGGGTTTGTTGGCGCAAACCGCAGGCCTCACACCTGTTGCGCGCATCACTTGCAAACGCAAAGCGCCCGATGCGGCTTTGTTTGTGGGCAGCGGCAAGGCCGATGAGATCAAAGAGTTGGCCGTGTTGCACGGCGCGCAAGAAATTTTGTTTGACCAATCGTTGAGCCCTGCACAACAACGCAATTTAGAGCGGCACATGGGCTTGGCGGTGAACGATCGCACCTTGTTGATTCTGGAAATTTTTGCGCAACGCGCGCGCAGCCACGAAGGCAAGTTGCAAGTGGAGTTGGCGCGTTTGCAATACTTGAGTACGCGACTGGTCAGACGCTGGTCGCACTTGGAGCGTCAAAGCGGCGGCATTGGCATGCGCGGTGGCCCTGGTGAGACGCAAATCGAGTTGGACCGACGCATGATTGGTGAGTCGATCAAACGCACCCGCGAACGGCTTGAAAAAGTCAAACGCCAACGCAGCACGCAGCGCAGACAACGCAACCGGCGCGATGCGTTCACGATTTCCTTGGTGGGCTACACCAACGCGGGCAAGTCAACGCTGTTTAATGCGATGGTCAAAGCGCGCGCGTATGCCGCCGATCAATTGTTTGCCACCTTAGACACCACCACCCGACAGCTGTATTTGGGTGGCAAAGAGGGCTTGGGGCGTTCGGTGTCGCTGTCTGACACAGTGGGTTTCATTCGTGATTTGCCACATGGTTTGATTGACGCTTTTCAGGCCACCTTGCAAGAAGCGGCCGATGCCACGTTGCTGATGCATGTGGTGGATGCGTCTAACCCCAACTTTCCAGAGCAAATGGACGAGGTGCAAAAAGTTTTGGTCGAGATCGGTGCCGCAGATGTGCCGCAGGTTTTGGTGTTCAACAAACTCGACGCCATGGCGCCAGAGAACAAGCCCATCGCCATGCAGGACCAATACATTGTGGAAGGGCGCGTGATGCCGCGTTTTTTCGTCAGCGCTCAAACGGGCGAGGGTCTGTCCGCTTTGCGCGACTTTTTGGCGCAAGAAGCTTTACAAGACGCACCTTTGCAGCCTTGGGAGGCTCAACTAGACCATGACCTTACCAATGACACGGCCTTGAAATGAGGGTTTTGCATTTAGGCACAATGGAGGCTTCAGGGAAAAACGATCATGCGTATTCAATTCAACACTTCTAACCCTACGCCTCGTTCTTGGCGCGCGCGTTTGCTGGGCATGTTCAACCTCAACGATGGCCGTTGGGGACGCGACGGCGACAACGGTGGCGCCAAGCAAGATCCTCAGGGCAATGCCCACAACGAGCCACCCTCTGGCGGCAGACGCCCAAACGCCGGTGGCCCGCCTGACCTCGACGAGTTGTGGCGCGATTTCAACCGCAAACTGGGTGGCTTGTTTGGCGGCAAAGGCTCTGGCGGTTCTGAGCCACCCCAAAATGGTGGTCCGCAAAACCCATTCGGGCCCGATTTCAAAGGCGCCAAGGTGGGTTTGGGTGTGGTGGCTGCGGTGGTGGTGGCCATTTGGGCCAGCACAGGTTTTTTCATTGTGCAAGAAGGTCAACAAGCGGTCATCACGCAGTTTGGTCGTTACCACTCGACGGTGGGTGCGGGTTTTAACTGGCGTTTGCCATACCCCTTCCAACGCAATGAGTTGGTGTTTGTGACTCAAATTCGCTCGGTGGATGTGGGGCGTGACAACATCGTCAAGTCCACTGGCTTGCGTGAGTCAGCCATGTTGACCGAAGACGAAAATATTTTGGAAATCAAATTTGCCGTGCAATACCGTTTGACCGACGCACGCGCTTATTTGTTTGAAACCAAAAACCCCACCGACACGGTGGTGCAAGCCGCCGAAACTGCGGTGCGCGAAGTGGTGGGCAAAATGAAAATGGATGCCGCCATGTCTGACGAGCGCGACCAAATTGGTCCACGCATTCGCACGCTGATGCAAACCATTTTGGACCGTTACAAAGTGGGCATTGAAGTGGTGGGCATCAACTTGCAACAAGGCGGTGTGCGTCCGCCCGAGCAAGTACAAGCAGCGTTTGACGATGTGCTCAAAGCCGGTCAAGAACGCGAGCGTGCCAAGAACGAAGCCGAAGCCTATGCCAACGATGTGGTGCCCCGCGCTGTGGGTGCTGCGTCGCGCTTGAAAGAAGAGGCCGATGGTTACAAAGCCCGTATCGTGGCGCAAGCCCAAGGTGATGCGCAGCGCTTCAAATCGGTTTATGCCGAATATCAAAAAGCACCGCAAGTCATGCGCGATCGTTTGTACATCGACACCATGCAACAGATTTACAGCAACGTGACCAAGGTGTTGATCGACTCACGCCAAGGTTCGAACTTGCTGTACTTACCCCTCGACAAAATCATTCAGCAAACGGGGCAAACCAGCAGTGGGGCGCCAACCCTATCGCCTAATCCGAGCGAAGGCGCGGGCAATAGCACCTTGGGCGGCACTTCACAAAGTGCGCCTGTCGATGTGCGTGCCCGTGATGCCCGCACCCGTGACCGCGATGCGCGTTGAGTAGGGGAGAAGAACATGCAAAACAACAAAATCGGTTTATATATTTCTTCCGCACTGGTGGCCTTGATGGTCATGAGCTCGATGCTCTTCGTGGTCGATCAGCGTCAGTTCGGTGTGGTGTATTCGTTTGGTCAAATCAAAAATGTGATCACCGAGCCCGGCTTGAATGTCAAGTTGCCGCCGCCCTTTCAAAATGTGACCTACATCGACAAACGTTTGTTGACCTTGGACAACGCAGACACCGAGCCCATGCTCACCGCTGAAAAGCAACGTGTGGTGATTGACTGGTACGCGCGTTGGCGCATCACCGATCCACAGGAATACATCCGCAATGTGGGCCTCGATGAAAACGCCGGTGCAGTGCAACTCAGCCGTGTGGTGCGCAATGCGTTCCAAGAAGAAATCAACAAACGCACAGTGAAAGAATTGCTTTCACTCAAGCGCGATGTTTTGTTGGACGATGTGAAAAAAGAAGTGCTGGCCGCTGTGAAAGGTGCCAAGCCTTGGGGCGTGGATGTGGTGGATGTGCGCATCACGCGCGCCGATTATGTGGACGCCATCACCGAGTCGGTGTATCGCCGCATGGAGGCTGAGCGCAAACGCGTGGCCAACGAATTGCGTTCGATGGGTGCGGCCGAAGGGGAAAAAATCCGCGCCGATGCCGATCGTCAACGCGAAGTGACGGTGGCCAATGCTTACCGTGAAGCGCAAAAAATCAAAGGTGAAGGCGATGCAGAGGCTGCGCGCTTGTATGCCGATGCGTTCGGACGCGATGCGTCGTTTGCACAGTTCTACCGCAGCTTGGAAGCCTACAAGTCGACCTTCAACAAAAAGGGCGACGTCATGGTGGTAGACCCCTCGACTGACTTCTTCCGTGCCTACCGTGGCAGCGGTGGTGGTGGCGGTGCAGCGGCCCCCGCTAAGAAATAAGGTAACACCATGGGTTTGGACAGCGACACGCTGCTGGCAGCGTTTGGCTTGATGTTGGTGTTTGAAGGTTTGTTTCCGTTTGCGTCGCCCGAGGGGTGGCGCAACAAAATGGCGCAAATCTTGAGCCTAGAGGCCGGTCAAATTCGTTTTTTTGGCTTGGTTTGTGTGTTGGCGGGGCTGGGCATCATTTGGTTTTTGGGTTGAGCTGGTTGTCAGAAAAACGGGGGCATAACCCCGTAAAATCTCATTTTTAACAGCCCACCCTAATTCACATGTCCGCTTGGGTCCTGCCGGATCACATCGCCGATGTTTTGCCTTCCGAGGCCCGGCACATCGAAGAGCTCCGCCGTTTGTATCTCGACACCGCCCGTGGCTATGGCTACGAGCTCGTGATGCCGCCGATGCTGGAGTATCTTGACTCGTTGCTTTCGGGCACGGGTAGTTCACTCAATCTCAAAACTTTCAAGCTGGTCGATCAGTTGTCTGGTCGTACCTTGGGCTTGCGCGCCGACACCACCCCACAGGTGGCGCGCATCGATGCACATTTGCTCAACCGAGCTGGCGTGACGCGCTTGTGCTACTGCGGTCCTGTGCTGCACACCTTGTCAGACAAACCCTTTGCCACCCGCGAGCCCTTGCAGTTTGGCGCTGAAATTTATGGCCATGCAGGGCTCGAAGCCGACTTGGAAGTGTTGCAGTTAGCGCTGGACAGTTTGCAAGCGGTGTCACTCACCGATGTGTCGGTCGATTTGAGTGATGCCCGTATCGTGCCCGCCTTGTTGCGCGGCGTGAGTTTGTCGCAAGACGAGCATGATGCTTTGCACAACGTCTTAGCTGCAAAAGACACCAGTGGTGTTCGCACCTTGACGCAAAGTTTGCCTGCGCATGTGCGCGATGCCTTGGTCGCTTTGGTGCAAATGTATGGTGATGCGTCGGTGTTGCAGCATGCTGAAAAAATGTTTGCGGCGTGGCCAGAAGTGATGACCGCGATTGGTGAACTGCGCCACATGGCTAGCGCTTTGCAAAATGTGCGTGTCACATTTGACTTGGCCGATTTGCGTGGCTATGGCTATTACAGCGGTGTGCGTTTTGCCATTTATGTGCCCGGTGGCAACGATGCCTTGGTACGCGGTGGCCGTTACGACGAAGTCGGTGCCGTGTTTGGTCGTAAACGCCCAGCAGCAGGCTTTAGCCTCGATTTGAAAGAGCTGGTGGGCGTTGTGCCCGAGGTGGCGCTCAAGGCCGCCATTCGCGCACCTTGGGGTGCTGCCAAAGGGTTGCGTGAAGCCATTGCCACCTTGCGTGCGCGCGGCGAAACCGTGGTGTGTGTCATGCCCGGTCACGAAAGCGAAGTTGATGAGTTTGACTGCGACCGCGAGTTGGTCGATGTGTCAGGCCAATGGGTGGTCAAAGCCCTTTGAACAAATTAATTGAAACACATTTAAATAGCGATTGAAGTTGATATGAGCACAAGCAAAGGACAAACCACGCACGCCACCCAAGGCCGCAATGTTGTGGTCGTGGGCACGCAGTGGGGTGACGAGGGCAAAGGCAAGCTGGTCGATTGGTTGACCGAAACCGCGACCGGCGTGGTGCGTTTTCAAGGCGGTCACAACGCGGGGCACACCTTGGTGATCAATGGTGTGAAAACCGCCTTGCACCTTATTCCCAGTGGCATCATGCGCCCCGGTGTGAAGTGCTACATCGGCAATGGTGTGGTGTTGTCTGCCACCAAGTTGTTAGAGGAAATTGCAGGGCTCGAAAAAGCCGGTGTGGAAGTGCGTTCGCGCCTGCGCATCAGCGAAGCGTGCCCATTGATCTTGCCTTACCACGCGGCCATTGATGTGGCGCGTGAAGCCGCCAAAGAAAAAGCCGGTGCTGCCAAGATTGGCACCACAGGTCGCGGCATTGGCCCCGCCTACGAAGACAAAATTGCACGCCGTGCCTTGCGTGTGCAAGACCTCAAGCACCCCGAGCGCTTCGCTGCGAAGTTGCGCGACAACTTGACGCTGCACAACCATGTGCTGACTGAAATTTTGCATGCACCTGCGGTCGATTACGACACCGTTTACAACGAAGCCATGGCGTATGCGAAAGACATTTTGCCCATGGTGGCCGATGTGTCACGCGAGTTGAACGAAGCACACCAACAAGGTGCCAACCTGTTGTTTGAAGGCGCACAAGGCACCTTGCTCGATGTGGACCACGGCACGTATCCGTTTGTGACATCTAGCAACTGTGTGGCGGGCAACGCTGCTGCAGGTGCAGGTGTGGGCCCTGGTTTGTTGCATTACATCTTGGGCATCACCAAAGCGTATTGCACCCGTGTGGGCGGTGGTCCATTCCCCACCGAACTCGACTGGGAAACCGAAGGCACCCCCGGCTACCACATGGCCACGGTGGGGGCAGAGAAGGGCACCACCACCGGTCGTGCGCGCCGCTGCGGTTGGTTCGATGCGGCGTTGCTCAAGCGCAGCGCGCAGGTGAATGGCTTGACGGGTTTGTGCATCACCAAACTCGATGTGCTCGATGGTTTGAAAGAATTGTTGTTGTGCGTGGGCTATGAACTCGATGGCGAAAAAATCGACATCTTGCCCATGGGCGCGGACGAAATTGCGCGTTGCAAACCGATTTACGAAACCATTCCCGGTTGGAGCGATAGCACCGTGGGTGTGACCGACTATGCGAAGTTGCCCAAGGCGGCGCAGCATTACCTCAACCGTATTGCTGAAACCACGGGTGTGCCGATTCACATG
>JACCDP010119021.1_pt1 | contig 15880 bp, 9 predicted proteins | sample 7445841 | NCBI WGS metagenome assembly JACCDP01 (sample SAMN15323441, study PRJNA562643) | freshwater metagenome | isolation source: river surface water | place: USA:Blue River Watershed | collected 2017-08-17 | reverse complement strand
CAGCCGTCCCTCAACCAGGGCGCCGGTTCCGCGTTCGGCCTCGAGTTCCAGATGCTGGACGACGACGTGCACGCCGACGCCAAGCTGGGCCGCGACGGCAACCGCACGGTCTCGTCGCTCTACGACCTGATCACCGCCAAGAACAAGCGCCCCAACCCGATCGGCCAGTGGAACAACGCCTACGTTGTGACCAAGGGCACCAAGGTCGAGCACTGGCTCAACGGCCGCCTCGTCGTGGCCTATGACCGCGCTTCCCAGGAATTCCGCGACCTCCGCGCCAAGTCCAAGTACGCCGACCCCAAGTTCGGCGGCAACTTCGGCGAGTGGGAGTCCGGCCACATCCTGCTCCAGGAGCACGGCGACGAAGTCTGGTTCAAGAACGTCAAGCTCCGCGACCTCAGCAAGTAACCGTCGCGTCAGCCGACCGCGAAGGCGGGCCTCCGGGCCCGCCTTTTTGTTTGGTCACTTAGGTAGGGCTGACCGTCCCGGTCGGCCGCGCGTTAGGTAGGGCTGACCGTCCCGGTCGGCCGTGGGTCGGGTAGGGCTGACCGTCCCGGTCGGCCGCGCATCGGGTAGGGCTGACCGTCCCCGGTCGGCCGTGCGTTAGGTAGGGCTGACCGTCCCGGTCGGCCGCGCATCGGGTAGGGCTGACCGTCCCCGGTCGGCCGTGCGTTAGGTAGGGCTGACCGTCCCGGTCGGCCGTGGGTTTATCGGGTCTTCGGCGGACCAGCAGGGACGCTGGTCCCTACCGGCGCGAACGGGGTTCGCGAGCGGTTTGGGGATGGCGGTTGGCGGTTAGGCACGCGGGCAAGGCAGACAAGGGCCGACGGCATGGGGTCTGGCTTCATCTCGCGTAGCGATGATGTGCCTGACCCCCTGCCCAGGCCCATCAGGTAGGGCTGACCGTCCCGGTCGGCCGTGGGTTTATCGGGTCTTCGGCGGACCAGCAGGGACGCTGGTCCCTACCTGGAGCGGCGAGACCATAAGGGTCAGGGACAGGGTCAGTTTTCAGGGGAAGGAGAGGCCGGACTAGCTGGCACGCGGGCAAGATGACACGGGGGCAAGGGGCGTACCTGTAAACTCACCACGGCATGGAAGCTGGCCTCATCTCGTGCGACGTTGATTTGCCTGTCCCTGTCTCTGTCCCTGACCCTGGCCCTCTTTTTTGCATCCTGCCTTCCATGCCCACTTGCCCACTTGCCAGCGTGCCAGCTCATCACACCCCCTTGCCTTCCTACCCTACTCCCTGTTCCCTACCCATCACCCCGCCCCTTCCCATGCGCCTACTCGCTTTGCTACTCACGCCCCTCGCTCTGTTGGGCGCCGAGACTCCGGACTCGAGCGAACTGCGGGTGATGACGTTCAACCTGCGCTACGCCAGCCCCCGCCCGCCGAATGATTGGCCGACGCGCCGGCCGGTGATGAAGGCGTGCCTCGAGGCGACGAAGCCCGACCTGATCGGGACGCAGGAGGGTCTGGCGGGGCAACTGGCCGACCTGCGCGCCGACCTGCCGGGCTACGCGATGCTGGGCCAGGGCCGCGAGGGCGGCGAGAAGGGCGAGTTCATGGCGATCTTCTACCGCCGCGAACGCTTCGAGCTGCTGGAGACCAAGGATTACTGGCTCTCGACGACCCCGGAGGTAGTAGGCTCGAAATCCTGGGGCTCCTCCCTGCCCCGCATGGTCACCTGGGCCCGCTTCCGCGATAAGACGACGGCGCGTACTTTCCTCTTCGTGAACACGCACTTTGACCACCTGTCCGAGGAGGCCCGCGGCGAATCGGCCAAGCTCCTGCGGCGACGGCTGGAGTCGACGCCGACCGATCAGCCGGTCCTGCTCGTGGGCGACTTCAACGCCGTCGCCAAGGCGAGCGCAGCCTACGCGACCTTCACCGGCGACGGCTACCTGACCGACCTCTTCCGCAGCGCACCGGTCCGAAAGGGCGAGTCGCTGGGTACGTTCCACGGCTACCGACAGGCGAACCCGGCGGGCTTGCACATCGATTGGCTGCTCGGACGCGGGGGCTGGCGCGCCCGGTCCGCCGAGGTCATCGGTTTCGAGGTCAAGGGCCAGCATCCCAGCGACCATTACCCGGTGATGGTGACGCTGGAGTGACCGGCCGGGGCGCAGGTAGGCATTGCCCCTGCGGGGAGAGGTCCTAGAAAAGACCCACCCCGATGATGCGCCACGCATTGCTCTCCTGCCTGTCGCTGCTGACCGCGACCCTCGCCGCCGCCGAGCCGACGGCCAAGCGCCCGAATATCCTGTTCTTCATCATGGACGACTGGGGCATGGGCCACGCCGGCGCCTACGGTTGCCGCTGGGTCAAGACTCCGAACTTCGACCGGGTCGCCCGCGAAGGCCTGCTCTTCATGAACGCCTACACGCCGACCGCCAAGTGCGCGCCGTCGCGTTCGACGATCATGACGGGGCGCTACCCTTGGCAGCTCGGCGCCGCCGCGAACCACCAGTGCATCTTCCCGCCGGAGTTCGGCATCTTCCCGGAGGCGTTGACGGCGGGCGGCTACTTCTACGCGACGACGGGCAAGGTCTGGGGGCCGGGTAGCATGCTCGACGCGCAAGGCAAGCCGCGGGCCTACGCAGGCAAGACCTACAACCAGGCCAAGGCCAAGCCGCCGACCACCGGGATCACGAACAACGACTACGCGACGAATTTCGAGAACTTCCTGCGGGACACGCGCCCCGGCCAGCCTTGGTTCTTCTGGGCGGGCCCGATCGAGCCGCACCGCGACTACGAGGCCGGCACCGGCGCCCGCCTCGGCGGCAAGCAACCGTCCGACGTGGACCGGGTTCCGGCGATCTGGCCCGACAACACGACGGTGCGAAACGACCTGCTCGACTACGCTTACGAGGTGGAACACTCCGACCGCCATCTGGGCCGGATGCTGGCCGCCCTGGAAAGCGCCGGTAAACTCGACGACACCTTGGTGATCGTGACGAGCGACAACGGGATGCCCTTCCCGCGCATCAAGGGCCACATGTACGAGAACGCGAATCACCTGCCGCTCGCGGTCCGCTGGCCCAAGGGCATCCGCGGGCCCGGCCGCCGCGTCGAGGCCTACGTCAGCTTCATCGACCTCGCGCCGACCTTCCTCGAGGCGGCCGGCATCGCCTGGAAGGACGCCCGGCTGGCCCCCACGCCCGGACGCAGCCTCTTCGACGCTTTCGCCGACAGCCCCGACCTCGCCCGGACCCGCGACCACGTCCTCGTCGGCCGGGAACGCCACGACTTCGGCCGGCCCAACGACGCGGGCTACCCGGTGCGGGGCATCGTCAAGGATGGCCGGCTCTACCTCGAGAACGCCGAACCGTCGCGTTGGCCCTGCGGCAACCCCGAGACCGGGTACCTCGACACCGACGCCAGCCCGACGAAGTCTTTCATCCTGCAGGCGCGCCGGGACAAGGGCACCGACCCGCATTGGGACTTGTGCTTCGGCCTGCGACCGGCCCAGGAATTGTATGACCTGCGGACCGACCCCGACTGCGTCCGCAACCTGCTCGCGCCCCCGACCACCGCCCCTGGCGCCACCGAACTGCGCGCCCAGTTGTGGGCTGAGCTCAAGGCCCTCGGCGATCTCCGGGCCGTCGGCCGCGGGGCTGAATACGAGGCCCACCCGTCGGCGGACGTGCGCCGCCGCGGCTTCTACGAGAAATACCTGCGCGGCGAGAAACTCGACGCGAACTGGGTCATCCCTTCCGACTGGGAGCCCGCCCCCTTGAAATGAACACGCTTCGCCTCTGCCTGCTGGCCCTCGCGGCCCCGCTCCTCCCCGCCGCGGAGGTGAAACGACCCAACATCCTCTTCTTCTTCGCCGACGACTGGGGTCGCTTCGCCCGCATCTACGCTGAGGCTGACGGACGAGGCGGAATCAACGACGTCGTCCGTACCCCGCACTTCGACCAGCTCGCCCGCCAAGGCGTGCTCTTCCGCAACGCGCACGTCAACGCGCCCTCCTGCACGCCTTGTCGCAGTTCGCTGCTCTCCGGTCAGTACTTCTGGCGGACTGGCCGCGGCGCCATCCTGCAGGGCGCCGTCTGGGATGCCTCCATCCCCTCCTACCCGCTCCTGCTGCGCGATGCCGGCTATCACCTCGGTAAATCCTACAAGGTCTGGAGCCCCGGCTCCCCGGGCGACGCCCCGTACGGGGGCCAAACCCACGCTTTCGAGAAGGCAGGTCGACAGTTTAACAACTTCTCCGAGAACGTGACCGAGATGGTGGCCAAGGGCGCCACGATTGAAGCGGCGCGCGAACAGTTGCTCGACGAGGTCCGCCAGAACTTCCGCGCGATGCTCGCCGCCCGCCAAGCGGGGAAACCCTTCGCCTACTGGTTCGGCCCCACCAACGTCCACCGCGCATGGGTCCAAGGCAGCGGTCAAAAACTCTGGGGCATCGATCCCAACGAACTCAAAGGCAAGATGCCGCCCTTCCTCCCCGACGTACCGATCGTCCGCGAGGATCTGGCCGACTACTTGGGGGAGGTCCAGGCCTGGGACGCCGCCATCGGCGCCATCCTCGCCGAACTGGACCGCACGGGCGAACGCCAGAACACGCTGATCGTCGTCAGCGGCGACCACGGCGCCCCGGGTTTCCCGCACGGCAAGTGCAACCTCTATGGATTCGGTACGGGCGTGGCGCTCGCCATCACCGGCCCGGGCGTCCAAGGCGGCCGGGTAGTCGACGACTTCGTCAATCTGCCCGACCTCGCGCCGACCTTCCTCGAGGCCGGCGGGCTCAAGCCGCCGGCAGTCATGACGGGCAGGTCGCTTTGGCCGGTACTACGCTCCGACCGCAGCGGACTCGTCGACCCCACCCGCACCTATGTGATCACCGGGCGCGAACGGCACGTCGAGGTGGCCCGCCCGGATTACTCGCCCTACCCGCAGCGCGCGCTGCGTACCAAGGACCATGTGATGATCGTCAACTTCCACCCGGAGCGCTGGCCGCTGGGCGATCATTACCGCCTCGACCACGCCGACGAACCCTCCTTTGCCGAAATCGCGCGGACGACGTTCGTGACGATCCCCGACGACGACGCCGGCCCGACCAAGGCCTGGTTTGTCGGCGCGCGCAAGACGGACGAGTGGTCCGCGCTCTTCACGCAATGCTATGGCCGTCGGCCGATGTTCGAACTCTACGACTTAGGCAAGGATCCGCACGAGATGAAGAACGTCGCCGAAGACCCCGCCTACGCCGCAGTTCGCACGAAGCTCACCGAACAGCTCTTCGCCGAGCTGCGGTCATCGGGCGATCCGCGGATGGTCGACGAGGGCAAGTATTTCGAGACCCCGCCTCTCGCGGGCCCGTTGCCCGGACAAGAAAACATGCGGCTCCCGGGGGGCCTGCCGGTCAAAAAGACCAAGAAAAAATAAGGTCTGCGGGGCCGATCGAATGCCCTGATCGTTAGACGCTTATACACGTCCTCGCCGGCGGCATTAGGACGACTGTTATCCTATAAGACAAATACGCGACGCTCGCCCGCCCGCGGGCAGAGGCCATTGTTTGGGGCATGGGAAGTCTCCGCACCTTCTGGACAGACCATCGGCTGGGTTTGCTCTATGGCGCCCTCTGGGCCTTTGCGCCGATGATCATCCGTGAGCAGATTCCCCTGTTCAATTACGACAACGGTCCGGACGATTTCAAGCGGCTGCCGATGCAATGGGGTGGGTGCTTCGTCATGCTGGTCGCCAGCCTGCCGACCGGCGTCGCGGTGACCTGGCTCTTGCGTCGCCTCCTGAAAGGCAGCGATGCCATGAAACTGTTTTTGTGGAGCCCCTTGGCGCTGCTCATAGGCACCACGCTATTCGGTTTCCTCTTCGCGCAGCTTGGCTGGCTCATGCTTGATCTGACGGAGCCCTACGGCCAGCTGACGCTGGCCTGCATGTGGCTACACCCCTTGCTTTCGTTCGGCTCTTTCGCCGCCGTTTTTCTACTTCCGCTGGCTGGCCTCAACACCTGGGACCTCTGGAGGCGCGTCAACCGTTCGTCTGCGCTCTAAAGCAAACCGCAACCATCTTTCCGCCCAACCTCAACCGGCGCGGGGCCATCCAAGGTTTGCGCGGGGTCGGCGGCACCTTCGCGATCCTGTAAGGCCTTGGCGGCACGGAAGGCGGAAGCGATAATCGCACGGAACTTGCCTGCTTCAGACGGATCAAGGCTTGGGGCGATTCATCCTATCGCCGACCCGCGGGTTGACCCCGAGCCAGTGAATTTCGGGCTCCCTCCCTGCACGCAGGCTGCCAAGCAAGTTGGGTGGGTTGATTTGACTGAAAAAGGGCACGACGTCCGCTTGTCTTCCCTGACGGGCGTGGTTTACCTTGCGGCATGTCCAAGAAATCCTCCGCGATCACCGACTACCCCGACTTCCTCAAGGACCTTCTGACCGCGAAGTCCCCGACGGGCCACGAGTTCGCCGCGCAGGCGGTGGTCGACCGCTACGTCGAGAAGTCGGCGGACACCTACGCGAAGGACGCCATCGGCAACCGCATCGCGACCCTCAAGGGCAACGGCGGCCCGACCTTGATGTTCGCCGGCCACATCGACGAGATCGGCCTCATCATCTCCCACGTCGACGACAAGGGCTACCTGTACTTCGAGTTCCTCGGCGGCCACGACCAGATCATCCCCTCCGGCCGCCGTCTGCACATCCTCACCCGCGAGGGTCCGGTGCTCGGCATCACCGGCAAGCGCGCCGTGCACCTGCTCTCGCCCGAGGACCGCAAGCGCGTCCCGGAGCGTCATGACATGTGGATCGATATCGGCGTGAACAACCGGACCGACGCCCTGTCCATCGTGCGGATCGGCGACCCCGCCGTGTACGCCGACGGCCCCGAGATGCTGCGCGGCAGCATCGGCGTGGCCCGCGCGTTCGACGACAAGGCCGGCGCTTACGTCTGCATGGAGGCCTTCCGGCGTCTCGCCAAGGAGAAGTCCCTCGCCGCCACCGTGGCCTCCGTCGCCACCACGCAGGAGGAAATCGGCGTGCGCGGCGCGCAGGTCGCCGCCCAAGCCGTCAACCCTGACGTCGGCATCGCCGTCGACGTCGGCCATGCGACCGACCACCCCGACGCCGACAACCGCAAGTTCGGTCGCTTCAGCCTCTCGGGCGGTCCGATCATCGGCCGCGGCCCGAACATCAACCCGATCGTCTTCGACCACATGGTCGAGGCCGCCGAAGAAGCCGGCATCCCCTACCAGGTCCAGGCCGAGCCTCGCCCGACCGGCACCGACGCCCGCGCCATGCAGATGGCCAACGCCGGCGTCGCCTGCGGCCTGCTCTCCATCCCCCTGCGCTACATGCACACCCCCGGCGAAGTCGTCGACCTCGCCGTGGTGGAGCAGTCCGTCCAGCTCCTCGTCACCTTCGCCCGCCGGATCAAGAAGGGGCAGAAGTATAGTTGGTAAATCCCAAGAGGGCATTAGGGTCAGGGGAAGGGTCAGGGAAAGGGAGCGGAAACTACCCCTCGCTTTCCCCTACGAATCCCTGAGGTCGCCTTGCGCCTCAGGCCAGGCCCCCTTTCCTTGCCATCACCTGTCCCTGCCCCTCTCCCTGTCCCTGACCCTGACCCTTTCTCCTTTCAACCATGCCTTCTCCTTCTCTCGTTTGGTTCCGCCTGGACCTTCGGCTTGCCGACAACCCGGCGCTGCAGGCGGCCATCGCGGCGGGCGGGCCGGTCATCCCGGTCTACATCCATGACCCCGCCGCCGAAGGCGCCTGGCAGCCCGGCGGAGCCTCGAACTGGTGGCTCCACCATGCCTTGGAGGACCTCGCCGCCCAGTTGGCCAAGGCCGGGTCGCCGCTCGTCATCCGGAGCGGGGATTCGCTGGCCGAACTCCAGCGACTGGTGCAGGAGACCGGGGCGGAACTTGTCACTTGGAATCGCCGCCACGAGCCGCTCATCGTCGAACGCGACACCCGGGTGAAAACCTCGCTGCGCAACGCTGGGATCAAGGCCGAGTCGTTCAACGGCAATCTCCTGCACGAACCGCACCTCGTGAAGACCCTCGCCGGTAACCCCTTCCAGGTCTTCACGCCGTTCTGGAAGAACTGCCTGGCGAACCTGAAGTTCGGGATCCCCTTGAAGGCCCCGAAGAAACTGCCGCCTGGCGAGAAAACCCTGAAGTCGGTGCCGGTCGCGAAACTCGGCCTGCTCCCCAGGATCAAGTGGGACGGCGCCTTCCCCGCGAACTGGGACCCGACCCGCGCGGGCGCCGAAAAACGCCTGCGGGACTTCGTCGCCGCCCCGGTGAAGGACTACCCCACCGACCGCGACATCCCCAAGCTCGACGGCACGTCGCGCCTCTCGCCGTACCTGCACTTCGGACAGATCTCCCCGCTCGAGATCGTCGATGCCGTCCGCACGGCCGGGAAACTCGGCACGAAGGGCGGCGATAAATATGTCGCCGAAGTGGGCTGGCGCGAATTCGCCCAGCACCTGATCCATCACTTCCCCGAGACCCCCGACCAGCCGCTGCGCAAGGAGTTCGCGAAATTCCCCTGGCAGCGGGACCAGCAGCTCCTGCGGGCGTGGCAGGTCGGTCGCACCGGCTACCCGATCGTCGACGCCGGGATGCGCCAGTTGTGGCAGACCGGCTGGCAGCACAACCGCGTCCGCATGATCGCCGCCTCCGTGCTCGTGAAGCACCTCCTCCAGCCGTGGAACGACGGCGCGAAGTGGTACTGGGATACGCTCGTCGACGCCGACCTCGGCGCCAACACCATGGGCTGGCAGTGGGCGGGTGGCTGCGGGGCCGACGCCGCCCCGTATTTCCGCGTCTTCAATCCGGTGCTCCAAGGCGAGAAGTTCGACCCGGATGGCGAGTATGTGCGTCGGTGGGTACCCGAGCTCGCCCAGCTGCCCGCCGAGTGGATCCACCAGCCCTGGGAGGCCCCGATGCATGTCCTCGCCGAGGCCGGGGTCGTCCTCGGTAAGACCTACCCCGCCCCGCTCGTCGGGTTGACCGCCGGTCGCGACCGCGCGTTGGCGGCCTTCAAGGACCTCCGGGCGGGCTGAGCCGGGCCCGGCTGGTCACTTGCCGGCGGGCGCGGCGTTGGCCTTCCGGTCGCGTTCCTGCGCCTTGCGGCGGATCTCCGCCTTGGCGGCCGTGAGCCGCTCCGGCCAGGTGAAAGTCGGGGCCTTCGACGGGTCGTAGCCCGCCATGTGGCCCGTCAGGCGGGTCGTCGGCTTCACGTATTTCAGTTCGGTGTCGCCGAAGACCTCGCGGCACATCGCGGCCAGGCCGGGGTCATACTCGACCAGCTGCGCGCGCAGGTGGACGTGGTTATGGTCGTGGTCGTTGACGCGATTGTCATCGAACCAGGACTGCACGCCCTCGGCGAAGTACTCGTGGTGGTTGGTCGCGGCGTACTTGCCCTTCCACAGGCCCTGGGCCATGGCCGCCTGGTAGGTCGCCTTCAGGCGCCGGTCGAAGGTCGGGTCGACCTTGAGCATGCCGCGGAGGTGGATGTTGTGCGCGAACTCGTGGATGAAGATGTTCTCGGCCGCGTAGGGATCCCCGGGGAAGGCCAGCACGTTCTCCTCCGCGCAGGAGCAGACCGGGTCGGTCTCGGACCCGCCCAGGCCGCGGGCGCGGGCGTCCCAGTATTCCTTGGGCTTCATGTGCGCGTACTCCGGGATGTCCGTCGTGAACTCGCCGCGGCCCATGATGATCACGCGGGAACCGTTGGCGATCATCGCCGTGCGCACGTCGGGCCGCTTGGCCAGCATCAGGTCGGCAAGGTAGGCCACCTCCAGGAGCGCATGGTCGTCGACCGCGCCGGAGGCCACGACGGGCAGGCCGGTGGCGCTCACATATTTTTTGTAGAACGGGTCGAGCTTCAGCGCCGCCGGCGGGGGCGTCACCGGGCCGGGGACGCCCGCGGCGACGGCGGGGGCGGCCAGCTGGCCGAGGCAGAGGAGGAGCGGGAGGAGTTTCATTTGGCGGAAGAGTGCCTGAGCTGGGCGCCGGCGGGGATCTCGGGCAGATCGCCGGCCTTGAGGGCGACGAACCGGGCGCGCATCTCGGCGAGTTTGGCGGGCTGCTCCGCGGCGAGGTCATGCTGCTCGGAGGGATCGGCGGCCAGGTCGTAGAGCTCGGCCTTGCCCTGCGGGTTGCCGTGCGGGGCGATCAGTTTCCAGTCGCCGAAGAAGACCGCGGAGCGCTGATGATGCGGGACGTAGATCGTCCGCGGGGACGGGCGCGGCTCGGCGCCGGACAGCGCCGGCCAGATATCCAGGCCGTCGAACTTCACGTCGGCCGGCACCCGGACCCCGACCAGTCGGCAGAGCGTCGGCATCCAATCCGCCGCATGCATCGGGGCGACGCATTTGCCGGCCGGGAGACGGCCGGGCCAGCTGGCGAAGGCGTTGACGCGCATCCCGCCTTCGTAGGGCTGGTTCTTCCAGCCGCGCAAGGGGGCGTTCGTCGTGACCGCCGGGCTACCCTTCGTGGTCCCGACGTACGGATTACCCCCGCCCTCGATGCCGCCGTTGTCCGAGGTGAAGATGATCAACGTATTCTCCAGCTGACCCGTCGCCTTGAGCGCGTCGACCAGCTGGCCCACCTTGGCGTCGAGCTGGCTCACGAAGGCGGCGTAGCGGCGCATCGAGTCGTCCTTCACCGGATCCGGGCTGAACCGGACGTCCGCGTAGGCCCGGAAATACTCCGGCGGGGCGTCGATGGGGATGTGCACGGCGCCGAAGGGCACGTAGACGAACCACGGGCCGCGCTGGGCGCGGATCTGGCGCTCGGCCTCGGCGGCGATGAGCTCGGTCGCGTTACCCTCTTCCTTCACCAGGACGTCGTTGCGGTTCCAGGTATCCTCGAGGTCGCCCTTGCGGTACTTGTGGGTCCACGGATCGACCGCGCCCGTCAGGAAGCCGTAGGACTCGTCGAAACCGTGGCGACGCGGACCCCACTCGAACTTGCCGCCGAGATGCCATTTGCCGGCGATGGCCGTGCGGTAACCGGCGGACTTCATCGCGGTGGCCAGCGTGAAGGTGCCCTCGGGGAACGCCCGCAGGTTGGTCGGTCCGAGCACGTGCGGACCGAAGCGGCTGGTCCAGCGGCCGGAAAGCAAGGCTGTCCGGGTCGGCGTGCAGACCGGCTGCACGTAATGGCGATCGAGCTCGACCGAGGTCTTGAGCAGCTCCGCCATGCGCGGGGTCTGGAAACGACCGCCGTGCCAGGACACATCGGCCCACCCCATGTCGTCGGCCACGATCAGCAACACGTTCGGCTTGGCCGGCTCCGCCGCCGACAGGCCGAGCACGAGACAACAGGCGAGCAGCAGGCAGCGGGGCGGCATGGACGCAACCTAGGGGGCGAGCCGTCGATTTCGAGGGGAAAGCGACGGCGCCCGGGCCACCGTCACTTCTTGGGCAACATCGCCAGGTACCGGGCCTCGCTCGCCTTCACCTTGGCCTTGAGCGGTTCGACCTGCGGCTGGAGTTCGGCGAGCGAACGGGCCAGCTCCTCGAGGTTGCGGGCGCGTTCGGGAATCTCCCGGACCAAGGCGGCGTGGGCCTTCTCGGCCGCGGCGGCAGCCTGCCGGGCCGCGGCCAGCTTCGTGGTCGCGGCGGCGACCTCCGCGCGCTTGGCTTCGACGGGCTTGAGCGCGGCGGCGAGGCGGGTGCGGACCTCGGCCAAGGGGGCTTCCAGCGGTTTGAGCGCTTCCTGAGCCACCTTGAGGCGCTCGCGCAACGGGGCGGACTTGGCCTCGAGTTCCTTCTCCACGAGGGCCGGGCGGGCCTGCAGGCGGGCGTATTCCTTGAGCTGGGCGGAGCGGCTCTTGGTCAGGTCATCGCGCTCGGTCGTGAGCGGTCCGACGCCCTGTTCGTTCTTCGCGACCTCGGTGCCGAGCTCGGCGAGCTTCCGGCGGAAATCGGCGGCCGCGGCCGTCCGGCGGGCGATCTCATCGCGGGAACGCGGCACCGCGGCCTCCGCGGCGGCGACGGCGGTCTGGGCGCGGCGTCGCACGGCCTCCGCGGCGGCGACGGCCGCCTCGGCCTCCGCCAGGCCGGCCGCGCGGCGGAAAGTCAGGTACCCGCGGAAAGAACGGGCGGAGGCGAGCGTCACGGTCGCCTCGGAGAGGTTGGCAAGGGCGAGGTCCGCGGCGACCTTGGCCCCGACGAGGGAACGCGCGGCCTCCGCGGCGGCGGACTCGGCGGTCGCGAGGGCGGCGGTCGCCGTGGCGAGGTCGCGCGTGGCGGTCTCCTGCGCGGCCTTGAGATCCTTCAGCTGCTTCCCGGAAGCCTCGAGCTGGGCGGCGACGTCGGTCAGCCGGAGCCGGACCGGGCGCATCGCGCGGGCGTAATCCTCGATGGCGGCCTTCGCGGCGGCGACCTCGGTGTCGCGGCGCTTGAGGAACTCGGTCAGGTTCGCCTCGGCCTCCGCCACGAGCTTGGCTTGGGCCTCGACCTTCGCGGCGGCGGCGGACTCCTCCAGGCGAAGGGGCGTCAGCGACTTGTCGAGATCGGCCAGCGCGGCCTGCGACTTCGCCACGACGGTTTCCTCGCCGGGCACGGCGGCGGCCAGACGGTCGGCCTCGCGGCGCGCCGGCTCGACCTTGGCCACGGCGGCCTCGCGGGCCTTGAGGTTGTCCTCGCGGCCCGCCAGCGCATCGGCGATGTCGGCCTCGAGCTTCGTGAGTTTGTCGCGCTCGGACAGGACGGTGACGTTGAACTCGGCGGCCTGGAGAGCGACGATCCGGACGCGGAGCGCGGCGATCTCGTCGGCGGCGGTGCGGAGCTGGGTCGCGAGGCGTTCCTGTCCGGCGAGCAACTCGACGCGGGCGGTCGTCTTCGCGGCCTCCTCGCGGTAGAAAGCCGCGGCCTTCTGCTGGGCCTCCAAGGCCTTCGTCGCGCTCGCGAGCTCGGCGCCCTTGACCTTCTCCTTCTGCTTCGTCCAGTAATCGATGGTCTTCGCCGTCTCGGCGGCGCGGGCCGTGAGGTCGGCGAGCTCGGCCTGCAGCCAGGCGAGGTCGAAGCCCGCCGTGCGCAGGAAAGCCCGGTCCTTGTCGGCCGCGGTGACCGTGGGGGCGAGCCGCTCGCGGATCGCCGCCATCTGCTTCGCCAGCTCGGCGCGGGCGGCGACGTCGGTCGTCTTCTCGCGCTTGGCGCGCAGGGCTTCGCGTTCCTGATTGCCGGCGGCGATCTGCGTCTGCAACGGGGCGAGGCGGGCCTGGGCCGCGGCGGCCACGGCGCGGGCCGCGACCTGCTCGGCGGTCGGCGCGGCGGCCGCGGGCGAGGACTGCAAGGCGATGAGCTCGGCGAGGCGGGCTTGGGCGGCCGCGATCCGCTGCTGGAGGCGCGCGGGGTTGCTCGGGACCTGCGTCAGGTCACGACCCGTCGCGACCTCGTGAAAACGGACCTCGCCGAGCCAGTTGCCCGTGACGTAGGTCTTGCCGTCGGCGAGGGCCGTCACCTTGGAGACGACGTCGGCCTGCTTGCCGGCCTGGGCCTGGGGGACGCGCTTGCCGTCGATGGCCCAAAGGGCGCTGGTGCCGTCATTGCCGCAGGAAAGCAGGCGCCCGTCGGGGGTGAAGGCGACGGACTGGACGGCGGAGCCATGGGCGGACCAATTAGCGACGCGCTTGCCGGTCTTCAATTCCCAGGTGGTGATCGTGCCGTCGGCGGCGCAGCTGGCGAGGACGTTGGAGTCGGCCCGCCAGGCGAGGTCGGTGACCGCCCCCTTGTGCTGGCCCAGGTTGTAGAACTCGCCGCCGTTGTCGGCCTCCCAGACCATCACGTTCCCGTTGCGGTCGGCGGTCGCGAGCAGGATGCCGTCCGGGCTGAAGTCGGCGCCGGTGACCCACTCGGTGTGCTTGGCGATGGTGTAGAGCAGTTCGCCGGAGGCCGTGTCGTAGCACTTCACCTTCTTGGTGTTGGTGGCGAGGGCGACCTTGCGGTGGTCGGGCGTGATGTCGGCCGACATCACCTGGTCGAACTCCTTGCCGATCTCGGTGACGCGACGACCGGTCCGCACGTCCCAGACGACGGCGTGTCCGAACTTGCCGCCGCGGCCGCCGCCCAGGATCAGCAGGGAGCCGTTGGCGCTGAACTTGAGGGAGCGGGCGTAACCTTCGGGATAGGGGAAGATGCCGGCGAGCTCGCGCGTGTCGGTATCGTAGAGCAGCACCTGCTTGGGCGAGGCGACCGCGAGCAAGGAGGTCCATGGACTGGCCGCCAGGGCCGTGATGGCCGTCGTGCGGGGCGTGACGATCACCGGCTCGAGCAGGACGTCGGTCGGGCGGGCGGCGGGCCCGGCGGGCTTGCCGGCCGCGGCGTCGAAGGCGAGGTCGACCTTGGGCTGGCTGGACTTGCGGGCGACGCTGCCCTTGGCCTGCAGCAGGCCGCCGGCGATCCACTTCGAGAGCAAGGTGAGGTCCTTCGCGTCGAGCGGCGCGCCCTCGGGCGGCATGAACGGCTCCTCCTTCTTGGAACTGCAGGTCCAGAGCCGGCTGCCCGCCGGGTTGCCGGCGTCGACCACGGCGCCGCCGCCGCCGCCCGCGAGGAGCGCGGCGTAGCTGGAAAGGTCGAGCCCGCCCTTCTTCTTATCCGGGTTATGACAGGAGAAGCACTTGTTCTCCAGGACCGGCCGGATGTGGTCGTCGTAGGTGAGTTTCTCGGCGTCCTGGGCGCGGACGGCGCCGGCGAACGCGACGGCCGCCGCGAGCACGAGGAAGCGGCGGCTCAACCAGCGGCGCGGGACGGGGACGGCGGCGGACATGGGCGGCGGGCCGGGCTCAGTGGTTGAAGTAGAACTCCTTCGAGTTCATCAGCGCCCAGAAAAGGTCCTCCAGGACCGCCTGGCGGTTGGCGGGATCCTCCGCGAGGGAACGGGTCACGGCGGCGACCTCCGCGGCCCGCGGGGCGCGACCGAAGACGCGCAGGAAGAGCTCGTCGACGATCTCCCGGTCCTTGCGCCCGTCGGCGATCAGGCGCTCGACGACCTTGCCGCGGCGGATGCGGTCGTTGACCGCGTCGCCGTTCATGAGGTGCAGGGCCTGCGAGAGGTTCGGGTCGGTCTTGACCTCGGACGAGGCCACCGACTCGCGCTTCGCGCGGCCGAAGGTGGCCAGGAAGTAGTTGCTCACGGCGCCGTCGGCGATCTGGACCGCGCGGGCGCCGACCGGGAGACCCTGGAACTTGTTCGGCGTCTCGGTGATCTGGGAGATCGCGTCCAGCAGGACCTCCGCGCGGACGCGGCGGACGGAACCGTGGGCGAAGTTCAGCTTGTCGCCGGCGTTGCTCTCGTTGACCTTGGTGCTGCGCTGGTAGGCGGCGGAGGCGGTGATATCGCGGACGAGGCGACGCACGTCGTACTTGTACTCCGTCAGGCGCTTCGCCAGCTCGTCGAGCAGCTCCGGGTTGGAGGGCGGGTTCGACACCCGGACGTCATCGACGGGATCCACCACGCCGACCCCGAGGAAGTGGGCCCAGATGAGGTTGGCGACGTTGCGCGCGAAGTAGGGGTTGCGCGGCGAGGCCAGCCACTCGGCCATCACGCGGCGGCGGTCCTCGCCGGGCTTGAGCTCCGGCGCGTCGCCGCCGAGGAACTTCGGCTTCATGTTCGCCTTGGTCAGGAAGTGCTGGGACTCGCCGGCCTTGCCGTTGTAGATGATGACCTCCTGGGGGTCGTCGGTGTTCTTGCGGCCCACCTGGGCGAAGAAGGCGTTGAAGCCGTAGTAGTCGTCCATCGTCCACCGGTCGAACGGGTGGTTGTGGCACTGGGCGCACTGGATGCGCATGCCCATGAAGACCTGGGCGACGTTCTCGCTGAGCTTCAGCTTGTCGAGCTCGGTCTGGTAGTAGTTGACGGGCGGGTTGGAGACGGTGCCGCCGCTGGCGGAGAGCAGGT
>JACCDP010344475.1_pt1 | contig 15884 bp, 14 predicted proteins | sample 7445841 | NCBI WGS metagenome assembly JACCDP01 (sample SAMN15323441, study PRJNA562643) | freshwater metagenome | isolation source: river surface water | place: USA:Blue River Watershed | collected 2017-08-17 | reverse complement strand
CCGCCCACCATGTGGCGCACGTGCTGCTTGGCGAGTTCGTCATGGGTCAGGTCCAGCGTCTGGAAGCCCGCTTTCGTGAACGCACGCGCCAGCTTGGCGGCCTCGTCGGGCTTGGAGATGCCGACACCGACGAACACCTGGGCGACGTCGGCGTCGGCGATGCGGTAGTTGAACTCGGTGACGCTGCGCGGCCCCAGAAGTTCGCAGAAGCGCTTGAAGCTGCCGCGGGCTTCGGGGATGGTGACGGCGAACAGCGCCTCGCGATGCTCGCCGACCTCGGCCCGCTCGGCGACGAAGCGCAGCCGGTCGAAGTTCATGTTGGCGCCGCAGGTGATGGCGATCAGTGACTGGCCCTTGGCGCCGGTCTTGGCGACGTACTGCTTGAGTGCCGCCACGCTCATGGCGCCGGAGGGTTCGAGGATGGAGCGTGTGTCTTCAAAGACATCTTTGATCGCTGCGCAGACGGCATCGGTGTCGACGACGATGTAGTCGTCCACCAGCTCGCGCGCGATGCGAAAGGTCTCCTCGCCGACCAGTTTGACGGCCGTGCCGTCGGCGAACAGGCCGACATCCGTCAGCGTCACGCGCTTGCCCGCCCGCACGGAGCGCAGCATGGCGTCGGAGTCGGTCGTCTGCACGCCGATGATCTTGATCTCGGGCCGCAAGGCCTTGACGTAGGCTGCGATGCCCGAGATCAGGCCGCCGCCGCCGATGGCGACGAAGATCGCGTCGATAGGCCCCGGGTGCTGACGCAGCAACTCCATGGCGATGGTGCCCTGGCCGGCGATGACGTCGGGATCGTCGAACGGGTGGACGAAGGACAGGCCCTGGGCTTTTTGCAGCGTCAGCGCGTGGCCGTAGGCGTCCGTGAAGCTCTCTCCGGCCAGCACCACCTCGCCGCCCAGCGCCTTGACGGCCTCCACCTTGACCTGCGGCGTGGTCAGCGGCATCACGATGACGGCACGGCAGCCCAGCTTCCTGGCAGACAGCGCGACGCCCTGTGCATGGTTGCCTGCCGATGCGCAGATGACGCCTGCGTCGCGCTGTGCGGGTGTCAGGTGAGCCATCTTGTTATAGGCGCCGCGCAGCTTGAAGCTGAAGACGTCCTGTTCGTCCTCGCGCTTGAGCCAGACCTTGTTGGCCAGGCGCTTGGACAGCTTGGCTGCGGCGGTCAGGTCGGTCTCTCGCGCGACCTCATAGACCCGGGCATTCAAGATGCGCTGCAGATAGCTGCTGCCCGGAGGCAGCATGGCCGGCGCCCGGCTGGACGAGGAAGCGCTGGCCTTGGAGGCGGCGGGCTGGCGGCGGCGCGAGGGGGCGCTCATCGGGTCTCCGGGGATCGTGTTGCGGCGACGCATGATAGGGGAGGCCCTCGGCGCACCCTTCGGATCTGGGCTTGTGCGGAGCGGACGAAAAAAAACCCGAGCTCTTGCAAGCTCGGGTTGAATCCACCATGGAGGCGGTGGAGGAGACAATCGGTGCGAAAGCTCTTTTCGCGTGTCCGCAGTGTAGCGTCGAGTTATGCTGCGCTGCAATATTTATCTGTGACAAATTGAGTACTTCCTCTACATGAGCATGGAATGCACTGTCAGTTGGCTGGGCCCCGAAGGCCCGAGCGGCATGAGCTTCGTCGCCGAGACCGGCAGCGGGCACGTGATCAGCATGGATGGCGCGCCGGATGGCGGCGGGCGCAACCTCGCGCCGCGTCCGATGGAAACCGTGCTTGCGGGCACCGGCGGCTGCACGGCCTACGACGTCGTGCTCATCCTCAAGCGTGGGCGCCACGACGTGCGCGGCTGCAAGGTGGCGCTAAAGGCTGAGCGTGCCAGCAGCGACCCCAAGGTCTTCACGTCTATCCACTTCCACTTCGTCGTCAGCGGCCGCGCTCTCAAGCCTGAGATCGTCGAGCGCGCCATCGCGCTGTCGCACGAGAAGTACTGCTCGGCCACGGCCATGCTGGCCAAGACCTCCGCGATCAGCACCTCGTTCGAGGTCGTCGAGGCCTGATCAGACGCGGTGGGCCACGGTCGTCATGACCTTGGCCGCCAGGCGCATCAGGCCGCGGACCGGCGCGGGCAGCGGTGCGGCGCCGGCGTCGAGGGCGGCCGCGGCGTGTTCCGCCTCCTCCTGCTTCATCTGTTCGACGATGGCTCGCGATGCGGCATCGCCCGGCGGCAGTAGGTCCAGATGCGAAGCCAGATGGGCCTCGACCTGACGCTCCGTTTCAACGACAAAGCCCAGGCTCCAGCGATCGCCGGCGAGGCCGGCAGCACTGCCCCAAGCGAAGGCGCCGATCCACCACAACGGTGCGAGCCGGCTGGTGTGCGTGTCGAGTTCGGCCACCCGTTCTGCCGTCCACGCCAGGTGGTCGAGTTCTTCCTGCGCGGCTTGGTGGAAATGCTCGCGCAATTCTTCGCTGCGACTGAACAGCGATTGCGATTGATATAGCGCCTGAGCGCAGATTTCACCGACGTGATTGACGCGCATGAGGGCGCCGGCCTGGCGGACCTCCGTCGGGTTCAGTTCGGTGGATTCGCTGCCCCTTGCGGGCGAAGTGCGTGTCGCGCGGGTCGGCGCGAAAACTGTTCTCAGGCCGGAATCGAGCGCGGCGAGCAGGCGGTCATGCGCACTCAGCGCAAGCGGGGTGATGGCTTTATGGTGGTGCATTGCATTAACACGCTCTGATATGTGAGGAAATGGTGACACGGCCAAGGCGTTGTGGATCGGCAACGTGGCGGCAGATTTTCATATCCGTGAATTCCCTCGCCAGCCAAACCTGTAGTGGAATACGTGCACTTCCTCTCAGGAGGTGAGCTGCCCTGCCGTCTCGGCGGGCAGCTTCGATGAATACCTAGGAGTATCGAATGAAGAAAGCTCTGATTGCCCTGGCCGTCCTCGGTCTGACCGGCGGCGCTGCTGTTGCGCAATCCTCGTCCGTCACGCTGTTCGGCGTCATCGACGCGGACATGAAGTACGTCAAGACCGGCGACACCAAGATGAAGAAGCTGGACTCCAGCGGTCTGAACACCAGCCGTTTCGGCGTGCGTGGTACGGAAGACCTGGGTGGCGGCCTGAAGGCTGGTTTCTGGCTGGAATCTGAAGTCGCTGCTGATACCGGTGTTGCCGGTGGCGGCAGTGCTTTCTGGGGCCGTCGCGCCACGGTGAGCCTGTCTGGCGACTTCGGTGAAGTGCGCCTGGGCCGCAACAAGACCGCTTCGCGCCTGCACATCGAAGACTTCGATCCGTACGCCGCGACTGGCCTGGGCAATGTCCTGGCTGTGTACAGCAACCTGGGCAGCGGCAACAGCACGGCTTACGGCCGCGCCGACAACCTGGCGTCGTACTCGCTGCCGACGCAAGGCCTGAACGGTTTCTACGGTGGTGTTGACGTCGCCGCGCCGGAAGGCACGGTCGCCAACAAGCACCAGTCCGTCCGCCTGGGCTACAAGGCCGGCGCGCTGCACGTGTCGGGCGCTTACGCCAACGCCAATTCGGCCACCAGCAAGTACAAGCTGGCTTCGGTCGGCGCTTCGTATGACTTCGGCGTCGCCAAGCCGTCGTTCTCGTACACGGAAGGCAAGTACAACGCCGCCAAGCAAAGCATCTGGACGCTGGCCGTCGTGGTGCCGCTGGGTCAAGGCCAAGTCATGGCTTCGTACACCGATGCCAAGGCCAACGTTGCAGCCGAAGCCATCAATGGCGTGGGCGATGCCACGCTGTTCGCGATCGGCTACCAGTACAACCTGTCCAAGCGCACGGCTCTGTACACGACGTTCGCTCAGATCGACAACAACGGCCGCGGCCGCTTCATCGTTGCTGGCGCACCTGCTGCTGCCAACGGCCAGAAGTCCAGCGGCTTCGACGTCGGCGTTCGCCACAGCTTCTGATCGTCATCGCGACCTTCGGGTTGCGAGCCTGTCAGACAAAGCCGCCTTCGGGCGGCTTTTTTCGTTCTGCGCGCGGATCGGGAGGTCAGGGGAATCGCTGTGTACGACGAGCAACAGGGCTGCCCTGCTGGGGTGAGGCTTGGTTGAGAATCAGCCGGCTTCATACCAATTACAGGAGACAACCTTGATGAATAAAGCCGCATTGGCTGTGGCCGTTCTGGCCGCCAGCACCTCCGCCGCGTGGGCGCAGTCCAGCGTCACCCTTTATGGCATCGTCGATGCCGCCGTGCGTTACACCTCGAATGCCAACCCCGGCACGTCGGACAAGACGATGGTGCCAGGCGGCATGTCGCAAAGCCGGCTGGGCGTCAATATCACGGAGGACATGGGCGGGGGCGTGAAGGCGCTGGCCAACCTGGAGCACCGTTTCAACTCGGACACCGGCACCGTGGGCTCAACCACGGATTTCTGGCGTCAGGCCTGGGTGGGTCTGCAGTCCAATGATTTCGGCCAGATTCGCCTTGGCCGCCAATACAACATTCTGTTCGACATCTATACCTCGACATTTGCATCGTTTCGATATTCGCCCTATATCGAAGCCTATAAGCCGGAAATCGGCCTTGCGATGACGGCGCGCCAGGACAACATGGTCAAGTACCTGGCCCAGTTCGGCGACGTCTATGCCGAAGTGCAGGTCAGCGCCGGCGAGGGCCAATCTGGTGCAGCGGCGGCCCTGCCCAACAAGACCATCGGCGGCATGCTGCGCTACAACGATGGCGTGTACGGCGTGGGCGGCGCTTATTTGCAGGCCACGGAGCAGACCGGCCGCAAGATCAAGGCGACCGTCTTCGGCGCGTCCTACACCAGCGGCCCGCTGTACGTGCATGCGTCGTGGGGCCAGAACAAGTTCGATTCGATCAACGGCTTGATCACTTCGGCGGCGTCGGTGTCCGACGCGACCAGCGCCTTCCGTGTGGGCTTGAGCACGCGGGGGGCCTACACCAGCGGGCTGCTGGGTGCGAGCGTCTTCAACAACAATTCGGCCGACGTCAACAAGCGCACCATGTACATGCTTGGTGCGACCTACCAGCTGACGCCACAGTTCAATGTCGGCGCGAATGTTTGGCTGACCAAGCAGACGCATTACGGCTTCGCGCTGGCGCCGCTCGGGCTGTCGACGACGGCGGGTGGCAGTTCCAAGGCCGACTTCTATGCGGCCGTGGCCGACTACGCGTTCTCCAAGCGGACCGATGTCTACCTGGAGGTCGACTACACCAAGACCAGCGGCTCCGTTGCCTTCCTGAACGGCGCGACCAAGCGAGCGGGTGCCATGCTGGGTGTTCGCCACCGGTTCTGAATGTGGCGGCGGGCATCCAGCCCGCCTGCGCCGCCTGGACGGGTCGCTTCGGCGACCCGTTGTCATTCTGGGCATCGCTCTTGCTCTCTAGGGCTTTTACCGGGGCTGCTCGGCCCGGCTTTCGCCATGATCTCGCCTTCTTTCGGTGCCTGGTTGGACCGCATCTCCTGAGTCTGCATGCTGGTTTTCATCCTTCGCCGATTGATCCAGGCCCTGGTGGTCATGTTGTCGGTGGCCTTCATCGCCTTCATGCTGTTCCAGTTCGTCGGCGACCCGGTCAACAACCTGCTGGGTCAGGACGCGACCGAGGAACAGCGCAGCGCGCTGCGCAAAGACCTGGGCCTTGACCGACCCTTCCCGGTGCAGTTCGCGCGTTTCGTGGTGAACGCTGCCCAGGGCGAGTTCGGCATCAGCCTGCGGCAGGGGCGCAAGGTGTCGACGCTGATTGCCGAATGCCTGCCGGCCACGCTGGAGCTTGCGTTGGTGGCTGCCTTCATCGCGCTGGTGTTCGGTATTCCGCTGGGCGTCTATGCCGCGTTGAGGCGCGGCCGGGCCACGGCGCAACTGTTGATGACGGGCACGTTGTTCGGCGTCAGCCTGCCCAACTTCGTCATCGGCATCGTGCTGATCTGGATCTTCGCCGTCGAGCTGAAGTGGCTTCCGAGTTTCGGCCGGGGTGAGGTGGTGGCTTTCGGCCCGTGGACGTCCGGGCTGCTGACGCGCGACGGGCTGCTGCATCTGGTGCTGCCGGCGGTCACGCTGTCGGCCTTCCAGCTCACGCTGATCATGCGGCTCGTGCGGGCGGAGATGCTGGAGGTGCTGCGCACCGATTACATCCGCTTCGCGCGCGCGCGCGGCCTGACGGATCGCAGCGTCTACTTCGGGCACGCGTTGAAGAACACGTTGGTGCCGGTCATCACGATCACGGGCCTGCAGCTCGGCTCGCTGATCGCTTTCGCCATCATCACCGAGCAGGTCTTCCAGTGGCCCGGCATGGGCCTGCTGTTCATTCAGGCGGTGCAGTTCGCCGACATCCCGGTCATGGCGGCCTATCTGTGCCTGATCTCGCTGATCTTCGTCGTCATCAACCTGGGTGTCGATCTTCTCTATTTCGCTGTCGACCCGCGTCTGCGCGTCGAGGGCAAGGCTCACTGACATGGCTGTTGACGCCCATCCCAAGCCGGCGCCGGCCGCCTCCGCGCTGCGGCAGTTCTTCGATGGCGATGTCTGGCATGCCTTCCGATCGTCACCCACGGCGGTGGGGGCGGCGGCGGTCGCGCTGGTCTGCGTCGTCTGTGCGCTGTTTGCCGAGTTCGTCGCCCCGCACAACCCCTTCGACCTGGCCACGCTGGAGCTGATGGACTCGCTGAAGCCGCCGGCGTGGCTGGATGGCGGCGAGCGCAAATTCCTGCTCGGCACCGACGGCCAGGGGCGCGACATCCTGTCGGCCTTGATGTACGGCACACGCATTTCGCTGCTGGTGGGGGTGGCCTCGGTGCTGCTGTCCATCGTCATCGGGGTCAGCCTCGGCCTGCTGGCGGGGTTTGTCGGCGGGCGCACCGATGCCTTCATCATGCGTGTCTGCGACGTGATGCTGTCCTTCCCGTCCATCCTGGTGGCGCTGATGATCAGCGGCGTCGGGCGCAGCCTCTTTCCGCAGGCGCCCGATGCGTTGGCCTTCGTCGTGCTGGTGCTGGCCATCGCGTTGACGGGCTGGGTGCAGTACGCGCGCACGGTCCGCGGCTCCACGCTCGTGGAGCGCCACAAGGAATACGTGCAGGCGGCGCGCGTGATCGGCGTCGGATCACTGCGCATCATGCGGCGGCATGTGCTGCCCAATGTGCTGGGCCCGGTGCTGGTGCTGGCCACCATCCAGGTGGCCTCGGCCATCATCACCGAGGCGACGCTGTCGTTTCTCGGCGTCGGCGTGCCGGTGACCAGCCCGTCGCTGGGCACGCTGATCCGCAATGGCAACGACACGCTGTTCTCGGGCGAGTGGTGGATCACGGCCTGGCCAAGCCTGACCCTCGTGCTCATCACGCTCAGCGTGAACCTGCTGGGCGACTGGCTGCGCGACGCGTTGAACCCCCGCCTGCGATGACCCAACCCTTGCTCGAAGTGCGCCACCTGCGGGTGGAGTTCCAGACGCGCCGCGGCACGCTGCTGGCGCTGGACGACATCTCGCTGACGATCGCGCCCGGCGAGATCCTCGGCGTGGTGGGCGAATCCGGCGCGGGCAAGTCGCTGACCGGCGCGGCCATCATCGGCCTGCTGGACCCGCCGGGTCGCATCGCGGCCGGCGAGATTCACCTGGCGGGCCGCCGCATCGACAACCTGCCGTATGACCAGATGCGGCGCGTGCGCGGCCGCGAGATCGGTGCCGTCTTCCAGGACCCGCTGACGTCGCTGAACCCGCTCTACACCGTGGGCCAGCAGCTCGTCGAGACCATCACCACCCACCTGAACCTGAGTGCTGCGCAGGCGCGCCAGCGGGCCATCGAGCTGTTGGCGTCCACGGGCATCCCGGCGCCCGAGGCGCGGGTGGACCAATATCCGCACCAGTTCTCCGGCGGCATGCGCCAGCGCGTCGTCATTGCGCTGGCGCTGGCGGCGCAGCCCAAGCTCATCGTTGCAGACGAGCCGACGACGGCGCTGGACGTCTCCATCCAGGCGCAGATCATCGCGCTGCTCAAGCAGGTGTGCCGAGAGCAGGGCGCGGCCGTCATGCTGGTGACGCACGACATGGGCGTTATCGCCGAGAGCTGCGACCGCGTGGCCGTCATGTATGCGGGCCGGGTGGCCGAGATTGGGCCCGTGGCGGACGTCATCCACCGGCCTGCTCATCCGTACACGGCTGGCCTCATGGGTGCCATTCCGGCGATGGACGAAGACCGCGAGCGGCTGCTGCAGATCGACGGCGCCATGCCGCGGCTGACTGCGATTCCGCCCGGTTGCGCCTTTCATCCGCGCTGTGAACGTGCGACCGAGCGGTGTCGCCAGGAGCGCCCGGAACTCGCTGTCGCCGGGGCGACGCAGGCTGCCTGCTGGCATCCCATCGCCGAGGAGGTGTCGCCATGAGCCGCCCACTCGTGGAAGTGGAAGATCTGGCCAAGGTCTTCGATGTGTCAGCGCCCTGGCTCAACCGGGTCGTCGAGCGCAAGCCCAGGGCTTTCGTGCACGCGGTGGACGGCGTGTCGTTCAGCATCGAGCGTGGGCAGACGCTGGCCCTTGTCGGCGAGAGCGGCTGCGGCAAGAGCACGATCGCCCGTCTGCTCGTCGGCTTGTACGGCGTGACCCGCGGCGCGGTGCGGTTCGACGGTGAGGACATCGCGAAGACGCTGTCCGGCGCGGGCGCCTTGCCGCTGCGCCGGCGCATGCAGATGATCTTCCAGGACCCTTATGCGTCGCTGAACCCGCGCTGGAAGGTGCTCGACATCGTGGCGGAGCCGCTGCGGGAGCATGGGCTGGTCAAGGGCGCCGGCGAGGCGCGCCAGCGTGTCGGCGAGCTGCTCAGTTCGGTGGGCCTGAACCCGGCCGATGCCGAGAAGTTCCCGCACCAGTTCTCGGGCGGGCAGCGTCAGCGCATCTCGATCGCGCGCGCACTGGCGACGCAGCCGGAGTTCCTCGTCTGCGATGAGCCGACGTCGGCGCTGGATGTGTCCGTGCAGGCGCAGGTGCTCAACATCATGAAAGACCTGCAGCGGCAGCGCGGTCTCACCTATCTGTTCATCTCGCACAACCTGGCCGTGGTGCGCCATGTGGCAGACCAAGTCGGCGTCATGTACCTGGGCCGGCTGGTGGAGGTGGCGGGCAAGGCGGACTTGTTCGCCCGCCCCCGGCACCCGTATACCCGCATGCTGCTCGATGCGATCCCGGACATTCACATGACCGGGCGCGCCCGCACGCCGGTGCAGGGCGAAGTGCCCAATCCGCTCAACCCGCCCGGTGGCTGCAGTTTTCACCCGCGCTGCCCGCTGGCCAACGAGCGCTGCAAGGCCGAGCGGCCGGCGCTGCTGGAGATTCGGGGTGTGCGCGTGGCCTGCCACGCGGTGGAAGAGGGGCGGGATTAGCGCGCGGGTGCAGAGGCCGGCGCGGATGCCGCGCTGGCTGGCTTGGGCAGCGTGAGCGGCCCTTTCTGGCCACAACCCGCGAGGGCGGTAAGGGTGATCGCGAGAGCGACAAGGCGCCCACCTACACTGACGGCAGTTCTCTTCATTGCCGCAGTTTATGTCCCTGTCCGACGCCGAATATCACTCCAAGGCCCACGCGCTGCTCGCCCGCATCGAGGCGCAGATCGACGCCTGGCTGGATGACGATGTGGTCGACATCGACACGCACCGCACCGGCGGGCTGCTGGAACTCAGCCTGCCGGGCGGCAGCAAGATCGTCCTCAACACCCAGCCGCCGCTGCAGGAGATCTGGCTCGCCGCCCGGTCGGGGGGCTATCACTTCAAGTGGGACGGCTCGCGCTGGGTCGACCGGGAAGGTCAGGAGCTGCTGGCGCGTCTTTCTCGAAGCGCCAGCGAGCAGGCCGGCTGCCCGCTGACGTTCAGCGCCTGAGCCGCGCGGCTCAGCGCTTGAACAGGTCGAGGATCGACTTCTTCTCGTCGTCGCTGGCCGCAGGCGGAGCACCCGTATCGTTGCCCAACTCGCTGACGCCGTTGCCGGGGGCATATTCCTCGTAGAACCATTCGCCGTTCACGTTGACGACGCCCTCGGGAGCCGTCACTTCGCTGACCGATTTGTTCTTCAGCGCGACCTGCATGTATTCGATCCACACCGGCAAACTCAGGCCGCCGCCGGTTTCGCGGTCGCCCAATTTGCGCGGCTGGTCGTAGCCGATCCAGACGACGGCGACCAATTCCTTTTGGTATCCGGCGAACCAGGCGTCCATGGAGTCGTTGGTCGTGCCGGTCTTGCCGTAGATGTCGGGCCGCTTCAGGGTGCCCTGGGCGCGGGCGGCGGTGCCGCTCCTGGTAACTTCCTGTAAGAGGCTACTCATCAAAAACGCGTTGCGCGGATCGACGGCGCGAGCGCTGTCGGCCAGCGTGACGGCCTGGGCTTCGTAGAGCTGCCGGCCCTTGTTGTCGGTGATGCGGGCGATGAGCTGCGGATTGACGCGGTAGCCGCCGTTGGCGAACACGGCGTAGCCCTGCGCCATCTGCATCGGCGTCACGGAGCCCGCGCCCAGCGCCATGGTCAGGTAGGCCGGGTGCTTGTCGGCCTCGAAGCCGAAACGTGTGATCCAGTCCTGCGCGTAGTGCACGCCAATGGACTGCAGCACGCGGATCGAGACCATGTTCTTGGACTTGGCGAGGGCGGTGCGCAGCGGCATCGGCCCTTCAAACTTGCCGTCGTAGTTCTTGGGTTCCCAGGGCTGGCTGCCGGTGGTGCCGGCATCGAAGAACAGCGGCGCGTCGTTCACCACCGTGGCTGGCGTGAAGCCCTTCTCCAGGGCTGCCGAGTAGATGAACGGCTTGAAGCTGGAGCCGGGCTGGCGCCATGCCTGCGTGACGTGGTTGAACTTGTTCTTGTTGTAGTCGAACCCGCCGACCAGCGCGCGGACCTGGCCGTTGCTCGGGTCCAGCGCGACAAAAGCGCCTTCCACCTCGGGCAGCTGCGTGATCGTCCACTCGCCGCCGTCTTTCTGCTTGGCGCCTTTGACCACCCGGATCACCGCGCCGCGCCGGATGCGCGTCTTGGGGTTGCCCTTCTCGGACAGGCCCGACGTCGCGGGGCGCAGGCCCTCGCCGGTGATCGTGATCACATCGCCGCTTTGCAGGACGGCGGTGACCTTCTTCGGGTCGGCTTCCTGTACGACCGCAGCCAGCAGTTCGTCGTTCGCCGGGTGGTCGGTCAGGGCCTCGGCAATGCGCGAGTCGAGCGCGCGGGCGTCGCCCGGCAGGTCTGCATAGGCCTCGGGGCCCCGGTAAACCTGCCGCTTCTCGTAGTCGAGCAGGCCGCGGCGCAGGGCGCGGTAGGCCGTGTTCTGCTCAGTGCTGTCGAGCGTCAGGTAGACGTTCAGGCCGCGGGAGTACGCCTCATCGCCGTATTGATTGAAGATCAGCTGGCGCGCCGCCTCGGCGACGAACTCGGCGTGCGACGCCGACTCCTGGACGGGCCGGATGCGCAGCTTTTCGGCCTTGGCCTCGTCCCGCTGTTCCTCCGTGATGTAACCAGTCTCGAACATCCGCTCGATGATGTACTGCTGGCGGATCCCGGCGCGTCTCGGGTTGTTGATCGGGTTGTAGGCCGACGGTGCCTTCGGCAGGCCGGCCAGCATGGCGGCCTCCGCGACGCTGACCTTGTCCAGCGTCTTGCCGAAATAGACCTCGCTGGCGGCGGCGAAGCCGTGGGCTCGGTGCCCCAGGAAGATCTGGTTCATGTAGATCTCGAGGATCTTCTCCTTGGGCAGGGCGGCTTCGATCTTCAGCGCCAGCAGGATCTCGTAGATCTTGCGGGTGAAGGTCTTCTCCGTGGAGAGGTAGAAGTTGCGCGCCACCTGCATGGTGATCGTCGACGCCCCCTGGCTGCGCGACTCGCCCACGTTCGCCAGGCCAGCGCGGATGATGCCCAGATAGTCCACGCCACCGTGCTGGTAGAAGCGGGCGTCCTCGATGGCCAGTACAGCCTCCTGCATCAACTTGGGAATCTGCTCGATGGGCAGGTAACTGCGCCGCTCCTCCCCGAACTCGCCTAGCAGCACGCCGTCGCTGGACAGCACGCGCATGGGTAGCTTTGGCCGATAGTCCGTCAGGCCGCTGATGTCCGGCAGGTTGGGATACGCCAGTGCCAGCCCCATGGCCACCAGCATCACTGCGGCGGCGATGCCGCCAGCCAGCAGGCCGAAGCACCAGAGCACTACACGGCCCAGTCTGGCGCCAACAGAGCGCTGCTTGCGGGAGGGGGTGGAACCGGCCGAAGCAGGGGCCGGACTGGAAGCAGCGTTTCGAGACTTGTCGTTCATGTGCCGGCGAAGCGCGCTCGCAGGCGCGAGAGAGGAGGGCGGCGGATTATAGGAAGCGGCACCCGGGGCGCCCCGGTGAGCCGGCGTCGACCGCCGTGGTGTGCAAAACGCCGCTTTCCGCCCGTTTTTCGCTCGCGCTCCGACCGCCGACCTCGTGTATGTTTGGCAACGCGGCGTTACGAGCTGGCACCGAATTCGCATTCGGCGTCAAAGGCTTTGCTGCTAGCATTCAAGTAACTTATTAATAGTCCGATACGTATCTCAACGCATCGGCGAGCAAAGGGCATGGGAATACTTGACGCGCTTTTGGGTCGCAAGCACCCTCCCCTGATTGGCCTGGATATTAGTTCCTCCAGCGTCAAGCTGGTGGAGCTGAGTCAGACCGCTAACGGCGAATTTGTGCTGGAACGTTTCGCGAGCGAGCCTTTCGAGAAGGGTTGGATCGCTGACGGCCAGATCGAGAAGTTCGACGAGGTAGCGGACGCCGTGCGTCGCGTCGTGGCGCGCAGCGGCAGCAAGACCCGCGAGGCAGCGCTGGCGATGCCGCAGTCAGCGGTCATCACGAAGAAGATCATGCTGCCCGCCGGGCTGCGTGACGAAGAGCTGGAGTTGCAGGTCGAGGCCGAGGCCAATCAGTACATCCCGTTCTCGCTGGACGAGGTCAGCCTGGACTTCTGTGTGATGGGCCCGAGCCCGACCTCGGTCGGCGACGTCGAGGTGCTGATCGCGGCGTCCCGCAAGGACCGTGTGCAGGATCGTCAGGGGCTTGCCGAAGCGGCAGGGCTGCGGCCGGTCGTGCTGGACATCGAATCTCATGCCTCGCGCATGGCGATGGGTCGACTCATCGCAGGTTTGCCGAATCATGGCAAGGATGCGTTGGTCGCGCTGTTCGAGATCGGCGCGGACACCACCAGCCTGAAGGTGCTGCGCGACGATGAGCTGCTGTACGACCGCGACCAGTCCTTCGGCGGCGCGCAGCTGACGCAACTCATTTCGCGCCAGTACGGGTTCTCCTTCGAGGAGGCAGAGCAGAAGAAGTTGAGCAACGATCTGCCGGAAGACTACGAATCCGGCGTGCTCAACCCCTTCGTGGACAGCCTGTCCCAGGAGATCGGTCGGGCGCTGCAGTACTTCTTCACCAGCACGCCGCACCACCGAGTGCACTACGTCATGTTGGCCGGCGGCACGGCGACCTTGCCCGGGCTCAAGGACCGGGTGAGCGACCTGACGGGCTTCGCCTGCATGGTCGTCAACCCGTTTGAGAACATGAGCTTGGGATCGACAGTGCGTGAATCCAAGCTTCAACGTGAGGCGCCGTCCTATCTGACGGCCTGCGGTCTCGCGATGCGGAGGTTTTTCCAGTGATCTTGATCAACCTGCTGCCTTACCGCGAGGAAAGGCGCAAGCGGCGCAAGGCCGCGTTCTTTGCCGGCATGGGGCTGGCTGCTTTGGTGGGTGTCGGGCTCGTTGTCGCGGCCTTCTTGCTGCTTGAGCTGTTGACGCAAGATCAGCAGTCACGCAACCAGTACATCAAGGGCCAGATCGCCGAACTCGAGATCCAGATCAAGGACATCGCCACGCTCAGGGCGGAAATTGACTCGCTGAAGGCGCGTCAACGCGCGGTTGAGGACTTGCAGACGGATCGCAACACGCCGGTCCAACTGCTGAGCGATGTTTCGCGCCTGGCGCCGGAGGGCATCTACCTGACGGCCATCCGCCAGGCAGACAAGTCGGTCACGATCAACGGCATGGCGCAAACCAACGAGCGGGTCTCGGAGTTCCTGCGCAACGTGTCGCGGGGGTCCGAGTGGTTGGAGAAGCCCGACCTGATCGAAGTGAAGCTGGCCAATGTCGGTACCAACTCGCGTGACGCGCGTCGGCTGCTGGAGTTCTCGATGAAGCTCTCCATCAAGGAGCCGCCGCGAGATCCTGCAGCGGGTGCGTCCGCTCCGAAGAACAGCTGATCGACATGGCCACATCTTCCATGCGCAAGTTCGACCTCAACGCCTGGTTCGCGGACATTGCCGCCCAGTTCCAGGGCCTCAATCCCAAGGAGCCCGGCCAATGGCCGCTGGCGCCGAAGCTCGCGACGGCGCTGGCCGTCGTCGCGGCGGTCGTCGGTGCGGGCTATTTCTTCTGGCTGGCCGACGTGCAGGCTGCACTCGAGGCGGAGCGCGCCCGTGAGCCTCAGCTGCGCGAGGAGTTTCGCAGCAAGCTGGCCCAAGCCGTCAACCTGCCTGAACTGCGCAAGCAGAAGAGCCAGGTGGAGGAATACGTCATTCAGCTCGAAAAGCAGTTGCCCGGCAAGGCGGAGATTGACCAGCTGTTGTCTGACATCAGCAGCGCTGGCGTGGGGCGCGGCCTGCAGTTTGAACTGTTCCGACCCGGCCAGATCGTGCTCAAGGACTACTACGCCGAGCTGCCGATCGCGGTCCGCGTCTCCGGCCGCTATCACGACATTGGTTCGTTCGCGGCAGACGTTTCCAACCTGTCCCGCATCGTCACGCTGCACAACCTCAACGTCGTGGCGCCTACGACGCCGAACAGCGGCCTGCTGAGCATGGAAGCGACGGCGCGCACGTATCGCTACCTCGACCCGACGGAAGTGGCCGAGCAGAAGAGAGCTGCAGCCGCAGCCAAGGCCGCTGCAGGGGGCAAGAAATGAGGCAGTCGCTGATTTGCATCGCGTTGCTGTCCACGCTCGTGGGTTGCGGTGGAGACTCGGACGATCTCCGCGAATGGATGGAGCAGCAACGGAGGGAGGCCAGGCCGTCGGTCAAGCCCCTGTTGCCGCCCAAGAAATTCCTGCCGCAACCCTACGAGGGCGCAGACACGGTGGACCCGTTCAGCCCGCAAAAGCTGTCGGCGGCCATCCGTCAGGACGCGGCCCAGCCGAATTCATTGCTGACCGCCGAGCTCAAGCGTCGCAAGGAGCCGCTCGAGGCCTACCCGCTCGACGCGATGCTCATGGTGGGTAGCCTCACACGGGATGGCAAGCGCTATGCGCTGCTCCGTGTGGATAACCTGCTGTATCACGTCAGGGTCGGGGAGCACCTCGGCCAGAACTTCGGCAGCATCACCAAGATCACCGAAACCGAGATCACGTTGCGAGAGATCGTCCAGGATGCTGCGGGCGAATATGTCGAACGCGCCAGTACCCTCCAGCTGCAGGAGAAGGGACGATGAAGTCATTCCAGGAGAATAAGTCGATGGGCCGTAGCTGGTTGTTGGGAGTGGCCGTCGCGCTGATGAGCGCGCCATCGGCTTGGGCGCAAGCCCAGATCCGGGCGATCAACACCAGCCAGCAGGCCGGTGTCGATGTTGTGCGTATTGAATTGAACGAGCCTTTGGCCGCAGTGCCGACGGGTTTCACGATCCAGACGCCGCCTCGCATTGCGATCGATCTGCCAGGCGTCATCAACAGCCTTGGCCGCAATTCGGTCGACATCAACCAGGGCAACCTGCGGTCCGCCAATGTGGCTCAGACCGGCGATCGTTCGCGTGTCGTGCTGAACCTGCGCCAGGCCTCGAGCTACACGGCGAAACTTGATGGCAGCGCGCTCGTGTTGGTTCTTGGCAGTGCGGCGCCGGCTGCTCAGGCTGCGGCCGATGAGCCGGTGCACTTCGCCCAAAGTCTCAATACCGCACCGCAGTCGCTTCGCGACATCGACTT
>JACCDP010413683.1_pt1 | contig 15885 bp, 13 predicted proteins | sample 7445841 | NCBI WGS metagenome assembly JACCDP01 (sample SAMN15323441, study PRJNA562643) | freshwater metagenome | isolation source: river surface water | place: USA:Blue River Watershed | collected 2017-08-17 | reverse complement strand
TCATATTGGAATTCTTTATGTAGGCACCAATATTGCTGAGTACGCCTGGCGATTTTGGGGCGGTCACTAAAAAATCTAGCTAGTTAAATCAGGCTTGGTTCTATCTAACTTTAGATGGCACAAAGGGTAGTGATACGACCTTAAAGGTTGAATCAGTTCCTCGGATATCAATTAACAATTGATCATCTTTTTTAACATCAGAGTTAACTAGGGCCAAGCCAATTCCCTTTTTCAAAGCTGGCGAATAGGTGCCGCTGGTTACAACGCCAATAACCTCGCCATTTAAGTTCTTTACCTGCATATCTTTTCTTGGAATTCCTCGCTCAGTTGCCAGTATCGCCTTTAACTTTAATTTACTGCCCTTTTCTTTTTGCTCAGTCAATACTCTCTTGCCCCGAAATTGCTCCTTACTCCACCCAACCGCCCAACCAGCCCCTGCTTCAACTGGTGTGATTGAAAGTGATAGCTCATGACCATGAAGTGGATAGCCCATTTCAGTTCGCAGCAGATCTCTGGCGCCTAATCCACAGATTGCACCATCAAAATTTTTAACTACTGCTACAAGCCTGTCCCAAACCTTTTGTGAATCTGCCCAGCGAGGAATAATCTCAAATCCCAACTCACCGGTGTAGCCAGTTCGGCAAAGAATTACTGGCAGCCCTTCAATACTTGTCTTAATAAAGGACATGTAATCCAAAGAGGCCGTTATTCCTAACTCACTTAATACCTTGGTTGAATCTGCTCCCTGCAGGGCAAGTACTGCATACTCTTTATGTAGATTTTTAACCACAATTCCGCTTGGTGCATTTTGGGTGAGAATTTCAAAAACTGAGGATGTATTTGATGCATTTGGAATTAAGAACAGATCATCCTTGCTATTTAGATAAACAATTAGATCATCAACTACACCGCCATCTTCATTACAAAGTAATGTGTATTGGGCTTGTCCAGCAGTAATTTTGGTCAGATCATTTGTCACCATTTTGTTTAAGTACTCAAGTGCGCCAGTCCCTATAACCGAAACTTTTCCTAAATGAGAGACATCAAATAGACCAACCCGCTGCCTAACTGCGCTGTACTCAGCTATTGCACCAGTTGCCGGGTATTCAATCGGCATTAACCAGCCACCAAAATCAGCCATCTTTGCATTTTCAGCCAAGTGTCTATCAGCCAGTGGTGATTGATTCATAAGCCAAACCTACACGCCCTAAACCGCTTTTTGCCCGCCGTCGCTTGGGATAATTATCATCTTTTATCGGAATCCTTTAGGCTTGCACCAAAGATTTCTAGCTTGTTATAAAAATTATTGAACTAGGAGTGCAATGGCCAAGATTAAATTAACTACCAAAGTAGATAGTGAAGTTCTAGTTGTTGGCCTGGGGCTAGCAAATAAGAAATTACAGATTGAGTCAGGTGCTGCCCAATTAGATTCAGCCACACTTCTTGCAACATTAAATGCAATGGGCGCAACAGCTAAAGCAGATGAGGTTATAAAACTGCCTGGCAAAGCAACTAAGTTGGTGGTCTTTACTGGATTAGGTGAGATCAAATCATCTTATGAACCAGAGGTTTTAAGACGTGCTGCCGGTGCTGCTGCTCGACATCTAAATGGAAATAAGAGTGCCGCCTTCTCTCTACCTCATAAATCAGTTGTAGAACTAGCTGCGATCGCAGAGGGTGCTGCCCTTGGTTCTTACACATTTGTTGAGTTCTTAGGCAGCAGCAAACCAGAGCAGAAAGCTCCACTGGAATCAATCTCTGTAATCTCAAAATTTTCCGATACAGCGCAAGCAAAATCGGCAATTAAGCGAGCTGAAATTATTGCCGAGCAAACCTATCTGGTACGAGATTTAATCAATACGCCACCTAGCCACTTGACCCCAGACTCTTTTTCACAAAAGATGAAAAAACTTGCATCCAAGTACGGGGTTAAGGCAGAGATAATTAATGATGCGACACTAAAAAAATCCGGCTATGGCGGAATCATTGGCGTAGGACAAGGCTCAGCTAATCCCCCACGCCTGCTTCATGTCTCTTACTCACCAGCCAAAGCAAAGAAGCGATATGCCTTTGTAGGAAAAGGCATCACCTTTGATACTGGTGGTCTGGCATTAAAGCCTGCCGCCGGCATGGAGGCGATGAAGTCAGATATGTCAGGTGCTGCTGCAGTAATTGCTGCAGTCTTTGCAATTTCACAATTAAAGCTGCCTATTGCTGTAGATGGCTGGGCACCACTTGCTGAAAATATGGTCAGCGACAATGCCACTAGGCCAAGTGATGTGATAACAATTTATGGAGGCAAGACAGTTGAGGTGCTAAATCCAGATGCTGAAGGTCGATTAGTTTTAGCGGATGCATTAATTAAAGCGGCAGAGGTTGGCAAGAAGGCTGGTGGCTTAGATGGAATTATTGATGTTGCAACATTAACTGGTGCACAAGTGGTAGCACTTGGAACTAGAACCTCTGCAGTAATGACAAATAATGAAGAGTTTAGTAATCAATTCCTGAAGGCAGCTCAACTAGCTGGTGAATCTTTTTGGCCAATGCCGCTTCCAGTTGAGTTAAGAGCTTCACTTGATTCACCAGTTGCTGATATTGCAAATATTGGAGACCGGATGGGTGGCATGTTGGTTGCAGGAATATTCCTAAAAGAGTTTATTGACCCACAAACTCCTTGGCTACATTTAGATATAGCAGGCCCTGCCTACAATGAAAAACATCCACATGGCTACACCACAGTTGGTGGCACAGGAATCTCGCTACGCTCACTGGTGCAGTTAGCTGAGTTGGCTTCATCACAGGCTTAGTGGCACTTTTACTTCAGGTTTATCAGGAAGAAGAATTCGTGGCAGGATTACCTCATGGCCGATTTTGATCTAGTAATTCTTGGTGGCGGCAGCGGCGGATACGCAGCAGCGCTTCGCGCCTCACAATTAGGTCAAAAGGTAGTGTTGATAGAAAAGGAAAAATTAGGTGGCACCTGTTTACACAAAGGGTGCATCCCAACCAAAGCCTTGTTGCATGCAGGTGAGATTGCAGATAACACCCGCCATGCCGGAGATTTTGGCGTTAAGGCTGATTTTCACTCGATGGATATGGCAGCGGTTAATACCTATAAAGATGGTGTTATTGCCAAGCTTCATAAAGGGTTAGAGGGCTTAGTTAAATCTAGAAATGTTACTTATGTGCAAGGTAGCGGCAAGCTAGTTTCCAATAACACAGTTGAAGTAAATGGCACCAAATACACCGGTAAAAATGTAATTCTGGCAACTGGTTCTTATCCAAAAACTTTGCCTGGGCTTGAGATTGATGGCAAACAGATAATTACAAGTGAGCAAGCAATTAAGTTGGATTATGTTCCAAAATCTGTAATCGTCTTGGGCGGTGGGGTAATTGGCTGTGAGTTTGCTTCAGTTTGGAAATCATTTGGCGCAGAGGTAACAATCATTGAGGGACTGGCGCACTTAGTTGCATTAGAGGATGAGTCATCAAGCAAGCAGTTAGAACGTGCCTTCCGCAAACGAGGAATCAATTTTGAGCTCGGGGTTAAGTTTAAATCAGCCGAGCGAGGCAAGAAGGATGTAAAGGTCACCTTAGAAGATGGCAAGGAGTTCAAAGCAGAGATTTTGTTAGTAGCAGTTGGTCGCGGTCCAGTTTCAGCAGGTTTAGGTTATGAAGAGGCTGGAATCAAGATGGATCGTGGCTATGTTTTAGTTGATAACAAATGCCGCACCAATGTGGCTGGCGTCTGGGCGGTTGGTGATTTAATTCCAACACTGCAATTAGCACATGTCGGATTTGCTGAAGGCATAATGGTGGCAGAAGAGATCGCAGGTTTAAATCCGAGAGCAATTAATTATGATGGTGTTCCACGCGTAACCTATTCAGAGCCTGAGGTGGCCTCTGTTGGACTGACAACTGCAGCGGCTAAAGCTGCTGGCCATGATGTGGTGGAGTTAAATTATGATTTAGCTGGAAATGGCAAAGCAAATATTTTAAAAACAGCTGGTTCAGTTAAGTTAGTTGCAAAAAAGAATGGTCCAATACTTGGCATACACATGGTTGGTTCTCGAGTGGGCGAATTACTAGCCGAGGCCCAATTGATCTATAACTGGGAGGCAGATGCCTCAGATGTTGCCCAACATATTCATGCCCACCCAACGATGTCTGAGGCGATGGGTGAGGCACACTTAGCCCTGGCCGGTAAACCACTACATGCGCATGGTTAGAGTTAAAATGGTTAATAGAGAGGTTGATATCTAAATGACTTTTTCAGTAACCATGCCAGCACTTGGCGAATCTGTAACCGAGGGAACAGTAACTCGCTGGTTAAAAAAAGAGGGTGATCAGATTGCAGTTGACGAACCATTATTAGAGGTTTCAACTGACAAAGTTGATACCGAAATTCCTTCTCCAGTAGCAGGAGTATTACAAAAGATAGTTGTGCAAGTAGATTCAACAGTTGCAGTTGGTGCAGAGTTAGCGATCATCGCTGAATCTGGTGGTGCAGTAAAAGCTGCTACACCAGCGCCAGTTGCTACGCCAACTCCAACCCCAACTCCAACTCCAACTCCAACCCCAACTCCAGCAGCTCAAGTTTCAACTCCAGCACCAGTTACTGCAACTGCGCCCGTAGCAAGTAGTGGGGCAACAATTGTTTCAATGCCAGCACTTGGTGAATCTGTAACTGAAGGAACTGTGACTCGATGGCTTAAGAAGGTTGGTGATGCAGTTGCAGCAGATGAGGCACTGCTTGAAGTATCAACTGACAAAGTAGATACTGAGATTCCATCACCAGTTTCTGGAACAGTTTTAAGTATTGATGTGCCGGTAGATTCAACAGTTGCTGTAGGTGCGCGCTTAGCATCAATAGGTGTTTCAGGATCTGCAGCACCTGCTGCAAAACCAGTAGCTACCGCCCCAGTTGCAGCTGTACCAACTCCACCTGCTCCTCCAGTTGTTACCCCACCTGTTGTTGCTGCGCCAGTTATCTCTACCCCAGTGATTGCTGCACCAGCAGTTAGCACACAAGCTGCAACTTCAAGAGCTGATGATGCTTATGTAACCCCGATCGTTAGGAAATTAGCAGCTGAGGCTGGTGTAAATCTGGCAACTATTAAAGGTACCGGCGTTGGTGGGCGAATTCGTAAAGAGGATATTTTGGCAGCCACACCACGTGCGGCAGCAACACCAACTGCAACAGTGATGGCATCAACAGCGGTAGCACCGCGTGGACCAATTGCCGTCTCACCACTGCGTGGCACAACTGTAAGCATGTCAAGATTGCGAAAAGTTATTGCAGATCGAATGGTTGAATCGTTAAAGATCTCTGCCCAACTTACAACTGTGATTGAAGTGGATGTAACAAAGATTGATCGGTTGCGAAATGCAGCAAAAGCAGCCTTTGAAACACGTGAAGGCGTGAAGTTAACCTTCTTACCATTTTTTGCAGTTTCCGTCTGTGAGGCATTAAAGCAACACCCTGTTTTAAATTCATCAGTTGAGGGTGATCAAATTACCTATCATGGTGCTGAGCACTTAGGTGTGGCGGTTGATACCGATCGCGGCCTGCTTGTTCCAGTAGTTAAAGATGCTGGGGATCTAAACATGGGTGGAATTGCGCGAAAGATCTCTGATGTGGCTGCTAGAACTCGTGAAAACAAGATCACGCCAGATGAATTAGGCGGTGGCACATTCACAATTACAAACACTGGATCACGTGGGGCATTGTTTGACACACCAATTATTAACCAGCCACAAGTTGCAATTTTGGGTATTGGTGCAGTTGTTAAACGACCTATGGTTGTCAAAGGTGCAGATGGCGGAGAAACAATCGCAATTCGTTCCATGGTCTACCTTGCCCTCTCCTATGACCACCGAGTAGTTGATGGAGCTGATGCAGCAAGATTCCTAGTTACGTTGAAAGAAAGATTAGAAGAGGGTCGATTCGAATCTGATTTAGGTCTCTAACTTGGCTAAGCAGAAAAAAATTGCCGTAACCGGCGCATCTGGATTAATTGGTAGCGCTCTTTGTGCTCAACTCAAAAGTGATGGGCATCAAGTAATCAAAATTGTAAGAAGAGCTGCTCGAGTCTCTGATGAGGTTAGTTGGAATCCACTTAAGGGTGAAATTGATTTAGCTGGCCTGGAGGGAACCGACGCAGTATTTCACCTTGCCGGTGCTGGAGTTGGAGATAAGCGTTGGTCTGCTGCTTATCGATCAGAGATTTTGAACTCAAGATTGCTTGGCACAACCACAATCGCTAATGCATGTGAGCAAATACAGCCAGAGGTATTTATCTCAGCTAGTGCAATTGGTTACTACGGTGAAACAGGCGATAGATCAGTTACTGAAACAGATCGTGGTGGTGAAGATTTCTTATCAATTGTTTGCCGTGAGTGGGAGTTAGTTGCAAACCAAGCTCCTAGTGTGAGAACAGTTAAGTTAAGAACAGGTTTAGTTTTAGATCCAACAGGAGGCGCACTTGGCAGGATGCTTCCCATATTTAAATTTGGCTTAGGCGGAAAGTTGGGTTCAGGAAAGCAGTGGTGGTCTTGGATTACCTTGCATGATCAGATTCGAGCGATGATTTTTTTAATGAACTCTAAGGTTGAAGGCCCAGTAAATATAACTTCACCAAATCCTGTAACAAATCAAGAGTTCACCGCAGCGTTAGCTAGAGCATTAAAGCGACCAGCATTTTTCCCTGCACCAGCATTTGCACTTCGTGCAGTGCTAGGTGGATTTTCAACTGAAATATTGGGTTCAAAAAAAGTATTACCAAAGGTTTTGTTAGACAATGAGTTTGAGTTTGATTACCCGCATCTACTTGCTGCACTTACCGAATTAGTTGATTAATCGCACTTCCTGCTAGAAAACCACTTTGCATCGCACCTTGCTGGGATGGCACAGCCATATGGTCACCTGCAACATAAATTTGCTCTGAAAACTTTGCACTCTTTGTTTTACTCTTTCCAGGTAGGTGAGCTGGCAGAGATTGCTTGATCTCATACCTTGCTACATACTCCCAAGAGTGGGTATTGATCTGCCAAATATCGGCAAGCTCTTTACGAAAAACACTCTCAGTAATCGGTGAGAGGGAGGTAGCACTTATTAAATGTTTTCCAGCTGGTGCATACTTTCCTGAAACTTGGCTGATCACAATTGAATTTACAAGTCTTGAATTATTAGATATTACAAGGTTGTTTGAATCAATGGGAGGTTGATCAGTTGCAAAGTAAGCGGTTGTGCTTGTAAGCATCTTAGGTAGGTGCAGACCCGTTAATAACTGTGCTGCAGTAGTCGGATCAGTTGCCACAATTACATATCTGGATTTGTAAGTGCCATGGTTGGTGATTACTTGACCATTAGATACAGTTTGAACGCTCTCATTAAACTTTATATTTTGAATCGGCTTCGCCAGAGCTTGAGAGAACTCCCCCACGCCAGCTGCTGGCACTCCAGGTAAAGATTTCACAAAACTACGCAAAATCTCCTGGGCAACATCGGCAGCAATCTCATTTGGATCAGTCAAAAATACCCCTGATAGAAAAGGCTTTAATACCTTTTGGTACAGATCTGGAAAATCTGTTGTGTAATGCCCAAAACTTCTCTCGTTTTCAACCCTTGAACTTGCAACAAATTTAAGAAATTTTAATTTTTGACTAATTGAGCCTAGCTTTGGTGAAAGTGTAGAAGGGCTATAGCCAACCTTTAAACCCTCATCTTTTAACCTAATTTTTCCACTGATGTACTTGAAATCTAAATCTTTAATTACCTTACTTTTTACAACTTGGGGGTATCGAGGATTGATTACTTGAAATCCACGGTCACAGATAAACCCATCAACTACATCACTTCTAACTCGGCCACCAACTTGATCACTTGCTTCAAGTAGTAAAACGGAGTTACCTGCCTGCTGCACTGTGCGTGCTGCCGTAATACCTGCAAGTCCTGCACCAACAACTATGCAATCAAAACTCATTCTTATCTAAAACTAATCTCACGTGCTTGATCAATAATCTTTGCAACCGCAAGTGCCTCATCAGTCGTAACTGGCCAGGCACCACCGGTAAGTGCTGCCTTTACTAGTGAATAAAATTGAGTGTAATTTCCATCGACACTTGGATAGGAAGTAACCTCAGCGCCTTTATGAATAAAAGCTGATGATTTAGTGCTCTGTTGCCACTTACCATCTACTGGTTGACCTCCTGCTTTCAACAGGCTTTCCTGTGGATCTAAATCTTGAATAATTAAGGTTGCTTGATCCCCCACTAATCTAATTCTTGGACCGGCAGCTCCCATCACAGCACTGGCTGATAGGTATGAATCAATTCCATTTTTATGTTTGAGAACTAAAACGATGTCATCATCTGATGCACCGCGAATTGATCTAACTGATGCTGAGATCAGCTCCGCTGGACCAAACCAATCAAGAGCAGTTGAGATTAAATGTGGTTGTAGATCTAGCAAGTTTCCGCCACCTTCAGCTGCGCTTTGATTTTCCCGCCAAGAATCACCCTTTAATTTTGGCTTAAAAACCTCAAATCTAGATTCAAGCCTAAATACTTTGCCTAATAGACCTTCGGCTAAGACTTTTTTTATTGTAAGAGAATCTGAATCCCACTTACGATTGAAGTAAGTTGTTACTGGTACACCACTCTGTTTTGACACATCAATTATCTCTTGTGTTTCCTTTAAAGTTCGCCCCATTGGCTTATCAACTACAACTGGCACTCCAGCTTTTAAACCAGCAATCGCTTGAATGGCATGGACATCATTTGTAGAGGCAACTACAAGCAGATCTATTTTGCTATTTAATAGCTCTTCAATGCTTTGAACAATTTTGGCTTGTGGAAAATCAGTTTTAGCATTTGAAACACGTGCAGCATTATTTGTAAGTATTGCTGCAACTTCAAAGCCTGCTCCCCGCAAAAGGGGGGCATGAAAGTACCGCCCCGCTAAACCGTATCCTGCGATACCTACGCGGGGTGCCACTATTTGATCCTACTTCTTACCTTCATGCTGAAGTTTGGAAGGCCACCAAATCTTTGGTCCAATTGCATGCACTAACGCTGGTACTAATAGGGAGCGAACAATGATGGTGTCTAGTAATACTCCAAATGCAACTGCAAAACCTAGCTGGGCAAGGAATACCAGTGGCAAGATACCAAGAACTGCAAATGTTGCAGCCAATACAATTCCTGCTGAGGTAATTACCCCACCAGTTACCGTTAACCCTTTAATTACACCTTTGCGAGTTCCAATCTTTATAGCCTCTTCTCTAACTCTAGTCATTAAGAATATGTTGTAATCAATTCCTAACGCCACCAAGAAAATAAATGCGAAGAGTGGGAATGAGGCATCCGCTCCCGCAAAACCAAATACATGCTCAAACACCAATTGACATACACCCAGCGTTGCCATAAATGAAAGCACTACAGTCAATAACAAAAGCGCAGCGGCCAAAATACTTCTCAATAACAAGCCCAAGATAATTCCAATAATTATGAGAACTACTGGAATTATTAATCGGTTGTCATGACGAGATGCAACATCGGTGTCATACTGGACTGCAGTACCACCACCAACCAAAATCCCCTTATCTACTGCATGAACAGCTTTTCTGATCTCAGGAATAGTATTTCTTGCCTCAACTGAATCAGGGGCAACCTTTAAAGTCGCATTTAACAATACCTGTCCATCTACAACTTTGATTGGAGGTGTTGGCTGGCCAGGAATCTTTTGCCCGGCCAACACAGGCTCAACAAATGAAACATTTGAAACTGACTTTAAGGCAGCAGTCGCCGCTGCAACATCACTTTCCTTAACAATAATTTCAACAGGTGAACCCTCACCACTTGGGAAGTGCTCACCAAGCCTTTCTAACCCAATGACAGAGTCAGTTCGAGAGGTGAAGGCTTCAGTGTTTGCCAAACCATCAGCTTTTAAAGTGAATGAGAATCCAGCGAAGATAGTTAACAACACTGCTGTTGAGATCCAGGTTCGCTTTGGATATCTCTCAACAATGCTGCCAATCTTTGCCCAAGTGCCACTTAACTGTTCATCAACATCATCAAATTTAGGAACCTTTGGCCAAAATATCCATCTGCCAAAGACAACCAACAGGGCAGGTAAAAATGTTAAAACAGTGATCATTGCCGATGCAATACCGATTGCTCCAACTGGGCCTAAACCTCGGTTACTTGAAAGATCACTAAGTAGTAGTACTAGTAAACCAGCGATAACTGTTGAGCCAGAGGCCAGAATTGGTTCAAAAACACCACGAAGTGCAATTCGCATTGCTTCATATCTAGATTCGTGATGGTGTAACTCTTCTCGATATCTAGCAATTAACAAAAGTGCATAATCAGTGGCTGCACCCAATACCAGCACAGAAAGAATTCCTTGCGACTGACCATTTAAATCTAGCCAGTCTGCCTTAGCGGCAAAGTAAACAACCGTGCCACCTAAAGCAAGGGCGGTTATCGCTGAAAAAAGTGGCAAAATCCAGAGCAATGGTGAGCGATAAACCAGAATTAGAATTATTGAAACCACAATTAATGTGGTTAAAAGTAGTGTGGTATCAATTGAACCAAATGCACTAAACAAATCGGCAAATATGCCACCGAAGCCAGTCACGTGAGTGGTAAGAGATTGTGCTTCAAAGTTTTCTTTCAAGTCTTCACGTAAGAATTCAACAATTAAACCAATGACTGGCTTTTCTTCGACACGTTCTTGCGCAATATCGGCGTTGAGAGGAATATTTACTAGAGCCGCTTTACCATCCTCTGACGGGAATGCTGCAATTGGGAGCCCAGGAACAAAATAGGTGCTTAAGGGTTTACCAGACTCCTTTAAAACTTTACTTCCTAGCGAATCCAAATAACTTTGAATTTGTGCAAGCTTGGCAGGGTTTGTTGACGGGTTAACATCTCCTAAAAACAGAAGAAGTGTTGGAATTTGATCATTTGAACTATCACTGAATTTAACTGATATTTTGCTTGCTAAAGTTGATTCGGCACTATCTGGCAAGAAAGCAGCATTATCATTTTCTTGGACAGTTGATAGCTTTCCAAAGGTAGGTCCAGCAATTGAAGTAATGCCCAACCAGGCAATAATTGCTACGATCGCAATCCAAAGTGGCTTTCTTCCTTTTATTGAAGTTTTACTCTTTGTTTTTGTTGCCATGGGTGGTTCAAGCCTTTCGAAAGAATCCGCTGTAGGGGTGAAATCTATCAGCGATGCCATTTTGATCACACCAGATAGGCATTTGTTAGGCAAACTTTCGCCAAAATTTACCCAGCCAATTAGGCTTAGCATGTGAATTCAGCCATAGCAGTTGATAACAAACTGGAGATTCAAGATCTAGGTTTGATCGAATATCAATCTGCTTGGAACTTGCAAAAACAGATTCAGCAAGAGGTAATTGAATTAAAAAGTAAAAATACCCTTTTGCTACTACAACATCCATCGGTTTACACGGCAGGCCGGCGAACAGAGTTTGCAGATCGGCCAATCGATGGCACATCTGTAGTTGATGTTGATCGAGGCGGAAAAATCACCTGGCATGGACCAGGTCAGATTGTTGGTTATCCAATATTGAGATTAAAAAACTCTACCGATGTAGTTGGATTTGTTAGAGAATTAGAGAGCTCTCTGATTGAGGTGTGTGAGTATTTTGGAATCAAAGCCCAGCGATACTGCGAGCGCAGCGGCGTTTGGATAAGAGATTCAAGTGGTGATCGAAAAATTGCTGCCATTGGATTGCGGGTAGCTAAAGGGGTAACCATGCACGGCTTTGCTTTAAATGTTAACCCAAATCTTTCTGCCTTCGAAAAGATAATCCCATGTGGGATAGCAGGTGCCCAAGTAACCTCATTAGAGAAAGAGCTTGGTCGAGCAATTGAGATAAGTGAAGTTCAGCCGGTTCTAAAGCGCTACCTACTGCCGGTTTTAGAAAAGGTTTCACAATGAGCACAGCACCAAATGGTCGTAAGCTGCTTCGAATTGAGGCTAGAAACTCCCAAACACCAATTGAGCGAAAGCCGGAGTGGATTAAAACTCGCGCAAATATGGGACCGGAGTACACAAAGCTCCGTTCCCTAGTTGCTAAAGAGGGTTTGCATACTGTTTGCCAAGAGGCTGCGTGTCCAAACATTTTTGAGTGCTGGGAAGATCGGGAGGCCACATTTCTAATTGGTGGTGAGGCTTGCACTAGAAGGTGCGATTTTTGCAATATTGATACCGGAAAACCTTTGCCACTAGATAGAGATGAACCAAGAAGAGTTGCCGAATCAGTAAAGGCGATGAATCTCAAGTATGCAACTATTACCGGTGTTGCCCGTGATGATCTAGATGATGAGGGTGCTTGGCTGTATGCCGAGACTATCTCCCAGGTTCATCAATTAAACCCAGGTGTAGGTGTTGAGATGTTAGCCCCTGATTTTAGTGGCCATGCACATTTACTAAATCAGGTATTTGAAACCAGACCTGAGGTCTTTGAGCACAACTTAGAGACGGTGCCAAGAATTTTTAAGGAGATTAGACCGGCCTTTAGGTATGAGCGATCATTAGATGTAATTACCCAAGCTAGAGATTTTGGTCTGATTACCAAATCAAATTTAATCTTAGGAATGGGTGAGACCAGGCAAGAGATCACCCAAGCACTAGTTGATCTGCGTAGCGCTGGGTGTGATTTAATTACAATTACCCAGTACCTAAGGCCAACGGCTAAACACCATCCAGTGGTTCGATGGGTTAAGCCAAATGAGTTTGTGGAGTTGAGTAAAGAGGCGGAAGAAATAGGATTTCTTGGTGTTATGAGTGGTCCATTGGTACGTTCTAGCTATCGGGCAGGCCGACTGTATAACCAAGCAATGGCAGCTCGGGCAGTTAAGTAAGGGAGAGATATGTTCGGACGAAAGAAAAAGAAGGAAGCAGCTGCTGCTGGTAAATCGGATGCGCCAAAGAAACAATCCCAATTAGCTGTAGTAAAGGATGCTTATCGCCTAGTTAAGAAGGACTCTCCACTTTCAATCCTTTGGTGTGCAGTAGTTTTCATTTTGGTTTTAACTTTCGGAATTATTATTGGTAACAATTTAGGACATCCAATTTATGCTGGCTTTTTAACCCTGCCAATCGCATTTCTTGCAGCATTTTTTCTCTTTACCCGCTACGCAAACTCAGCAGCCTTCTCATCAATTGAAGGTCAGGTCGGTGCTGGAGCTAGTGTTTTAATGTCTATTCGTCGAGGCTTTTTAACTACACCTGCGGTAAATGTTAACCGTGACCAGGATATGGTCCATCGAGTATCTGCCAAAGCGGGCATCATTTTAGTTGGCGAAGGTGGCCATGGGGTTAAGTCTTTGATGCAAGATGAAAGACGTAAGATGGAGAGATTTTTATCTGGCGTACCAGTAACAGAGGTTGTGGTTGGCAACGGGCCAGGCCAAGTTTCAATTAGAAAATTACAAAAACACTTAAAGAAATTGCCAAAGAAGTTAAGTACTGTTCAACTTCGAGAGATGAGAGCTAGATTAAAATCTGTTGGTGGCTTGAATTTGCCTATGCCAAAGGGGCCAATGCCAACAAATCTTAAGATGCCACGTCGATAAGGCTTAGTACCGCTCTCTTACCGTTTGGCTATTAGCAAAGTGATCATGTAGTGCTCTGCCATCTTTGGTAAAGACTGCAGGTAGAACTAAGCAAATAAGTACGGTTCGCAAAATTACTTTGGTGGGCCTTACCCGCCGTTGATCTGGATAGGTAACTACCTTAATTGCCATAATTCTCTGACCTGCTGATGCCTGAAAAGTGATGGTAAACAAACACACCTCAAGGAAAAAAATGATCAAAGTAGAGAAGGTGCTATCTGGAATCACCGAAGGGCTAAGTAGGGCTGCAATTAATCGACACATAGTCCAATCAATTACCAAGGCCAATAGCCGTCTGCCAAGGGAGGCATCTGGCAGCAAATTCGGGTTGTTTTCCCAACTCATGCGGGCAACCATAGCCCAACTCGGGTAAGCGAAACATAGATGTAACACGCACTTCACGGGTTTTTCATTAATTTCTACTAAGTTTTACCCATCTGAAGCGGAGCAAAGTTGCCCTTCTTTCAGCAAAATTTATCCAAGGAGAATAGATGTTTAAGAATTCCACAGAGATCTTCGATTACATCAAGAAAAATGATGTGAAGTTGATTGATGTCAGATTTATCGATCTACCAGGTATTCAGCATCACTTTAATGTGCCGGTGGAATCATTTGATGAGAGTGTATTTAAAGATGGCTTAATGTTTGATGGCTCATCAATCAGAGGGTTCCAATCAATTCATGAATCAGATATGAAGTTGTTGCCAGTTCCATCATCGGCTTATCTAGATCCATTCCGCAAGGAAAAAACTTTAATCATTCTCTTCTCCGTACATAACCCAGATGACAACACCGCATACTCAAGAGATCCTCGTGGGATTGTTGCCAAGGCTGTGGAATTTATGCGCAGCACTGGCATTGCCGACACCGCATACTTTGCGCCAGAGGCGGAGTTTTATGTCTTTGATCGCATCAGATTTTTAACTGGCATGAATCAAGCTTTTCACCACATCGATTCATATGAGGGTGCTTGGAACACTGGCATTGAAGAGGATGCAGATGGCACACCAAATCGTGGCTATCGCACTCGAATCAAGGGTGGTTACTTCCCTGTTTCACCTACTGACCAATTCGCAGATCTTCGTGATGAGATGGTTATGAATCTTGGCAAAGTTGGTTTATTAGTTGAACGTGCCCACCATGAGGTAGGTACTGCCGGGCAGATGGAGATCAATTACCGATTCAGCGACATCTTGACTGCCGGCGATGAGTTAATGAAGTTTAAGTATGTTGTTAAAAACACCGCTTGGGCAGCAGGTAAAACTGCAACCTTTATGCCAAAACCATTGTTTGGCGATAACGGTAGCGGAATGCATGTTCACCAATCACTGTGGAAGGATGGCAAGCCATTGTTCTGGGGAGATGGGTATGCAAATCTTTCGGATACCGCTCGCTGGTATATCGGAGGGTTGCTAAAGCACGCTCCAAGCTTGCTGGCCTTTACCAATCCAACAGTGAACTCATACAAGCGTTTAGTTCCAGGTTATGAAGCTCCAGTAAATCTTGTTTATTCAGCAAGAAATCGCTCTGCCTGTATTCGTATTCCGATTACTGGATCTAATCCAAAGGCTAAACGAATTGAGTTCCGTTGCCCTGATCCATCGTCAAATCCATACTTAGCATTTGCTGCAATGTTGATGGCTGGAATAGATGGTATTCAAAACAAGATCGAACCACCAAAGCCAGTAGATAAAGATCTATATGAGCTAGAGGGCGATGAAGCAAAAGCTATCCCACAAGTACCTGGATCACTAGATGCTGTGCTTGATAATTTAGAGCGGGATAATGAGTTCTTAACTCGCGGCGGAGTCTTTACTAAAGATCTAGTTGAAACCTGGATTGAATTTAAGCGAAAGCAAGAGGTGGATTACGTCAGATTGCGTCCACATCCAGCTGAGTTTGAGCTTTACTACGATCTCTAAGAGATTACATCTAATGCCCCGGCTAATCACCGGGGCATTATTTTTTAAATCCTACTTCTCCTGCGATATGAATAAATTGCAAAAAACAATCCAGAAACAATAAAGAGTGCTGAGGCTAAGTAAATTGCTATTGGATAAGTACTTGGCTCCTCTTCAGCTACCCCCTCGGCAGTTTCAATGCCAATTCCATAGGTGAATGTGTACTCACCCTCTACTGGATGACCGTCGCCTGAAACCACTCGGTAGTAAACCAACACAGGACCTTGCACCTGATTTGGTGAGAGAGTCACAGTAATTGTGTTACCTA
>JACCDP011534807.1_pt1 | contig 15890 bp, 14 predicted proteins | sample 7445841 | NCBI WGS metagenome assembly JACCDP01 (sample SAMN15323441, study PRJNA562643) | freshwater metagenome | isolation source: river surface water | place: USA:Blue River Watershed | collected 2017-08-17 | reverse complement strand
GGCGACGCGGGCGACGTCCACGCCAGCCTCGTGCGCCGCCTTGCGGACGGAAGGAGAGGTCGGCGCGGCACGTTCCGCGGTGGGTGCCGCGACGGCGACGGGCGCGACCTCGGCCACCGCCCCGGCCTCGATCCGCGCGATGGCCTGTCCGATGGCGACCTCGGCGCCCTCGGCGACCAGCAGCTCGGCCACACGACCGGCGACGGGCGACGGGACTTCCACGCTCGCCTTGTCGGAATCGAGCTCCACGAGGGCCTCGTCCGCAGCGACGGCGTCTCCGACCTTCTTCTTCCACCGCGCGATCGTGGCGGTCGTGACCGACTCGCCCATCGAGGGGACAAGCACATCCTGGGCCATGGGTGTCTCCGAGCGGGGGGAGGCTAACCCGTGTCCGCGCGGCTGGCGCGGTGGATCGCGAGCGAAGCGACATCGCGCAGCAGCCACCGCACCCGCGATGCCGGACGCTCCCACGCCCGGCTCGTCACCGGCCAGGGGTGCGCGTCGAACCCCTCCTCCCGCGCGATGCACAGCGCACGGCCCATGTGGAACGGCTCCGTGACGACGAGGATCCGCGGACGCGCGCCGTGCAGCAGCCCCCGGGCGAATCGAAGGTTGCCGAGCGTCGTGCGGCTCTTGTCCTCGAGGAGGAGGGCGTGGTCGGGGACTCCCGCGTCGCGCAGCAATCCGGCTGCGACGACGGCCTCGCCGGGGGGACGGGCGTGATGCGCGCCGGTGCACACGATCCGCGGCGCCAGACCCTCGCACCACGCCTCCAGCGCGCCGCGCACCCGCGCGCGCAGCGACTCCGACGGCGTCCCGTCCGGACGCACCGCGGCGCCGAGGATGACGATGGCGTCCATCGGCCCCGTGGCGCGCCCGCGTCGCGTGCCGTGGGCCACCTCGCGCGCGGCCGGCGCCAGCTCGGCCAGCGCCCGCACCGGAACCCCCGCATCCCAACGCCGCATGGGGTCCCCTATCCGCTCGCCGCCACCGCGCCCGCGACATAGACCGCCGCCGTGCGACCGTCCCGCCTCGCGATCGAAGCCATCCACGTCGTGGAGCCGCCCGTGGTCGTTCCGAGCGCCGTGCTGGAGGATGCGCTCGCGCCGACGCTGTCACGCCTCAAGTTGCCGCCGCGGCCGATCTCGCTCCTGACCGGCATCGAGGCGCGTCGTGCCTGGGCACCCGGCACCCGACTCGCCGACGCGGGCGCCGAGGCCGTCCGCGGTGTGCTGGCCCGCGCCGGTGTCGCGCCGGAACGCGTCGGGCTGCTGCTGTCCACGAGCGTCTCGCGCGAAGGGCTGGAACCCTCGCTCGCGAGCAGCATCCACGGCTTCTCGGGCCTGCCGGCGTCCTGTCAGGGCCTGGATGTCGGCAACGCCTGCCTCGGGTTCCTCAACGGGATCGACATCGCCGGACGCTTCCTGGAAACGCGCGCCGTCGACGTCGCGGTCGTCGTCGCGGTGGAGGACGCCGGCCCGGTGGTCGACCGTACGCTCGCGCGGCTCTCGCGGCCGGAGACGACCGCCGCGGACGTGTGGGCCCACTTCGCGACGCTGACGCTCGGCAGCATGGCCGTCGCGATGGTGCTGGTGCGCGACGAGGACAGCCGCACGACCCACCGGGTCCACGGCTCGGTGTCGCTCGCCGACACGACGAACAACCACCTGTGCCGCGGGGACCACGAGGGCATGGTGACCGACAGCACCGCGCTCCTGAAAGCGGGGGTCGCGCTCGCGCGACGCGCCTGGACGCGCGCCGCCGAAACGCTGCCGGACTGGTCTCCGGAGGGGCTCGACGCCTACGTGTGCCACCAGGTCGGCCGCGCCCATCTCTCCGCGCTCGCGGAGGCGCTCGGCATCCCGCTGGCGCGATGCGTCCCGACCTACCCGACCCACGGCAACGTCGGCCCCGCCGCCGTCCCCTTCACGCTCGCGCGCGGCGTGGCGCACGGGGCGGTGCGGGAGGGCCACCGCGTCGCGCTGATGGGCATCGGCTCCGGCCTCAACGTCTGCATGATGGGGATCACATGGTGAGCCGACCCGACTGGCGCGTCGAATACCCGTTCGCGTCCACCTGGGAAACGGTCGGTGCGTACCGGCAGCACGTCGTCGACGAGGGCCCTCGCGACGCACCCGTGATGCTGTTCGTGCACGGAAACCCGACGTGGAGCTTCTACTGGCGCCACCTCGTGTCGGCCTTCCGGGGCGAACTCCGCTGCGTCGCGCCGGACCACCTCGGCATGGGGCTCTCCGACAAGCCTCAGGACGGTCCCTACCGGCTCGAGGACCGCATCCGGGACCTCGTCGCGCTCATCGAGCGCCGCGACCTGCGGAACATCACGCTGGTGGTGCACGACTGGGGCGGTGCCATCGGCCTCGGCGCCGCCGGCCGCCTGCCGGAGCGCTTCGCGCGCCTCGTCATCACGAACACCGGTGCGTTTCCGAGCCCGCACATGCCGCGTCGCATCGCTGCGTGCCGCGTCCCACTGCTCGGACCCCTCGCCGTGCGCGGGCTCAACGGTTTCGCCGGCGCCGCGGTGTTCATGGCGACGGAGACCGGCCTCTCCGCCGTGGCGCGCGAGGGCCTGCTCGCGCCGTACGGCTCCTGGAACGACCGCGTCGCGATCCAGCGCTTCGTGGAGGACATCCCGATGGAGGAGTCCCACCCGAGCTGGACCACGCTGTCCGGGGTCGAGGCGGGACTGGCGCGTCTGTCCCACCTGCCGGTCCTGCTGTCGTGGGGCGAGCGGGACTGGTGCTTCACGCCGGCGTTCCGTCGGCAATTCCTCCGCACCTTCCCGGACGCCGTGGAGCGCGTGCATCCCGACGCGGGGCACTACCTGTGCGAGGACGCCCGCGACGCGCTGGAGGCGGACATCCGCGGGTTCATGCGGGCGCAGGGCGCGTGAACGTCGCCCATTGGCTCGAGCGTCGGGCGGCGGAGATGCCGCTCGACCTCGCGGTGCTCTCCCGGCCCGAGAACCGCAGCATCTCCTTCGAGGACCTGCACGCCCGCAGCACGCGCTGGGGACACGGGCTGCGACGCGCGGGGATTCCGCCCGGCACGCGCACGCTCGTGATGGTGCGCGCCGGCGTCGACCTCGTGACGGTCACCTGGGCGTGCTTCAAGGCCGGCATCGTGCCGGTCCTGCTCGATCCCGGGATGGGGCTCGCCGGATTCCTGCGCTGCGTGCGACAGATCCGCCCGGAAGCGATGGTCGGGATCCCGCTCGCGCACGCGGTCGCGTGGGGCGCACCGTCCGCCTTCTCCAGCATCCGCACGCGCGTCACGATCGGCGCGTGGAACCTCGGCGGACCGACACTCGAGTCGCTGGCCTGCGACGACGGCCCCCTCTTGCATCCCGTGTCGGCGGACGACGAGGCGGCCGTGCTGTTCACGAGCGGCAGCACCGGTCCGGCGAAGGGTGCGGTGTACACGCACCGGATCTTCGACGCGCAGGTGCGGGCCCTGCGGACGATGTACGGCTTCCAGCCCGGCGAGGTCGACTGCGCGGCGTTCCCGCTGTTCTCCCTCTTCGACGCGGCGCTCGGGATGATGAGCCTGATCCCGCCGGTGAATCCGTCGCGTCCAGGGCGTTGTGACCCCGAAGAGGTCGCCCGCTGCATCCGCGCCTACCACGCCACCACCGCCTTCGGAAGCCCTGCCGTGTGGAACCGCGTCGCGACGTGGTGCCTCGGCAACGCGTACCGCCTGCCGGACCTCCACCGGATCGTGATCGCGGGCGCGAGCGTGTCGCCCGAGCTGGTGCTCAAGCTGCGGATGATCATGCCGGGCGAGGTCCATACGCCCTACGGCGCCACCGAGGCGCTCCCCGTCGCCACGATTTGCGGCGAGGAGCTGGTCGGCCCGCGCGGCGAGGCGCCGTCCGGCACCTGCGTCGCGACGGCGAGGGGCGCGGGGACGTGCGTGGGCCACCCCGCGCCGGGCACCGAGGTGCGGATCCTGCCGATCGTCGACGGTCCGACGGAGGATCTCGAGTCGCTCCCCGTCGACACCATCGGGGAGATCGCGGTCGCGGGTGACGTGGTGACACGGAGCTACGCAGGACTCCCCGAGGCCACCGCACGCGCGAAGGTCGTCGGTCCGGACGGTCGCACCTGGCATCGCATGGGCGACCTGGGGCGACTCGACGCCGACGGGCGTCTCTGGTTCGCGGGTCGCCTCGCCGAGCGCCTGGAGACGGCGGAGGGGCTGCTGTGCACCGACCCCGTCGAGGGTATCGCCAACGCGCTCTCCGGACGCCGCTGCGCGCTCGTGGGTGTGGGGCCCCGCACGTCGGACGGCGGAACCGGCCAGCGACCCGTGCTCGTGGTCGAGGGCCCCCGCGACGCGGCGCTCGCCGCACGGCTCCGCGAGGCGCTTCCGCGCGTGGAAGCCGTGCTGTTCCGACGCTCGATGCCCGTCGACCCACGCCACAACGCGAAGATCCATCGGCTGGACCTCGGCCGCTGGGCCGCGGGCCGCGTGGGGACCGCATGAGCGACGCGATGCGGACCGCGCTCGTGACCGGGGGTGGCGGCTTTCTCGGCCAGGCGATCGTGCTGCGCCTGCTCGCGCGCGGCGTGCGCGTCCACGTGCTCGCGCGCGGGAGCTACCCGGAGCTGGAGCGCGCGGGGTGCCGGACGTTCCGCGGCGACCTCGGCGACACGGACGCCGTCGGGCGGTCCATCGACGGCTGCGACACCGTGTTCCACGTCGCCGCCCGCGCGGGCGTGTGGGGTCCGGCGGAGGCCTTCGAACACGCCAACGTTCTCGGCACGCGCAACGTGCTCGATGCGAGCCGCCGCGCGGGCGTGCGACGGCTCGTCCACACCTCGAGCCCGAGCGTGACCTTCGACGGCACCGACCAGATCGACGTCGGCGCCGCCCCGTACCCGACGGCCTGGATGGCCGACTACCCACGCACCAAGGCCATCGCCGAGCGGGCGGCGCTCTCCGCCGCGACGGACTCGCTGCATGTCGTCGCGCTGCGTCCGCACCTCATCTACGGACCCGGCGACCCGCACCTCCTGCCACGACTGCTGGCGCGCGCGCGCGCGGGCCGGCTCCGCATCGTCGGAGACGGCACGAACCGGGTGAGCCTCACGTACGTGGACAACGCGGCGGCCGCCCATCTCGCCGCCGTGGACGCGCTGGTGCGCGACGGGGCGGCCAGCGTCGCCCACGGCAAGGCCTTCTTCGTGAACGACGCCGAGCCCGTCCTGCTCTGGGAGTGGCTCAACCGCCTGTTCGCGGAGCTCGGGATCCCGACCGTGTCGCGGCGGGTGCCGGCCGACGTCGCCGTGGCGCTGGGCGCGACGGCCGAGTTCGCGTGGCGCGTGCTCGGGCGGGAGGACGAACCGCCGATGACGCGCTTCGTCGCGCGACAGCTCTCGACGCACCACACCTACGACCTCGCGCCGGCCCGGGCCGCGTTCGGCTACGTGCCGGAGGTCGACGGGGACGAGGCGTTCGTGCGCACGGCGTCCTGGGCGCGCACGTTGGCCTGACCCGACGGCAGGCCGCAGGTCGTCCAGCCCTCCTCGGTGACGACGGCGTGGACCCGCTGATCATGATCCTCGACGGGGAGCGCCGGCACCGTCTGGAACGCCCAACCGACACCGATCCTCCACGCGCCGGGACGCAGGCGCGCGAGCAGGCGGTCGTAATGGCCGCCGCCCTGGCCGAGACGATGCCCCTCCGGGTCGAAGGCGAGCCCCGGGACCAGCACCACATCGACGTCCGCGGGCGGAATGACCTCCCACGCGCGGGAGGGCTCCCCGATGCCGAAGGCGCCGCGCGAGAGCTCCCCGCCCTCGGGCCAGGCATGGACGACCAGCTCGGTGCCCTCGACCCGCGGAAGGGCGACGCGCATCCCCGCAGCCCGCGCGTGCGCGACGAGGCCGGCGAGCGGCGGCTCCCCGACGGTGGCGGCGTACACCAGCACCGTGCGCGGCCGGGACAGCCACGCCGGACCGGCCAGCACATGCCCCACGAGCGGCTCCGCCCGACGCTGACGCTCCGCGAGCGACAGGCTGGACCGACGCACCCGCATCGCGACGCGAAGGTGTTCCTTGGCCACCACGGGGCTACGCGGTCCCCGCGGCCCGGGGCGTTGCGGGGCCGGGCTCAGGCCCCGCCCCCGAATGCCCGGGAGACCCCGATTCCGCGAGGTCCTCGCCACCCTCCGCGGGTGATTCGACCCGTACCCAGAGCGGCGCCGCGTCGGCGTCGTCGGCCAGCGGGCGGACGTGGCGCTCGTGCGGATGGTAGCCGGTCTTGTAGCGCAGGGCGCTGCATCCCCCGACCCAAAGGCCGAGGTAATACCAGCGCATCCCGAGCGTCCGGCACAGCTCGATCTCCTTCATCACCGAGTACACGCCGAGTCCCAGGCGCGCGTGCTCGGGGTCGAAGTAGTGGTACGCGGAGTTCGCGGAGCTTCGCCCGAGGTCCAGCAAGCTCACCGCGACGAGGCGCTCCCCGAGCAGGTAGCGCACCTCGACGGTCGGCGCGCAACTGCGCACGAGCCAGTCCTCGTAGCCCACCGGGTCCCGGCGCGAGGTCTCCCGGAGCAGGCCCCGCTCCCGACGGTGGCGGTTCCACAGCGAGACGCGGCGACGCGTCAGCTCGGGGACGCCGAGCTCCATCCGAACGACGCCCTCGTTGCGCGACCAGGTGCGACGCTGCGCGCGGGTCGGCCGGAACGCGTCGACGTCGATGCGCACGGGCTCGCACGCGTTGCAGCTCGGGCACTCGGGCCGAAAGACCGTGCGGCCCACGCGCTGGTCCCCCTGCTCCAGCGAAAGGTCGAGCTGCTCGGGCGTCAGCGCCTCCACCGGAGACCGCGCCGGACAACGGGCGATCTCCCCGGGAAGGTACACGCACTCCTCGAACCGATCCTGGAGGACCCGTGCCGGGGGCAACGCATGCACGAGAGGCTCGCCGCGCATACCGTCCCCTACCACGTTCACGCGGGGCGCGCGGAGGGCTTGTGCACGTTGTAGACACCCTTGCCTTCGGCGATCAATGCGTCGCGATCGCCGTGGTGCACGAGCACCCGTGCGACGCCGACGCGGTTGCCCACCCGCACGACCTCCGCCTCCGCGACGAGGTCCGTCATCCGCGCGGGCGCGTAGTAGTCGACGCGCAGGTCGACCGTGCTGACGCGCGCCTCGAGGCGGCCCACGGCGCCGTAGACCGCGAGGCCGCCCGCCGTGTCCGCCAGCGCGCTCGTGACGCCGCCGTGCAGCGCGGGCCGGAACGGGTCCCCGACGAGCTCGGGCCGGAACGGCACGCGACAGACGCAGCGCCCCTCCCCGATGCTCTCGACCCGCAGGCCGAGCCAGCGGTTGAACGCGACCTCCCGCTCGAAGAAGTCGGCGATGTGGCGGATGTCCTCGTCACGGACAGGCCCGTGGCTCATGGGGGGTCCACCACGCGGAACGGGCCGAGCCCGGCCTGCGTGATCGCCGGCTCGACGACCGCCGGATCCCCCACGAGCACGAGCACGCCGCGCGCGGGATCGTAGGCCTGCATCGCGACGCGGACCGGCTCCGCGCCGACCGCCGAGGTGGCCTGCAAGGTCCGGTCCAGCTCCGCCGGGGACAGCCCCGCGACGTGAAGCTCCGCGAAGGCGTGGGCGATGCCCTCGCGGCCTTCGAGCGCCTCCACGAGATCCTGCCGGTACGACGCGCGGGCCTTGCGCAGCTCGTCGGGGGTGATGCCCTTGCGGATGCCCTCGAGCTCCCCGACGAGGTCGACGAGCGCGGGTCCCGTCGCGTCCGCGCGGACGCGCGTGGTGATGGCGAGCGCGCCGGCGCCCGGCAGCGACAGCGGCGCGGCGCGGACGCCGTAGGTGTAGCCGCGCTTCTCGCGGAGCAGCGCGTTCAGGCGCGACGTGAAGGTCCCACCGAGGACGATGGTGCCGACACGCGCGGGCGCCGCCTCCGGCGCACCGAGCGCGTGGCCCGGGAAGTACCAGGCGATCATCGTCTGCGAGGCGCCCGGCTTCCGTACGACCAGGGTGCGCACGGTCTCGGGCGCGGCGGGCGGGATCGCGGGGCGCGGACGCGCACCCACGGCCCACGCGGCGCCGAGGCGCGGCTCGAGCAGCCCCACGATCTCCTCGCGCGAGACGTCCCCCGCGACGGTGACGGTCGCCCCGTCGGCACCCCACGATTGCTTCCACCGTGCGCGGATGCCGCCCGCGTCGGTCTTGCGAAGCCCGGCGACGGTCCCGTCCGTGGGACGGCCGTAGGGATGGGACGCGCCGAAGGCCGCGGACCACACGGTCCGCGTCGCGACGGCGACGGGCTCGTCACGGTCCGCTTGCAGCGCCGAGATCGCGAGCCCCCGCTCCCGCACGACGTCCTTCCGGGACAGGGACGGCCGCAGGATCATGTCCGCGAGGCGGTCGAGCGCCTCCGGCAGGCCCGCCTTGCGCACGGTGAGCGTGAGCGTCGAGGCACTGCGGCCGGTCTCGACCTCGATCGAGGCGCCGAGACGCTCCAGCGCGGCGGTGAACGCGGCGCCGTCGAGCGAACCGGCGCCCTGCGACAGCATGCGGTCGGTGAGCCACTGCACCCCCTCGCCGCCCTGGGTGTCCAGCGACGAACCGCCCGGCACCGCGACGACGACGGACACGAGCGGCAACGACGGGCGCGGGACGACCCAGAGGCCCACCCCGTTCGAGAGCCGCGCGACCTCCGGCGTCGGCGCTGCGTAGGCCGCGGCGGCACGCACGGCGGGACGATCCGGGAAGGTCGGGGCCTCCACCGGGATCGGGGGAGGCGTTGCGGAGGGGGTGTCCCCCTCCGCCCCGGACGCAGGGATGGAGACAGGCTCGGCGTGCACGAGCGACGCGAGCAGGACGAGCAGCATCACGGCGTGGTCTCCTTTCCGGCGGGCTTCCCGGCCGCGGGCGTGACCTCGGGCAGGACGACGATCCGCGCGGCGATGTCCGGGACGAGGTAGGTCGCGGTGACGCGGGAGAGCTGTGCTGCGTCCACGTCGCGGAAGCGCGCGAGGTCCTTCGCGAGGAAGCCCGGGTCGCCGGTGTACGCCCAGTACTGGTTCAGCCGCGTCGCGCGGGCCAGGAGGCCCTCGAGCTCCTCGAGCAGGCCGAGCTCGAACTGCGCCTGCACGCGCGCGAGCTCCTCGGGAGACGGCGGCGTGGTCGCGAGGGTCTCGAGCTCGTCCTGGAGGGCGCGTTCGAGGCGTGCGAGCGGGACGCCCTCCATCGCCGTCGCGACGACGACGAAGGTGCTGCCGAGCTGCGTCGGCATCTGCTGGACCTCGACCTCCTGCGCCAGCCCCGTCGCGACGAGAGCGCGGTAGAGACGACTGCTCTCGCCGTCGCCGAGCAGCGACGCGACGAGCTGGAGCGCGGCATCGTCGGCGGAGAACGCCGCGGGCGTGTGCCAGACGTAGTCGACCTGCGGGAACTGCACGTCGTCGCGGACCTCCAGCGCGGCGCGCTGCACGCGCGTGACCGGAAGGACGGCCGGGCGCGCCGGCAGGGTGCGGGACGGGATGGTCCCGAAGTAGCGGGCGATCATCGGCTTGACGGCTTCGGGATCGAAGTCGCCCGCGACGACGAGGGACGCGTTGTTCGGCACGTACCAGGTGGCGAAGAAGTCCTTCACGTCCGCCACGCTGGCGTTCTGCAGGTCCTCGTGCGTGCCTATCACCGTGTGCGCGTAGGGGTGTCCCTTGGGGTAGAGCATCTCCGGCATGGCGAGCCACGCGACGCCGTAGGGCTGATCCTCGTACGACTGGCGGCGCTCGTTGCGCACGACGTCCCGCTGGAGGTCGAGCTTCTCCTGGGTCATGGCGCGGCCGAGCGCGTCCATGCGGTCGGCCTCCATCCACAGGAAGGTCTCGAGCAGGTTCGGGGGGCCACCCTCGTGGTAGTTCGTCGCGTCCTCCATCGTCCACGCGTTGTTGGAACCGCCGTAGGCCTCCATCACCGCGTCGAAGCCATTGCCCGGCAACCGGTCGGTGCCCATGAACATGAGGTGCTCGAAGAGGTGCGCGAAGCCCGAACGCCCGGCGACCTCGTCCTTCGACCCGACGCGGTACCAGACGTCGACGACGACCTGCGGCAGCGAACGATCGGGATGCAGCAGCACCTGGAGGCCGTTCGGCAGTTCGTAGCGCTGGAAGGGAATCCCGTCCCCCGCGTGCGCCGCCGTGCACCAGGCGAGAAGCGCCGCGATCACGCCTCGCCTCCGCCGTGGGCCTGGTCCTCGAGCCAGCGTTCCGCCTCGATGGCCGCCGCGCAGCCGCTCCCCGCCGCGGTGATCGCCTGGCGGTAGACGTGGTCCTGCGCGTCCCCGCACGCGAACACGCCGGGCACGTTGGTCGCCGTCCGGCCGGGCTTCGTGATGAGGTACCCGATCTCGTCGTGTTCGATCCACGGCAGGAACGGCGCGGTGTTCGGCTGGTGGCCGATGCCGAGGAACATGCCGGTCACCGCGAGCTCGCGCTCGCTTCCGTCGCGCACGTCCCGCACCCGGACGCCGCGCACGGAGGTCTCGCCGAGCACCTCGACCACCTCGTGGTGCCAGAGGAAGGAGATCTTCGGGTTGGACATCGCGCGCGCCTGCATGGCCTTGCTCGCGCGCAGGGTGTCGCGACGATGGACGATGGTGACGGTGCGGGCGAACTTCGTGAGGAACGTGGCTTCCTCGAGCGCGGTGTCACCGCCGCCGACGACGACGATGTCCTTGTCGCGGAAGAAGAATCCGTCGCAGGTCGCACAGGCGCTCACACCGTGGCCGCGGAGGCGCGTCTCGCTGTCGAGGCCGAGGTACTTCGCGCTCGCGCCCGTCGCGACGATGAGCACGTCCGTCGTGAGCGTCTCTCCGTTGGCCGTCGAGAGCCGCAGCGGACGGGCGGACAGGTCGCAAGCCGTCACCTCGTCGAACACGAAGCGAGTACCGAAGCGCTCGACCTGCGCGCGCATGCGCTCCATCAGCTCGGGGCCCATCACGCCCTCGGGAAAGCCGGGGAAGTTGTCGACCTCGGTGGTGATGGTGAGCTGCCCACCGGGCTGCATGCCCTCGAGCACGAGCGGCGAGAGGTTCGCGCGCGCCGTGTACAGCGCCGCCGTGAGGCCGGCCGGACCGGAACCGAGGATGACCACCTTCTCATGACGCACGGGAACCTCCTGGACGGCCGCCCCTATCGCGGCGGCCGGGCTAGGGGAACGGGATGGACGCCCTCCGTCGCACGCTGGAGCTCGAAGCGGCCCGCCTCGGGTTCACGGACCTGCGTGTGGCCGCCGCCGGGCCGGCGCCGACCGCAGACCGCTACGACGCCATGATCGCGGAGGGACGCCACGCGGGAATGGCCTGGCTCGCCGCGCAGCGGGACGTGCGGCTCGACCCCCGGCTGCACCGCCCCGGCGCGCGCTCGGTCGCGGTGATGGCCTTTCGCTACGCCCAGGTCCAGCCGCCGGACCCCGGCGGGCTGACCGGCCGCGTCGCGAGCTACGCGTGGGGGCGCGACTACCACAACCTCGTCGGACTGCGGCTGCGCGACCTCGCACGGGCGCTCGACGCCCTGCACCCCGGCGTCGTGTGCTGGCACGGAATCGACAGCGGACCGGCCTGGGAGCGCGGCTGGGCCGACGCTGCGGGGCTCGGGTTCATCGGCCGCAACGGGATGGCGATCCTGCCGGGCGACACGTCGTACTTCTTCCTCGCGACGCTGCTCCTCACCGCCGAACTGACGCCGGACGCCCCGCTTTCGGAGCATTGCGGGCGCTGCCGACGCTGCGTGGATGCCTGCCCGACCGGCGCGCTGCGCGGCGATGGCGCGATGGAGGCCGCGCGCTGCGTCTCGTACCTGACCATCGAGCACCGCGGGGCCATCGACCCTGCGCTGCACCCGGCGATGGGACGCTGGGTCTTCGGCTGCGACGACTGCCAGGAGACGTGCCCGCACGTCCGCAGCGATCGCCGCACGCCCGGGCTTCCGCAGGACTTCCTCGCCCGCCACGCCTGGCTGCCGCTCCCGGCGTTGCTGCTCGCCGACGACGCGGCCCTGCTCGCGGCGTTCGAGGGCACCCCGCTGCGTCGTGCCGGACCGGAGAGACTACGCCGCAACGCCTCGATCGTCCTTGGAAACATCGGAACGACCGAAGCGAGGGAGGCGCTGGCCGCCGGGCTGCGCGAGGCGCGGACCCGCGGCGACACCGCGCTGGTCGAGACGATCGTCACGACGCTGGACCGCAAGCAGGCATAGCCGCCCTACCCTGCCCTCCCAGCCGCGAGCGCCTCCGCGAGCAGGACCTCCTGCGCACGCACGGGCGGTTCCGTACGCGCGACGCGCACGCTGCCGCCGTCCCCCGTGACCCGACGCGCCTTGACCGAGTCCAGGAGTTGCACGTCCACCATCGCCTCGACGCGCGCCCGCAACGCCGGTTCGAGGACGGGGAACGCCGTCTCGACACGCCCGTCGAGGTTGCGCCCCATCCAGTCGGCGCTGCTGAGCCAGTGCTCCGGGTCGCCGCCGTTGTCGAAGATCACGACGCGCGCGTGCTCCAGGAATCGGTCGACGAGGCTGACCACGCGGATCGTCTCGCTCAGACCCGGCACCCCCGGCCGCAGGCAGCACACGCCACGGATGACGAGGTCGATGCGGACGCCGGCCTGGCTCGCCGCGTAGAGCTCCTGGATCATGTCGGGATCGGCCAGCGCGTTGAGCTTGGCACGGATCCGGGCCGGGCGCCCCGCGCGGGCGTGGTCCGACTCCCGGCGGATGCGGGCGACCAGCTCGGACCGCAGGTCGATCGGCGCCACGAGAAGATGATTCATCGAAGGAGGGCGGACATATCCGGTCAGGAAGTTGAACAGGTGCGTGAGGTCTTCCCCGAAGCCCTCGCGGCACGTGAACAGCGCCAGGTCCGTGTAGACGCGCGCGGTCTGGTGGTTGTAGTTCCCCGTGGAGAGGTGCGCGTACCGCCGGATCCCGTCGGCCTCGCGGCGAACCACCAGCGTCGCCTTGCAGTGCGTCTTTTTGCCGACGAGCCCGTAGACGACGTGGGCGCCGGCCGCCTCGAGCTTGCGCGCCCACCCGATGTTGGCCTCCTCGTTGAAGCGCGCCCGGAGCTCCACGAGCACGGCGACCTCCTTCCCGTTGCGCGCCGCCCGCAAGAGAGCCCGCGCGATCGGAGAGTCCGTGCTCATGCGGTAGAGGGTCATCTTGATGGCGAGGACGTCGGGGTCCTCGGCGGCCTGACGCACGAAGCGGTGGACGTAGTCGAAGTCCTGGTACGGATGGTGGACGAGGACGTCCGCCGCGCGGATCGCGGCGAAGATGTCCGGCGCGTTCTCCAGCGCGGGCACGGGCTGCGGCACATGCGGCGGGAACTTCAGGTGCGGCAGGTCGACCGCCCCGCAGAGCTGGACGAGGTCGGTGAGCGCCGTCATGCCGTCGGTGGGAAAGAGATCCGCCGGGTCCAGCTCCAACGCCCGCACGAGGATCTGCAGCTGCTCGTCCGGGAGGCCCCGCTCGTACTGCAACCGCACGGCAGCGCCCATGCGGCGGTTTCGCACCGCCTCCTCGATGGTGGAGAGCAGGTCGTCGGCCGTGTCCGGCTGGAGGTCCAGCTCGGCGTCGCGCGTGACGCGGATCGCGCGCGCGCTCCGCACCCGCGCGCCGGCGAAGAGCGTCTCGAGGTGCATCCGGATGACGTCCTCGAGAAGTACGAAGGCGTGCTCGCCTTGTTCGGCGGGCACCTGGATGAAGCGCGGGAGCCGACCCGCCGGCAGGTGCAGGATGCACTGGCGCGGCACCGGCAGGTCGCTCGGGCGGCCGGGTTCAAGCTGGACGAACAGCCCGAGCGCGCGGTTCGCGAGCCACGGGAACGGGTGGGCCGGGTCAATCGCCACCGGCGTCAGGACCGGCAGGATCTCGGCGCGGAAGAACGCCGCGAGGTGCTCGCGCTGCGCGACCGTGAGGTCACGCGGGCGCAGGACGCGGACGCCGTGCTCGGCGAGCTCCGGAAGGAGCGCCCGGAGCGTACGGTGCTGCAACGCGACGAGCGCATGGACACGCGCGCTCACCAGTTCCAGCACGCGACGCGGAGAGAGGCCGTCGGGGCCCGGCACCGTCACGCCGGCGTCGATCTGACGCCAGATTCCGGCGTACCGGACCATGAAGAACTCATCGAGGTTGCTGCTGAAAATGCCGAGGAACCGCACGCGCTCGAGGAGCGGAACGGTGGGATCCTGCGCCTCCTCCAGCACGCGTCCGTTGAATGCCAGCCACGAAAGCTCGCGATTGACGAGGAGAGGGACGGGCTCGGTCGGCGGGGTCTGCACACGCCCGCTCTATCAAGCCTCCGCGACCGCGCCCCCAAGACCCTCCGCGACCCGCGTGAGCACGGCTTCCTCGACCTGATGCGCGCGCACGAGGGGGCTGTCCTGCGAGAGGAAGCGCTGGCGGGCGTCCTCGTCGCGGAGGACCAGCGCCGCGACGGCCTCCGCGACGCGCACGTCGGGCAACCCTCGCAGGGCGCGGGCGAGCCCGTCGTTGGGGGCACCCAGCCCCGCGAGCAACGGCAGAACGAGGGCGCGCACCCGGGCACCCACGGCCCCGAGCGCGGCGCGATCGACCGGCAGGTCGTCGAGCGGCACCGCCCGCACGGCCCGGTAGGGCGTGGCGACGTCGCGCTCCTCGACGATGCGCACGCGCGCGACCGGCTGGACGAGGATGTTCGAGCGGCCGTCGTCGAGGGGTTGGTGGGCCGCCAGGACCCCGACGACCGCGTACGGATGCACCGACGGCCGCCCCGTCGCGTCGAGCGCACCGCCCGAGACCAGCTGCGGCACGCACAGCGGGGTCTGCTCGCGCACGCAGTCCGCCACGAGCTGACGGTAGCGCGGCTCGAAGACGTGCAGCGGGAGCAGCGCGCCCGGCATGAGCTGCACGCCGGGGAGCGGGAAGATCGGGAGGATGGAGCACGCGTGGGCCAGCGCGACACGGTCCATGGTCAGTCTCCGAGGGTCAGGCGGGGATACGTTCTTCCAAACGGTAGACACGGTGCTCATCCACGTCCATGTCGGCGGCGAACGCCGCGCCATGTCCCTCGCGGAGTTCGAGGAAGAGGTATGCGCGGGCACCATCGGCCCGGAGACCCCGGTCGCGTGGGTAGGACGATCGGCCGAGGAGCTCGTCCCGGCGCGGGAGTTGCCCGCGTGGCGAGAGGCCTGGGACAGCCCCGCCGCCCGCGTGCGTCGCGCGCTCGCGAACCCGCCGGTGCCGTGGGCGACCGCGCTCGTCGTCGGCATTCCGTGGCGCATCCACGCGTGGGTGATCGGCCGCGAACGTGACGCGTGGGAGGCCGCGCTCGTGAAGCTCCCCGCGGCGATCACCGAGCGCGGCGAGGCGTGGCGCGTCGTCTCCTACGCGCTTCTGCACGGCGATGTCGGACACGCGCTCAGCAACCTGCTGTTCCTCGCCCTGTGCGGGGTCGTGCTGGAGACCATCGTCGGCCCGTGGGGACTGCTGGGGCTGTTCACGGTGAGCGTGGCGGCCGGCGGCCTGCTCTCGACCCTCGGCAGCGACACTCCCGCGCTCGGCGCGTCCGCGGCGGACTTCGGCTTCCTCGCGGCGACCGCGATCGCGGGCTGGCGTTACGGAGACCTGGCCCCGCGTCGTCTCCGCCCCCTGCTCGGCGGCATCATGGCGGTGTACCTGGTGCAAGCGCTCTGGAACGGGCTGCACGACGCGCACGTGGACAACCTCGCGCACCTGGGCGGCGCCCTGGCGGGCGGCGCGCTCATGGCGGCGCTGCGGCCCGACGCGATCCCGGCCTGGCGACGCCGGAACCGGTTGGCGATCGTGGCGGCGCTCACGGCCTGCGCGGTCGCGACGTG
>JACCDP010180965.1_pt1 | contig 15893 bp, 20 predicted proteins | sample 7445841 | NCBI WGS metagenome assembly JACCDP01 (sample SAMN15323441, study PRJNA562643) | freshwater metagenome | isolation source: river surface water | place: USA:Blue River Watershed | collected 2017-08-17 | reverse complement strand
TTCGAACTCGCGACCCTCACCTTGGCAAGGTGATGCTCTACCAACTGAGCCACGTCCGCATGTATTACGGATTTGAGTTTAGCAGGGGGTCTGCATTCCTCAACATGTCAGCTTTGGCTGCTTCTGATGTGCCATATCGCACCACCCCTGCCAACGACGCGAGCACAATGACCGCTCCGACCATTTGCCAAGGCTTGATTCGCTGGTCGAAGATCGCCCATGCGAAACACATGGAGATAACTGGACCAAGCAAGCAGATAAGCGAAGACGTCGACGCCGCTACAAATTTTTGCGCCCACACAATGGCTGTATGACCCACAGTTCCCGGAATGAGCGTCATCGTCAGCACCAACAAAAAGTCGCGTTGTGAAATTGAAGTGATGTCCTTACTTGTTAGCAACGCCCACGCGCCGGCAATCACCGCTTGAATCAGCGCAATGCTGAACATAAATGACCACGTATTGAAACCTTCGGTGCGCATCTTTTTTGTTGCAACGAAATAGCCCGTCCAAAGCACCGCATTGATGAACGCAAGAACGTCGCCATACAACGCCGCCCCTCCACCACCGCCTGCTGCAACAACAACTAGAGCAACGCCACAGAAACTGCTGAATGCACACAGCACCTGCAACTTGGTGATCTTTTCTTTCAAGTAGCTCGGCGCAATGAACAGCATCATTGCCGAAGATGTGCTGCCAATGAGTGTCGCGTTCGCAATAGACGTGTTGGTGAACGACATAAACCCAAAGATGGTGGAGACACCAAAGAAAACACCAGGGATAAACGCACTGCGCAAAATGCGAAAACTGATTTCTGCTTTCCTACTTCGTGCGATGAAGAACAACACAATTGGCCACATGGTGACGCGATAAAAGATTGTCGAATTGATCGACATGTCAATTGCAACCGTGAGAATAGGACCGATTCCCCACGCAAGATTTGCAAGGAGCACTCCGCTTATTGGGAAGACTTGAGCGCGAGCGCTAATTGCGCTTCCCGCACGCGCTACTTTGTTCACGCCTTGGCGTCTGGTGGGCGTAAGTCAACTCGCAGCACCAAGAAACCGTCTTCAATGGTTGCTTGCGAGTCACCAATCATTGCAAAATCTTGAAAATCCATTTGCGCTTGAGTAAGAAACATTTGGCGCTCTTCGCCAGCAACAGGAGGAAGTGGGCGACGCTTTACAGCAGAAGCACGGTCCTTGAATCGAGCGATCATTTCGGAGGGGTCAAAAGCGGCCATTACTCAAAACTACCTAACTATTACTTCAACAACGGGTCAATTGGTTTACGCGAAACAGAAGCCTCAGCACGGACTTCAACTTGCTCTTCCCTGCGACGTTGAGGAACTGATGCGACACGCGGTTTTGGTGCAGGAGCAGCTACTCGTGGTTTTGTATTTCGAACACTTACTGGCATCACCTCATCGGCTTCACCTAACAACAATTCGCGTTCCCTGGCAGAGGCTGTTTCATAGCGACGATCACTCATAATTTCTAAGCGTGCGAGCGCTGGCGGTTCGGGCATTGCTGTTTTCCAGAACCACCACGTCAGTACTGACAGTGCGCCACCGGCGCCAAGACAAATAAGTGACACGAATGCAACACGCAAGGAAATCGCAACCACTACAAAGGACACGGACATAACACCCCAAACCTACCGCAGCCGACCATACTGAAGAACATGTTTGAGCAGGTCATCAATGTGGCAAGTTCGCTCGCATTCATTGCAGTGCTCTCGGCAATGATCTGGTGGCTTCGTTCACGCCCCAATCATTGGTCCTCCGAAGATGGCACCCGTTGCATTTGCCAGATGACACTTGCTCTTACCAGTGCTTCTCCGAAATGGATTGAAGCTCGCATCGTGATTGATACCGAGAAGGCTGTGGTGTTGTGCAAGAGCCGTGGCAAAAAGGGTCAGGCACTTCGCGGGTCGTGGAACGTCATTGGAATTCCACATGCTTCACACGTCGTTGCAACAGATTCGAGTATTCGCACCTACGCATTGTGTCGCACGAGCAACCAAGATGTTCTCGCGATGCTACGAATACCACTGCACAGCAGAAGCATCAGTGTGCTTGACGCACTGCTGCCGCTTTAAATCGTTCGTTCAAGAAACGCTTTGATAGGAGCGCCAACCTGATCAAAATTGATCAGGAACGCATCATGCCCATGTGGCGAATCAATTTCCACATATGTTGAGTCGACACCCTTTTCAGTGAGCATTGAATGAATCTGTTTCTGCTGGTATGTGGGATACAAAATGTCACTCGAAATACCCAACACCAAAGTTGGTGCTTTAATTCGTGATATTGCATTGTCGAGCGTGCCACGACCTCGAGCAATGTCATGTAGGTCCATCGCTTTGCCAATGATGAGATAACTATTGGTGTCGAATCGACGAATGAGTCGGTCTCCGTGATGATCGAGATAACCCTCCACCTCGAACCTGTCCCATAATCCAAGGCCGTTGTAGTCGGCATCCATGTCGACAAGAGCCCTACCGAATCGTTCGGTGAACACGTTGTCGCTGCGGAATGTCACCTGCGAAATCATGCGCGCAATTGCAAGGCCTTCCCAAGGGCCTTCACCAGTTGCTGCGTCGTAGTACTCACCGTTGCGCCACTTCGGATCGAGTCGAATTGCTCGACGACCAATCGCCCCCCAAGCAATTTGCTGCGCTGTTGCTTGCACACATGTTGCAATGGGAACGATGGTCTTTACGCGGTCAGGAAATGTGACCGCCCACTCCAGCACTTGCATGCCGCCCATCGAACCGCCAACAACACTGTGCCACTTACGAATGCCGAGCATGTCGGTGAGGCGCACTTGCGCGCGCACCATGTCGCGGATGGTGATCACGGGGAAACGCGAGCCATACAACCGTCCATCTTCTGGGTGCGCGGTTGCAGGACCAGTAGAACCTTGGCAACCACCAATGACATTGCTACACACCACAAACCACTTGTTGGTGTCGATTGCTTTGCCGGGACCAACAACACCCTCCCACCAACCTGGTGTCGGATTACCTTCTTCAGCAGCGCCGGTGACATGACTGTCGCCTGTCCATGCGTGACAAATCAGAATTGCATTTGATGCATCTGCATTCAGCGTTCCCCATGATTCGTACGCGATGGAAACATTGCTGAGTACTTTTCCACCGTCAAGCGCAAAAGGGCGATCTTCAGGAAAATGTGCGAACTTGCGACCGCCAACAGGCATGCCAGGAAACCATGCGCCTGTTGCTGGGTAATCATGTCGGGTCATACATTTTCCTCTGTAACGAAACTATGCGTTTTTGCAGTTCGTCACGCTCACCCAACTGAGCCAGCCCGTTGCTACGCCTGTTGGCGTAACCACATCTTTCGCATTTCGCGAAATGGCACCGTGGGAAAACCCGGTTGCCGGACCTGTTGGTCGCTCGTGATGTACTGCTTGCATTGCCCGCCCGACTGAGCGGCCGGGAAGGCGTTGCACCGATCAGGCTACCTGCCGATATCGTCAATTCGGCGCAGCGGGCATTGTTGGCGCTGTTAGAGGTTGTTGGCGCATGTCTCGCGCCTCAACCTCGTTTTTCTTTGGTGATTATCGTGCAGAACTTTCTGACCTACCTAGCCGTTCCATTTGACACACCACCTCATGGATTTGGCAGTCGCGCAATTGGCATCATTCCTGCTGGAACTTCGGTGGCCACGTTTGGCGGCACCGCGCTCACACACTCCGATTTCGCCGAACACGATGCAGATCGTCGCAGCCGGTCAATTCAGGTTGACACAAATCTTATTTTTCTTGGTCCACCTACTCGTGAACCAGGCGATTCGATTAACCATTCATGTGAACCAAACTGCGGAATGCGCAATGCAACCACCATTGTTGCCATGCGCGAAATTGCCATAGGTGAAGAGCTGACTTTTGACTACGCCATGAGCGACGCGAGCAGTTACGACGAATTCGAGTGCAATTGCGGAACCGAACTCTGTCGCGGCCGTGTACGCGCAAATGACTGGCAATTAGACACATTGCGCCACAGATACAAAGGCTTCTTCTCGCCTTACATTCAGCGAAAGATTGATGCCGAGCGACATCGTGCGCTACTCAGTAAAAGCGATGTTGAAGAATTGCTGGCGACATACGACACAGAGCCAGAACTTGCATTGCGAAATGCGCTGCGAAAATGTTTTGGCATGCCTTTTGCAACCTGGCAAACCCTGATTGAACTTGTGGCATCAACACCTGCAGACATCAAACTGCTTCTTGCACTAGATACAGCTGCACTTGATGCACTGGTGAAAACTTTAAATGAAACTCGCGGCGCTGGCCTGTAGTCGCGTGTAAGTTTGCACCGTTATGTACAAGTTTCTGTATCGACCAAAGTGGATTGCAACTCACCTATTAGTGATTGCGCTCATAGTGCTGATGGTGAACTTGGGACAATGGCAGTTACATCGTCATCACGAGCGCAAGGACTTCAACGCAACGCTGGTGCAACGTTTTGATGCTCCGATTCAACCACTTGAAACGCTGTTACAAAGCGCCAAGCCCGAAGACATTGAATGGATGCCTACTGCGATAACGGGAACGTATCTTCAAGGCGAAGACATCAGCATGGTAAACGTTTCTCAAAATGGCGTCGCTGGATATAACGCAGTAACACCGATGCTTCTTGCAGATGGCAGGGTCGTTCTCGTTAATCGTGGCTTCATGCCGCTAGCAGATGCATTTCCACCAGCACCATCGGGAGAGGTTTCACTTCTTGGTCGAGTTCGTGTGTCTAGCGAGAGGCGCACAGGAGAAGTATCAGACCCAGCAACTGGCGAACTTGCCGAAGTGCAACGAATTGATATCAACCGACTGCAACAACAGATCGATGGCGAATTAGTGCCGGTGTATGTTCAACTACTGAAGAGCACTCCCGCTGAAGCGCCCGCGCTTTCCACCATTGTCGACCCTGACTTCAGCAATGGTCCACATTTGAGTTACACCGTGCAGTGGTGGTTCTTTTCACTCTGCGCTGCAGGAGGATGGGTAGTGCTTGTAAGACGAGAACTGCTGAAACAGAAAAAGGCTTAGTGCTGACTTTCTAATTGAGCCATTCGCTTGAATTGCTCGACAACATTCGGGCTCTTGTGTGAGGCGTCTTTACTTCGATACACCGTGTCAACGTTGACACTGATACGACCAAACTCTTTCCATGTTGCAAACGATTTCTTTGGGTCTCCGAGGATGTCGGCGCAAATCTCGCGTGCCGCATCAAAGGCATCCATGCCTTGTGCTTGACGATCACTTGCCTCGCGCAATACGTAAGCCAAGTACTCGCGAACACGGGTAACCCCTGCCTTGTCAGTGAGAGGACCATGTCCTGGCACCACAGTTTCAACATCCAACGAGTTGATGAGATCGCATGCTGCTATCCAGTTTTCGAGCGGGCCTGCCCACACAATTGGAGCACCGCCGATGAACAAAATGTCACCGGTGTACACCGTGCTGGCATCGGGAACATAGGCAATGGTGTCCCCCGCAGTATGTGCCGGACCAACTTCAATAAGCTGCACATCGCGACCACCCGCCTGCACGGTGAGCCGACCCGAAAATGTTTGTGTTGGCATGGTCATTTGAATTCCATCAAATTCAAAATCGCCGAAGAATGACCTGAATAGATCGCCGATTTCGCCGGGATCCTTATTCAGTGCTGCCAACATTGCAGGCGGCACTTCGGTCATTTCATGTGCAGTGGCTGCCGAGGCAACTATCTCTGCGCCAACTACCAATTCGTTTCCGTAGCAATGATCACCATTGGCGTGCGTGTTCACCACGGTTGCGATAGGCGCAGACTGTGTGGCCCGCTTCATGGTGTCGAGCATTGAGGCGGTGAGCTTTAGGTCAAACAACGTGTCAACAAGAAGCGATGAACCTTCACCAACAATGAGACCTGCATTGCTGTATCCCCAACCGCCATCGGGTTGCAGATACGCGTAACAATTGTTTCCTATTTCATGAAGACCGAGCGAATAGTTGGTGTTCATGATGAGAAACCTTTCTTACTGAAGGCGCGTAAGCCCGGCTTTTAAATTGCGCACTGCTTGAGCGATGCGCTGTTCGTTTTCAATGAGTGCAAAGCGAGCAAAGCCTTCTCCACCCGGACCAAAACCTGCACCAGGCGAAAGTGCAACATTGCAATCACGAACCAAGTGACTGCAGAACTCAACTGAGTCCATATCGCTATACGCCTCGGGAATTGGCGCCCACACGAACATGGAACCACGAGACTTTGGAATGTGCCAACCGATTCTGTCGAGGCCGTCAATGAGCGCATTGCGACGACTCTCGTAAATGTCCGATACTTCCTGCGGGAAATCTTGTGCCTCGTTCAACGTGACCGTAGCTGCAATTTGAACTGGCTGAAATGTTCCGTAGTCGAGATAACTCTTCAGCTTCGTGAGTGCACCAACAACTTGTTCGTTGCCTGCCATAAACGCAACGCGCCATCCAGCCATGGAAAAACTTTTCGTCATGGAGTACAGCTCAACCGCGCACTCCATTGCACCCTCTGCTTGCAGGATTGATGGTGGCTTATAACCATCGAAACCAACGTCGGCATATGCGAAGTCGTGCACCACGATCATGTCGCGCTCGCGGCAGAAGTCGACAACACGCTGCATAAATGGAAGATCGACAGTTGCGCCAGTTGGGTTGTGTGGGAACGAAACTACGAGCACTCTCGGGCGAGGCCAACCGTTCTTGTACGCCTCGGTGAGATTTTCAAAGAACTCATCGGAGTATTGCTGGTCGTCAATTACTTGCTGACTTTGCATTGGCACCTGACGAACGTCGGCGCCAGCGAAAATTGGACCATAAATGTGAATTGGATAACTAGGGCTTGGAACAATTGCAGCATCTCCGCGATCGAGCAACACCCACATCAGGTGGCTGAAACCCTCTTTTGAACCGATGGTGTTCGTAATTTGCGTTTCTGGGTTTAGTTTCACTCCCCAATTGCGCATGTACATGTCGGCAACAGCTTCGCGAAGTTTTGGCAAGCCGCGCGACAGTGAATAGCGATGGTTCTTTGAATTCTGCGCTGCCTCAATCAACTTGTCGACAGCAATCTGAGGCGAAGGAATGTCTGGGTTACCGAAACCCAAGTCGACAACATCGGCACCATCGTGACGCGCCTGAATCTTCAGATTGTTAATGATCGTGAAGACGTATGGGGGCAGATTGGTGATGCGTCGAAATTCCACAGAGACAAACTAGTCGTGAAGATGCAGCAAAGCGGCACCAATTGCGCCGGCTCGCTCGCCCAACTGTGCCGATTTCAGCACGGGGTGAACCCTGTGGCTTGGGGCGTACAGCATGGTGGCAAAGCGTTCTTGAATGCGTGGCAACAAAATGTCGGCATTCTCCATTACTCCACCGCCAATAACGATGGTGTCGGGGTCTGACATGTTGGCGATATTGGCAAGTCCAAGCGCCACCCAGGTGCTGTATGTGTCGAGCACTTTCAGAGCATCTGCGTCGCCATTTCTGGCGCGAATGATGACTTCCTCTCCGCTCAATCCTCCACCGAGCTGCGAAAGGCCAGCACCAGATGCATACCGCTCCCAACACCCACGTTGACCACATGGACATGCATCGCCGTCTGCTTGAACGACCATGTGCCCAACTTCGCCTGCATGACCATGCGCACCGTGTTGCAACGCACCACCAGAAACAAGTCCGCCGCCTATCCCGGTTCCCAACGTAACCATCCACATGTCGCGTGAACCCATACCTGCACCGCGTTGCCATTCTGCAAGCGCTGCACAAGTTGCGTCATTGTCGCACCACACCGGTTCGTTCAATGCTTGTGCAAGTTGTTCGCGAACAGGAAACTCAATTGCCGTAATCATGTTTGGCGACGAACGAATTACTCCGTCTCGCGAAATTAAACCGGGAACACCAAGGCCAACAGATGAGTGCTCACCCAATTCGCGAACGATTGATGCAAGTGTTTCTACAAGGCGATCTGCAGTGGGCGTTGGCTTGCGAACTTCGCGAACAACACTTCCTTGATCATCAATGACCACGCCAAGACATTTGGTGCCACCGACATCGATGCCTGCGGCAAGACTCACGATTCGGAACGGGTCTTCAGTTCTTTCAGCGTGCTGAGAATGCGCATTTCTGCGCGACGCTTAACAAACCCTGGAAGCGGAATAACCAACTCAACAGCAAGGTCGTATGCAACACGTGTTCCAGTTCCATCTGCATTAAACGAATACGCACCGCGAAGTGAGCGCATGATGTCACCATCTACTAAGTGCCAAGACAATGCATGTGGCGCCTTCGAGTAGTCGTACTGCAAGGTGTAGTGAGTGCTTCTGCCAAGCGCAGATGCACGGTACTCAACTGTGTGCGGACGACCTTGTGCGTCGCGAGTGAGCACCGTTGCTTCTTTCACGTCTTTGGCCCATTCTGGGTATTGCTCAAAGTTGCTCGCAACATCAAAGCATCGCTCTGCTGTTGCCGCAATGAAAACTGTGTCGGAGCCAGAATCAACCATGAGCACCATCTTTGCCGATTTCACCCTCTGGCGCAGAAACTTCGCCAAAAACTCGTTTCCCAAACGTTCCGTACTTGCTCGCCCACAGGCCGTTCAGCCCAAGCCCAAGCAACGGCACCAACACCCCGAAGGCCAAAGTGCTACCCGCAACTCCGTCTGTGGACCTGCGGATGATTGCCCCGCCGAGCCCAACGATGACCTGAACCGCTAACGCCGCATTCATCATCCGCATGACCGACTTTGAGGCAACTCCATCGATGAGAAGAAACAGCCCAGCAACCGAAATTTCGTCGCTTCGACTGCGCTGTACTGCCGAGAAATACCCCCAAATGAATGCCGCAACACCAACTGCAAATAGCAAAAGATCAACAATGGCTACAAGCCTGCGCAATGGCGAATTGAACACCACCACCGCAATAACAGTGATCACCACGAAAACCGCCGTAAGGGTTGCATTCAGCTTTACGATCTTCATGCCTTGACTCCCAACACAGCTGCAAGTCTTGCAGTAAGCACGTTGTAATCAAATTCTGCAAGAGCTCGTTGGCGCGATGCGACGCCCATCGCTTGCAATCGCGCCTGGTCACTGAGAAGCGAATCAATCGCACGTGCAACCTTTGCAACATTGCTCGGTTCATCAATGACCAAACCCGTTACGCCGTCAACAACCGCCTCTGCCGAGCCACCGCTTTGACCTGCTATTTGAGGCACTCCACATGCGGCTGCTTCAGAGAACACGATTCCAAACCCTTCTTGTTCCAAACCACCCCACCGCGTGCGACACAACATTGCCGACAGATCTGCACTTGCATACAACAGCGGAAGATCTTCATTTGACACTCTTCCTGCCAACGTGACGGGAGCGCGAGTTTGTTCAATCAGCTTTTTCAATCGGTCGGTGTCACGACCCTTGCCACCAATCACGACGCGCAATTTGGGTCTGCTTGGCGCAAGCGCTGCTGCAGCACGAATGAGTGTGTCGAAACCTTTGCGAGGAACCAGTCGACTGACTCCAACAATCAATTCGGCATCTTCTTCCAAACCGAACTTCTTTCGAGTTGCGATTCGTTGTTCGCTGGTGATCGGTGCAAAACGTTCAGTGTCAACTCCAGGCGGAACCACCGTTATTGGCAAACTTGCGCCACCAGCCTGACGCGCTTCTGCAGCGGGATACCCGCCTGCAGCAATGATGTGTTGTGCACCACGCAACACGCGAGCAAGTACTTGCTTTGAACCTGGAAGCCTTCCCGGCACTGTCACTTCTGATCCATGCAACACCACCATGTATGGAAGCTTGAGCGAAGGGCCAACTATTCCGAGTGGAACAGCTGGGTCAAGTACGACAAAGTCAGCACCAATCTCTTCCGCCATGTCATTAATGCGTTGAATCATCCACGGGTGCGGCAACAACACGGGCTCTTTCGTACGACGAATGAGATATGGCTGTTGAGCATCAAACTCCGCAGCGTCTTTATGAGGCGAAGTGAGCACTGCAAACGAATCAGGCGGCAAACGACGCCACCACTCCCACAGCAGGTTCTGAATTCCGCCCACCTTTGGCGGGAAATCGTTAGTGACAAGTAGGTGTTTCATGGAAGGCGCTCGCATCAATACTGACAGATGCGTTAGCCAACCCGCACTTCAGGCAAGTTCCGCAATTCCTCCACCACTATTGGATCTTCGTCAGTTTGCGGAATGAATTGGTGCAACCCGAGACGAGCGGCACTCCAAATTGCATGAGCACGAAGCATCGGTTCTGCATGTGAGCAAAACTTCTGGATGGCATCACGCACTTCCTTATCTTCAGAGTTTCCAATATTGCCAAGCACGATAAGCAAATTGCGTCGCACCCACATTGGGTTGCGGTCTGCGATGTACCACTGACCAAAAGACTCGAGTAGTTGATGATCCTCCATGCTCAGCATGTTCAAAATGGGAACCCACGCACGAATAGCGGTCGGTTTTGCTGTGATGCCCAAACGAATAGTTGGCGGGCACACGTCCTGACACGAATCACAGCCATAAACGCGATCGGCTAACGCAACTCGATATTCGCGGTTGAACACGCCAGGCTTTTGCACGAGCCATGCCAAACACTTCCCAGCGTCAATTACACCTGGTTCGACAATTGCATTTGTCGGGCACGAATCTAAGCAGCGTTTACATGCACCACAGCCATCATCGACGGGTCGCTCGTTCACCACAAGTGGCGCATCGGTAACCACACTTCCCAAAACAAAAAAACTTCCCGCACCGCTAATAAGCAAGTTTGCGTTCTTGCCGTACCAACCAAGACCAGCGAGATACGCGGCCTCGCGATCGACAAGCGCGTTGTGGTCAACAAACACCTGCGCATTCCATCCGTCTTTTTTCAAAGATTCGGCAACGACACCCAGACCATCACGAAGCGTCTCGTAATAATCTGCCCACGCATATCGCGCAACGCGTGCACTGAGACTCTGAGGTTCGTCAGGTGCTTCAGTTGAATACGAACACGCACCAACAATCATCGCTTTCGCATTCGGAACTGCGGCAGCTGGGTTCGTTGAACGATCCGGGTTGCGATACGTGAACTGCATGGTGTCATGCAACCCAACTGATTTTCGAGAATGTAACGTTTCACGAGCACGTTGCATGATGTCCGCAGGCGCAACACCAATTCGATCGATGCGATTTGCCAAACCGAGAGCGCGCAATTGCTCGGTGTACACAGCCTCTTCCTCACGGCTAAATGGTTGCTGGCTAGCTAACGGCACGATGCCGAAGCGTAGGCACCATTCCGGCATTTGCAAGCAACCGAACCGCACGCTGCTCTTCAAGGTTGAAAACTACGGCAGATTCTTGGGTGTCTCCGCACATAAAGGTGACGAGGCAGTCGCTGCACGCATCGGTTTCGCGCATGACGCACGAGTCGCAGTTGATAACAAGGACTGGCTGATTATTGGCATTCATGATTGCTCCTGTAGTTACTGTCAGTGGGCTTTGGCTTCGGTTATTGAGTTCATGTGTGCGCCATTTGCGTACAGATGAAGTTTGCCCACCGGGTGTCACGGAGTTAGATGAATACCGCCCCATCGTGATCGATGTCCAAGATGTGCGTGATCCCCGACTTGGGCAACTGGCCTGCAATGCGGGCTGCATCGGCCTTTGCGCAAAGCACACCAACTGTTGGGCCAGACCCCGAAAGCCATGTGCACCATGCATCGGTTGCAAGCGCAGCAGTAAAGGCAACATGTGAGTTTGGTGAAGCCGCGAAGCGAATGTCTTGGTGCATGCGATCTTTGGTTGCTTCACGCAACACCGCTTCATCTCCTGCCGCAAAGGCAGCCATAAGCAAAGCCGTGTGTCCAATGTTGAACACCACGTCTGGAAGTGGAATCGACGAAGCGATTGCCGTTCGGGACTTCTCGGTTGAGGTTTGAGTGTCTGGCACCCAAGCAATAAATGCTGGGTCGAACCCAAGAGGAAGTTTTACAACCTCACCACCCGTGCTAGCAGTAACGCCACCAACGAGCGAAGCCGCAACGTTGTCGGGGTGCCCTTCAAGTTCGGTGCTCAGTCGCAACAACTCTTTGCGATCTCGAATGAGCGACTCTTTGCCATTGCTCTGAGCATGGCCAAGCACCACACCAGCAACACGTGCGGCGCCACTGAAACCCAGTCCGCGACCCATTGGGATTACCGAGCGAACCCACACATTGCCTGTTCCGCCTGCGTGACGAAACGCGGCAAGCGATGGATGACTGTCGTCTATGACCTTGGCGAATTCTGGAAGTTCCGACCCATCATCGATACCCATTTCCAAATGCATCGACAGAGCCATTCCCAATGCATCAAACCCTGGCCCCAAATTGGCCGAACTGGCAGGAACGCGAACTCGCAGTGCACTCATAGCGATCTATCGTGCCACAGCGTTACTAGAAACTTTTAATGCATCAACAACGCGCAAGGCTGATCCGTTATCAATTGAGGCCTGCGCAAGTGACACACCTTCTTCGATAGAGGAAGCCACGCCTGCAACCGTAAGACCAGCAGCTGCGTTCAACACCACAATGTCGCGCACTGCCCCAAGCTGACCGTTGAACGTGTCGAGCACAACTTGAGCATTGTGTGCTGGGTCGCCACCGCGAACCGCAGTCACATCTGCAGGTTTCAGACCGAGATCAACTGCGTTGATGGTGAACTCGCGCAACGTGTTATCGCGCACTTCAACTACTGAACATGGTCCACTCAGTGACAATTCGTCAAGACCACCGTGACCGTGCACTATCCATGCGCGTTCAACTCCGCGCGTTGCAATTGCGCGAGCCATTTTTTCTGCTGCGCGTGGGTCACCAACGCCAACAACCATGAACGAAACGTTTGCGGGGTTCGCCATAGGCCCAAGCAAATTAAATGCAGTTGGTACTCCAATTTCCTTACGTGTTGGACCTGCATGGCGAAATGCTGGATGAAACTTCTGCGCAAAACAAAACCCCATGCCTGCTTCTGCAACGCAACGAGCAACATCAACAGGTTCAAGATCGATTCGCACACCAAGTGCTTCAAGCACATCGGCAGTTCCGCATTGCGAAGATGCAGCGCGGTTTCCGTGTTTACACACCGGAACGCCGGCGCCAGCTACAACAAAGGCTGCCATCGTAGAAATATTCACCGAATGCGATTTGTCTCCACCGGTACCGACAATGTCAATTGCGCGCTTGGCAATTTCAGTCGGCAGATCAACTCGTGCTGATGCATTGCGAACTTCGGCCAGCATTCCCTCTAATTCGACTGCGCTTTCGCCCTTGGTGCGCAAGCCCATAACGAGCGCTGCAATTTGCGCAGATGTCGCTTCGCCGTTCAGCACCGTGCGCATTGCTGCACGAGCTTCATTCAACGAAAGATCCGTTCCCGAAGAAATCTTGCCAAGCAACGCAGCCCAGCCGCCAACTTCTTCGATTGCGCTCACAGCGCTGCTCCGTTATGCGGTATGGCGACGCTGGCGCAACATTTTGCGGCGGTCACGAGCGGTTGCTCCGCCCCACACACCTTGTTGTTCGCGAGCATCCAATGCATATTCAAGACACGCTATGCGAACGACGCATTCCTCGCACACTGATAAAGCAAACTCAGCGTGATCTTCGTTTTCAGGGTAAAAGATTTCCGCATCGAGTCCTTGGCAGGCACCTTTGCTACGCCACGCCACATCCGCTATCGCCATGCACGGCCCCCTTTGCCAAATGCTGACTACTTCCCCGCGGGTGACTGTAGAACGGCGCTAGGTGTCCATGCCAATTGGGCTATTTGGCCCAATACAGGCCTACAAACGCCACTTATGGGCGAAGGTCGGCGAGCAATTCGGCAATGGTGAATGCAGGCAATTCGATGCTTTCTCCATAGGCCGGGTGATCGCACACCAAATGTGCGCCACCGGCTGCGAAGAGTTCTACCTGTTCTGGTGTGAACTCAAAGCGAATGTAATGCACAGCTGCGGTGATGTAGTCGCGAGTGAGTTGCTCGGCATGAGCCTCATCGGTCACGCAACGCACCTGAGTGCCGTCACTCAGCTTGATGAGCATTGAGCTTTCAATGCCAACCAACTTTGGCAACCATTCGCGCATTTGTTCTTCGCTTGTAAGTTCGATGAACAACGTTGCCGACAACTGACCTGGCTCTGGAATGAGCGGGTTGTACGCATTGAGTTCTTCCATGACTTGCTCATCGAGCATTGACTTCTCTGAACGAATCATTTCTTGAATCTGGTACCACATGGTTTGGCGATTCTCAAACATGACGGTGACAACAGTGCCAAGACCAATGCGACGCTTGCGCTTTGTCTCGATGCTTATTGCACGGCTCTCTTCGCGAATGCGCTCGTATGCGCGCAGGTCGAGAATGTCTTCAAGCTTGAGTTTGCGTGATGAAATTGCGTTGGCGGGGGTTGCCATGATTATTTCTCCTCTGTGAATCCGTATGCACGTGCAACAACTTGCAGTGGGTGTACGGGTTGGTTTCCTGTTTGTTCGTTAATTGCGGTGTTTGCCAAGTGACAATCACCAGTTACAACGTCGCCGTTAGCTTCGGTAATCATCTTTCCGAGCTTTTCGGCAATTGGCATTGAAAGATGCGCGTTCTCTGCGCGCAATCCCCACATGCCGTCGATACCTGAGCACTGCTGCACAAGCTTGATCTTTGCGCCTGTGAGCTTCATGAGGTCACGACTCTTTAGACCGATGTTCTGTGCACGCAAGTGACACGGTGTGTGATACGTAACCGTTTCAGGAATGGTTCCCTTGAACTCGGTGTCGAGTGACTTACCTTCGGTCTTGTGCAACTTAATGAGGTATTCAGCGGCGTCGTATGTGTGCTCTGATACCAACTTGGCATCTGGTCCACCGACGTAATCGACATAGTCCTTCTTCAGGATGTAACTGCAGGTTGGCTGCGGCACGACAATGTCTTTTCCAGCGCGAACGTCTTTCACCAATTCTGAAATGTTCTTTGCTGCAACCTTGGTGAAGGTATCCATGTCACCCGAGTGCAGGTATGGAGCGCCACAGCAATTGGTGGTACCGGCGAGCGAGCACGAAACACCGTTGTGCTCATACACCTTCACCAAGTCGTGACCGATGCGTGGGTCTTGGTATTCCACGAGACACGTTGGAAACACAGCAACATCGCCCTGCGATTTCGTGAGGCGAATTTGCGGACGCTTCTTGAACCACGTGGTGAAGCGTTGCTTCGCGAACGGCGGAAGCATACGAATACTTGAAATACCTGCGGTCTTTTCGACCACTTTGCGCACCAGTGAGCCTGGCTTAGCGCCCATCACCACATTGCTCACTACGCCAGCTTTTGTTGCCACTTTGCCAAGAGCATCGGTGTGCCCCATGACTGCAGTGGTGAGCTTGTCGCGAGCGGAGACCTGGCCATTGGCGCGACGCATTGCGTCTGCACGAAGCATGAGGCGAGGGAAATCGAGTGCCCATTCGTGGAGTTCTGGAATGTATGGGCACATCACGTAACACAATTTGCATTGGAAACATTCGTCAACAACGTGATCTTGTTGAGCGGGAGTCATCTTCCCCGCATCTTGATCGTCATGCATGTCGACGTAAGAAAACAATGTTGGGAATGAAGGACAAAACTTAAAGCACAAACGGCAGCCATGGCACAGGTCGTACACGCGCTCAAGTTCTTTACGAGTGTCTGCCTCGTCGAGATACAGCGGGTGATGCGGATCGTAAATGGTGGTCATGACTTAACTTCCTTCGTTTGCGTAATCAAAAACTTGCAGTGGATGTTGCACAGCCTCCCATGCAACATCCACAGCGTTGTGAAATTTCCCTAAATCAGGAAATGCTCTTCAAG
>JACCDP010464559.1_pt1 | contig 15894 bp, 13 predicted proteins | sample 7445841 | NCBI WGS metagenome assembly JACCDP01 (sample SAMN15323441, study PRJNA562643) | freshwater metagenome | isolation source: river surface water | place: USA:Blue River Watershed | collected 2017-08-17 | reverse complement strand
GATGCTAGAAAACACCAAGATCGGTCTCTTTTCTGTCACTGAAGAGATGGCTGTCCACAAAGATTACGCGCGCTATCTCGAGACTATCGTTGAAGATCATGAGATAGCCGGTAAAACCATCTCAGAAATTCTCCTCACACATTCCGAGCTTGGTGCAGATGAGAAAAATAAGATTCTTACGGCAATGGAGTATGCCCTAGGAGAAGATTCCATTTTCTTTGAGGCGAACGCAAGTGTCTTTCCACGCGAATGTGTCGTGAGCTTTGGAAAGGATAAGCGCAAGACACTCGATATCGAATGGGTCCCGGTGACCGACGCAGCTGGAAATGTCGAAAAAATTCTCATCAGTCTCGTGGATGTTTCGGAAACTCTCAAACTCCGTGCAGAGGCTGAAGAAGGTCGCAGGAATTTGCGCTATCTCTCAGAACTCATAGAGCTCGGCCCCGAACGCTTCGAACGTTTCGATCAAGCTGCTAAGGCAACCTGGTCGAACATTCAAAAATATATGGAAAAAGGCAAGGCTCAGCAGTCATTGGATACGAACGATATCCGTCAAATTTATGTTGGGCTCCATACGATCAAAGGTACCGCTCGGATGTACAAACTATCAGAGCTTACCGATAAAATCCATCTGGCTGAAGAAGTTTTGAATCAAAAGACGGTACTTACTTCACCTTTACTGGCAGACCTTGAATCCTGTATGGATGAGATACTCGCATCGCATGACAGTTACGCAAAAGCTTTTCAACCGATCTCCGCTCTGATGCAACAAGCAAAGTCTGCCCCCCAACAGCAGCATAACCCCCAGTCCATTCAAGCACTGGCTGTTGAAATGCAGCTGATGGCAGATTCCTTAGCGCGCGATCTCGGTAAGATTCGTTGCCCTATTCAGGTCGAATTTCAAGACTCCTTGCTTCTCGATCAGGAGTTTTTCAAGGCTTTGTCGGACTCTGTCATACATCTCGTGCGGAACAGTCTCGATCATGGTATCGAACATCCCGAAGAGCGCAAAGGCAAAGGCTTAGCCGAACATGGTAGCATTCGTCTCTTTCTCGATGCCCAGGGTCGCTTGGGATTTCAGGACGACGGAAGAGGTTTGCCAATCAACAAGCTCAAGAACAAGGCTGAAGCCTTAGGTCACAAGAATCCTAAGACTTCGGAAGCTGTCGAACTCATCTTCCAATCCGGCGTAAGCACAAAAGCGACGGCAGATGACATCTCAGGACGTGGTGTAGGAATGGATGCGGTCAGAGGCTTTTTGCAAGCTGTGGAATCGCATATTGAAGTAGTCCCCCTGCGGGAAGAAGGGGATTATCTCAAGTTCTACTTTGCGATTACTCTCCCGCAAAAACACATGAAGTCACTCAAGTTGGCCTCCTAGGGTATTAAGCCTCAGGGATACTTAAGACCTGATACCCACTCAGCTCCGACATAAGGCGTTTCATCGACGCCTTCCGCCTTCAGGTAGCACGCTCTATTCTGCGTGTTGTAGGTATAGCCTACGCACGCATCATCGCAGCTACAAGCTACCAAACAGCTTTGACTGTTATCTGTCATCAAAACCTTTAAGTCGTATCCTGCTGCCAAATAAGCTTGATTATAATTATCGTAAGAAGCATAGCGACACGCAGGCGCAGGGGTCGGATTTGGTACCGTGTGCCAGCCATTACAGATGCCATTCACACAGCTCGTCGCATGAGAGCCCGTTGGTTGAGGATGAGAGTACGCAGGCTGGTGGTGTCCTGGATGCGTAGGAGTCCCATGCCAACCTGTGCTCGCACTTGCATGAGCCGAAGCATGTCCATTGCCACTCGCACTGGCCGAAGCATAAGCCGAAGCACTGCCATTACCTGCCGTAGCAATCGCAGTCGCACTGGCTGAACCGTGGGAACTCGAGGCCGATGCACTTGCAGAAGCGTGTGCTCCGCCAGGAAACCAAGCTTGAGCACGAACCGGAGTGACTGAAAGTAAAAGACTAAGGAGTACAAAGCGATGGAGAAACATGGAGCTGCCCTTTCTATGATAGCTTCGAAAGCGAAAAATTCGCTCTTCTCGAGGCTTTACTCCTGTCGAGGCGGGCGGTCAAAGCCGCGAAATCTAAGGCATCGGTCCTGCAAGCTGGGAAATGTTCAACTTGAGAAAGTTCTTTTCCAGACAAAGTAGAAAGCGAGACATATCTCAGCTTTGCGGGAAAGGCTGAAGATTTTCCTAAGTCATACTGCTTTATCACCATGAAAGAGAAAACGATAGAGCCTTGCCAAGCTTTGCTCGCATGCTAGACATAAGTCTTGAGCAGCTGGTGTGCTACTCTTGAATGACCAAAGGCTCTAATGGTAACTGAATCCTTTCCAAAGTTTTTAGCTGATTGGCCACAAGCTCAACAGCTTGAAAGTGGAGCAGACCATATTCAGGGCTATCCCTAAACACAGCGATCGTATATTCACCCGGCTCGACGAGAAACGAGCTTTTAAAACTGCCCGGCCCTGACTCCTCAGCTCGCTCCGCCTCGACCACCTCATAGTCATAGTATTCGCTGGCACAAAAATCTTCAGCTAGCTGGGCTTGAGTTAACTTACCTTGATAAACACAAATTTCGACGCTTTCAAGATCTGGATCATTCGAGGCAAATGTGGCTTCCAGATTAAATTCGAGAGACGCCTCTGATTCCGGCTGTCCTTTAGGAATTTCCGTCACAATCGGACGTGCGGGAGTCTCAGGCGAAAGCGTGTAGCGCAAGGACGTTTGTCCGAGAGCTTCGAAGTAGGCCTTGGTTTGAGGACTGATGTTGCTGTAGGGTTTGAAATTTGTCTTAAAGTCCGAACGAAGAACAACTGACTGCACCTTACCAGCTTCAATAATAAGAGGGGTTTGGCTCAGATCAAAGAGCAAGCGAATCTTGCCGCTTGTATCTTCTATAGTGGAGTCGGGATAGTAGGAGAAGGGAGCTAGTCCAATGCGTTCTTGCTTTTGGTTCGTATCCGTTAGGGACACACCCGCTTCCGCATCGATTGTGACGATGAGACGATCGTAGGTCCCCTCCTGAAGTGCGTAGGATTTTAGCAGCGTGCTATTGGTTCCTGTCGAAATCTCGCGACTCTCAGGAAGGGCTATCGTAAGTTGAGTCGAATCTGAGAGCTTTGCACCTTTGCTGAGAAAAATGAGCTCGCTCGCCCGAAAACTCACTACACCCTCCGCAAGTTCTCTCAACGAGAGACTTACGCTTGTCGATGGCGTAGGGTCAGTTGGAAGAGTGGGGCGATTTTTTCCTCCAGGATTCCCTGTATTCACACCGCAGGCAAGACCGATACAAAAGAAGATCTGAGTCCAAAGGGAAAACCACTTTCGCTTCATTGCCTTATCTCCCCCCTCGTTTGCTGTGTGGATGTGTCAGAAGAAAAGCCTGGAGGTTCACCTGGACTAGTTCATTAGCACCAGTCCCATACTGCGAAGCGAGAAACATGAGGTAGGACCGAAAGTCTTCGACCTCTCGTTTGATTCTCTGAAAGCCCTCATCACTCACAGCAACTGTTACGGCTCCGATATCTCGCAGGTCTGGAGATAGCTTTTCCATCGAACTCTTGCCAAGATCGATCATCTGCTTATGAAACTGAACAACTCCTAAGCCAAGCACCTCTGAATCCGTAGAAAAATCTTGGACCAACTTAATGTGACGCCCTAACGTGGAATCATATCGTATCAAGCGGAGACCCTCGAGAACGCTGAGGCTATCGAGTATTTGACGATCTGTCAGTTCAAAATTAAGATGTTCTCTAATCCATCGAGGGTTTGATTGAAAGTCCTGAAGGCCTATCATTTCAAAAATGATGGCATGTTGCCATTCGCTGTAGAACTTGAGTGTACGCTCGTCGTCTGCATTTCCTAGGCAAGAGCTCCTAATTTCCACCAGCTTTTTGAGAAAGAAATCGAGGTTCTTTGGTTCTGATGCATGAGTATACTTCATCAAGACTTCGAGGTAACGCCGTTCGGCTCCTTTCACACCTAAAGTCTCAGTAAGTTTTTGAAAGGTATTACGCGTCAGTTTTCTCTGTCCATGGATGATGAGCCAGGCAACATTCGAAGCCCCAAGTCCGATTTCCTCAGAGAATTCTTTATAGGAATATCGCTCTCGGACAGACTTCTCTGCCTGAAACAGCGCCTCGAGATACACTCGATAGTCAAGAAACTGCGAAGGGCGATGTTGAGACATTGCAAACTCGAGTGCCATCCGCAGCTCTCCTCAGCTTAGCTTCCTTCAATCTATCGGGTAAGGTGACCTGAGAACTTAGCCTCAAGTTTTATTTTATCATTCTTTTTCCGCAAATCACAAAACTATGAAAAAAAATCGATATTTAGTTAATTTGCCTTATATTTTGAACTTTTTTTGTCTCTTTTATTTCATCGTTCTCTAATTTTTTTAATTTTTCGCAAATAAATTGCATTTTGTTTGCGGTTTACTGATTAATTTTTTTAATTATTTATGTTTTTTATCAAATTTTTTAGATATTTATACGCTTTTCTAATTTGCGGCTTGAATGCTCCGATAGGTATTTTGTCACAATACTGGATCGATACCATCCTAGAGTTAAGAGGAGCAATACATGAGGGGTTTTACCAGCGCGTTCATCATTCTAGCCACAGTCACTGCCTGCGGATCTCAGTATGATGCGAACCAGCCAAACTTTTCCCGGGATTCTGTATCACAAGACGGCCAGAACCCGGGCGCAGTCAATGAGCCTGTGTACGTGGCAAGCGTAGCAGACTTAAGTCAAGATCCTCTGCAAATGAGCTCAAAAGAGCTAGAAAATCTCACTACAGCCATGCAAGATCAAACAGGAATACGATCCTATACGTATTCTTCAGCTCCAGATCTTCCACAAAAGCTCGCATCTTGCAATCTTGGGAGCAATGTGCTTGCCACACAAGAAACCAAAGCTCTGGAGGTCCGCAACTACAATTTCAATGTTACGCGCCTCCAACGATCGCGTCTTTCGATACCAGGAAGCGGAGCCGAAATTGTGTTTGTCAATATTTCGGCTGAAAAGCGCATCGCTCGCGTTGACATTGCACTCACTAATCCAAAAGCAACCTACTGTGTCAACGTCGAAGCTGGCCGAGTCATAAACCGACTTCAGATCACCCATGCATGCCAAGCTAAGCTCGGACTAGTTCAAATCGAAGCGGGTGTCCGCGCCCGAAACATCGCCATCTCTGGAACTTGCCTCTAAGCCTGATCCAGAAAAGCCCTGGGAAATACCGCTGGTCACAGCGGTATTTTTTTGATTTTTGTGTTGAGAGTGGCACTTACGGTAAATCTTTAGGCACTCTGCAGGACTCTAAGCCTCAAAGATCCTTGAGTGTGCTAGTATGGTGAAATTCTTGCATCTACGCAGGCTACCAATCGAATCAACGGATGTCTGAGTCACCCTAAGACTTACCACGAGGCATGTATGAAAAGCCTTCGGAACCCAATCTTTATTATCCTTGGTCTCACTCTCGTATCTTGCGCTGCGCCCATGGATGTGAATCGACGTGTCCTGACAGAAAAAACTAAGGGTGAGCAGGCCGGCGCAGAAGCGCAGAAGGCCCCAACACCAACTGACAATAATCCTGATGGGCAAGTGCTTCCTCCAAACACTTCTTCCATGCCGACAGGCAAGCCTAAGCTTGAACTTCCTGCTGTTGCTCTCGCAAAGCCTTTTCCAGGTGACACCTATGGTTGTAAGGAACCCTACGAAAAACCATGGACCTGTGAAAACTTTATGATCAACAATGTGGGACAAGGCTCGTTTCTCTCGCTGCAACGTCCTGGAGCCAAGTTTCTCTTGGCAGCACCGCACGGTTGGTTTGATGTTGGTACTGATGCGATTACCTACAGTATATTTCCAAAAGATATTCCCGAAAGTTATCCGGTCTGGAGTCAGCTCATTGCCCATTCTTTCCGTGGTAATTCCCCTGCTCAAACACAACACAATGTAAATCGTCCCAGTACTCTGACAAATGATGTCTGCACCAATCCAGCAAATCTCGCCACCTCTGCAATGGTCTATCAGGCCTACTCGGCTCACATGGACAAACTTGCCCCGAAGCCTCAACTCTACTTTGAGATTCATGGCCAGAGTGAGCCTGGACTCGAAGCGAGTCTTGAAGTAGCGACCGAGCGAGTGACTGCAGCGGAAGCAACTCAAATTCGCAAGATTTTTCAAGAAGAGATGCAAAAAGCTGGGATCAGCGGCGTGAATATTGTGATAGAGCCTTTAGACACTATTTTCTTCAATGCAGGGCAAACCAAGCAATGTGGTGCTATCGACCACATTAAACCAGCACCAGCTATTCACACCGAGATTCCCCGCATCATGCGCGAAGGGGATGAGGCCCAGTTGAAATCAGCTCGTTTCTATCGAGCTGCTCTCAACCGTTTGGCTCTCGAAGTCTTTGGAAGTGGACGTGCGCCCGTCACAACCCAGGCGCAATTGAATGTGGTAAATTTTTCGGCAATCGTAGACTAATCTCTCACTCTTCCCACATCGAAAGGCCTGCTTCGTAAAGTGTTGCGCCATCGCGTTGGAAGAGGGCCTTACCAGTGAGGATATCCAGGCTATTCAAGAGGCGATTGGGATAAAGCTCAAAATAGAGCTGAGTCCCTTGGATCTTATCTTCTGGAATCAGCATAAAGTAATCAGGACTTGCTTCCTTTTTAGCGATGGGCCCGAGACCAACTTCCTCGGGATGATCGAGAGTAAGGGTCAGTTCGATCCGACCTTTGCTTGGATTCAGGCTCAAACGCGAAGGGTGCACAGTCACCGTACTTCCAAGGCTGATAGAACTGGCTCCGCAATCTGTAGGCACCAGCTTTTGCTTGTCATAACAGCCTTCAAAAACCTGATCTTTGAAGCCTTCAAAAGTCAAACGCAGACGCATAAGCTCAGTGGTGTGATCCACTTCTACTCTATAAGCTATAAAGCCTAAAGCGACATCCCCAGCATTTGCGGAACGTATTCCTTGAATGAGGGCCTCACCAGCCACTTCAGTCAGACGATCGCGTTCAGCTCTGTGGTAGTTGTAGTCTTTCACTAGTTCGCTAAAGCTTTGTTCCAAAGCCTTCTGCTTCTCGAGATCTTCCGGCAGCATCTTAAAGATTTTGCTAGAAAACGTGTTATTTACCTGCGTGATCTCGATCTGTGACAGACCGGTAGCAGACGAGATGGGCTGATTGAGGACCGTAGCAGGCGTGAGATCAAAGAAGTAATAGTCGGAGTTACTAAACTGCACTCCACCGCTGCGTGAGCGAACTCCGTAGTAGCGAAGAGCGAGCGATAAAAAGTTGAGCGACTGATTGGTGCGATCGAGCAAAAGGCCCGAGTTGAGCTCAATGTCGGTGAGGGTTGCTTCGGCAGACTTCGCCTTCCAGCTTTGACCAAGCGCACCGCAGATGAATTGATAGCTAGGCTCCAACATCGCTTTACAGGCAGTTTCCTGGCCGAGGGCTGGCTTACCACTCAATAGACCTACATAAAAGTACGTCTTCTTTTTATAAAGGCTATCTTTGTAGAGAGGCGACGTAACTTTCACATAAGGAGCTGCAAGAGTTTCATCGCCACTGATGATTTTGCGAAAAATCTCGGTCTTATCTGCATCGGCAAAGAGAGCTGTCAGATCAGTGAGGAGAGTAGCCCCTGCGGGAGTGTTAAAGCTCCCGCTTTTCAGGACACCCTCGGTCCAAAGACACTGAAATACGTTTCCTTCAGCTTCGCAGGATGGGCCTTGGAAATAGCCCTTGCTTGCATAATAGGACTCACAAAATTGGTGAGGACTCGGACGCGAAGCAAATCCCGTAGGCGATAACTTAGCAAATCCAGGATGAGCAGCAAGCTCAAGGATCTTAGCATCACAGTAGGTGGCGATGTGGCCTTGCAGCTCAACGTTCATCTCAGGAGTCAAGCCTAGCTGAGTACCATCGGTCGCCATCCAATCAGCGATCAAGCGATGACGCTCGTTGATAGGCAAAGGCTCGCTGCGCTTTTCAGCTTCACTCATAAAGACTCGAATTTCTTCCTGCTTCGCTTTAATCTGCGAGCTTACGACTCCGGAGTCTCCATAATTCTTATCAAACTCTTTCTCATCCCCAACAAAGGCCTTCGCTTCTGCTGCCTTGATGCGCGTCAACTCAGACTTGCCGATGATATCGGCGAGGTACTCAGGCTTGCTGTAAGGGTTCATGATGAGCATAGTGCTCTTATAGCTGACCGATGTCTTGCCATTCTGTAGAGCGAAGACGTTGTCGTTGATACTGGGAAACGCAGGAATCGCCGTGACTGTAACGTCGCGTGAAGGTGCCTTAGCTCCACTGCCACAGGCGGCTAAAATCGTAAGACTGGACCCTAGTAGGCATATCTTCGGAAATTTCATAGTCGCCTCGCTGTTTAGAAAAAGAGGTTGAAATCCATCTGTGCAAAATCCGTGATCGGCATATTGCGACTTGCCAACTGTCGACGGTACTCAAGACTGATGCTAAGAGGTGCCGCAAACTCTTTGCGTCGAAAGGCTGGCAAAGTCGTATAACCTAACTTCACCTGTCCATAGCGAGATTCTTGATCGGTCCAGCGTTGGAGTTCACTTTTGACAGCGGGATCATCAACCTCGTAACGATCACCAAACTTGCGGAAATAAAGGGCCCCGAGTCCGCCTGTGACGCCCGTGTTCTCTTCTTCGACTTGTACAGATAGACCTGCATCGACTTTATCGCCATACTTAAAGCGGGTGCTATTGACGGGAACCTCTATGCTTTCTTCAGCAGTCTTCCAGGGTATTGTTCGCTTGTCGCCTGCCTGATAGGTGTACTTGGCAAACTGGTTAAAAAAGACATCACCCGATATTTTTTGATCGAAGGTCAGCTGCGAGAAGATGTCCCACTGTCCATCGCCAAAGGGAAGATCGGTCAAGATCTGAGGATTTTCTTTGCGTCCCGTGGGAGCTACAAAGCCAGCTGTCACAGCCATTTTCAAAACATCTTGATCGACAGCCAAAGTCTTTAGGGCTACCGTAGCATCCCCCCAACCGCTCTGATTCCAATAGCCAAGCTGCTCGTAATCATAGCGCTGGAGTTTATCATTCAAGCGACCGATGGCATTCTGGAAGCGGTCCTGTGCATCGAGCGCAGAAGCATAGTTGTTCATTGACGGTGTCGTCAAACGAGCAAAAAAATCATCCGCACCGGCGTTGGTACGAAAGCCGGCTTGAATATCGGTGCTCGTACTATAATAGGGCACCGCAACGGCGAGGGTGACCTTATCGGTGAGGCCCCATGCAAAAATCGGAGCCCAGACATTGATCCGAGCGTTTAGATTCGCTTGAAAGTCACCGACAGACTGTTCTTTACTCAAGCCCTGTTGGAGGAGAAAGGCTTCGAGCTGTGTTTTGCGGAGCGGATCTTCTTCAGTCGACAGGATGTTCTTGAACTTAAGTGGCTTCCACAGTGGTTCTGCCAGCGAAATGGCTTTGCCATTGGGGTCGGTCTTTTGTCCAGCGGTGGTGTAAACCCCTTTGAAATTCAGATTGCGTACCCCTTGCGGCAAGGTCCGGGTCGATTCAAACCCCATGGCAGTCTGTGCCAGCAGAAGAGTCGTTAGTCCTAAACGAACAGCTGTGCGCATTGCGAAGCCCTCATAGGCAAAAGGGGGCTGAGGCCCCCCTTCGTCGTGTAGATAGGAAGAAACTTAAACTAAAGCTCAACTTAGCGGTTGGCGTCAAGAATTTGCTGCTTGAGTTCTTTTACAGTGTTCAAGCAATCAGTGGTTTCAGCACGTAAAACCTCTGGAATCAGACCGTCAGCAATGTAGCTGGGGAAGTCATTCAAGGCACTCTCAGCCGTCGCGAGAGCGTCTTGTGGACGCTTAAGCTCATTTAACGTAATTATTTTGCGACGGAAATTTTCACAAAATAGAGCGCCAGGAAGGTTGCCTGGATAAGCCTCTGCATCTGTCGCTTCGTTGACCAGAACCAGTGCTTCTTCGGGATTGTAAAGTCCACCGGGGAGACCCTTGGCCTCTGGATTACCTTTGACACCAGCCTTCACACGGAGGATGCCGCCGCCTTCATAAGTTTTGCCACCGTTCGTAGCCAGTCCGCTACTCAAGGCTCCGAGGAGCTTTGGCAAAAGGCCGAGACGCTGTACGACGTTGGATGCTTCCGCTTCGTAGGCCAAGCAAGTAGCACGGAAGTAATAATAGACGGGAGATTCATAGCCAAGGTTGGTGGGATTGATGACTTCAGCTGCTTTTTCCCAGCACTCATTAAAAATCTTCTGACGAGATTGCTTGCCTGTCCCAGATGCGACAGATGATTCTGGCTTGAGGCTGGTGTAGTGCGTACCTTCGAAGACATAAGTACGTAGGTATCCTTCTGCAGCGCGAAGACGGTCTTCTTCCTTAGCACCTTGATCAAGGATAGCTTTGTACGCATCGCGCGCTGCCAAAGTCGCAGCACGATCGGTATCGCGCAGAGCAAACTTTGCATCGGCTTCGGAAAAATCAACGGCAAGTGCGGGAAGGCTAAGACCAAGCGCAAAACTTGTGAACATGATGTTCTTCAACATAAATCGAACTCCTTCGTGAGCCTCTTCCTGAGGACAAACCTAAAAACAGTGTGACCCTAGTCAGTCGCCTGGGTGGCGTCAACTCCTAGCAGCCTTTATTTTATACATTTACTGTTCTAGTTTTTCGGACTTTTCTTGTCGTGGTCTACCAAGCGTTTGCTGGCATTGATCCAAAAGAGGGAGATGAAGACTTTGTTCGAGCATCATTCATAAGCTCGCAACAACTGCCTAGGAGAAAGGCAGATCAAGTGGTCCAGACTTGTGTCCAGAGCTTGCTCTCGGTCTCAAGCTGCGCTAGTGTCGCTCCGCCAAGACCGGTAGACACCGGCCCTTACTGCGGGGAGATCCCTATGAAAACCTGGAGCCTTAAGCAACGTCTGAGCTTTGGACTCGCTTACATATTTTGTCGTAGCTTGCATGCGAGTTATCGCTATCGTTGGCATGGTCTCGCGCACTATGAGGCTGCTGCGGCAAAAAGTCCCCAACAAAACCCAGCCATCGCGGTCTGGCATCAGAACACGCTACCTGCACTTCTGTCGCACGCTCATCGCAAACTCGCCATCATTGTCAGCCAATCCTTCGATGGTGAAGTGATCGCTTCAGCAGCTGAGAAATTTGGAATTCTAGGCGCACGCGGCAGCTCTCATCGTGGGGGAAAAGAAGCTTTGCGTGCAGCGATTGCATTTGCCAAGGAAGGACGAGAGCTCGGCATAACAGTCGACGGACCCACAGGTCCAAGACATGAAGTAAAGCCTGGTATTTTCTATATAGCCTCGCGCACAGGCGTAGCTGTGATTCCTCTCGCTGCTGTAGGCCGCAAGCGCTGGATTCTGCAGAAAACTTGGGATCGCTTTCATATTCCTAAGCCGTTTTCGATCGTCGATTGTGTCTTTGGAGAGGCACTCGAGGTGCCTCCTGAATTGGATGATGCGACCCTTCAGAGATTGAGTGAGGAGTTGAAAAGGCGCCTTTTAGAACTCGAGAGCGTGATCTCCGGATGGAGTGAAGGAAAGCAGTGGCCACTTGGTGAGCGCCGCTAAAAGATGGAATGTGCTAGCTGAGTCTCCTTCACAGATCTGGCTCATACGGGTGAAGCGTGCTACAAAGTGAATAGCTCTAGCATTATACCCAAATCATGTTTGGAACAATCACCCCATGAAAGATCCAAATCTCATTCGCAAAGAAACGGTTCCCGTCCAAGAAGTACTCCCAAAAATTCAGTTTACCCCCCGCGAGCTTAATGCCCAAAGTCATCCGGAATGTCTCAAAACGATAGCTGGTGATCTCATCAACATGACTTCGCTCAAACTCCAAACTTTTGCAAAAGACGGTATCCGCTGTCGCATCTGTGGATGTAAGGGAGTCTACTTTGCCAAAGAGAAGTATCCTGACGAGCCCTATTACCATCTTAATCTTTATGCTCTGAAGGATGGACGTGAAGTTCTTATGACGCGCGATCATGTGGTGCCACAGTCGAAAGGGGGACGCGATCGCCTGAATAATTTCCAAACGCTCTGTCAGGAGTGCAATAAAAAGAAAGGTGACACTACGCCGTCGGCCTCTGGGAAACGACGTTGAAAAGGCTGGTAAAGCAATCAAAACTCATCCGAGTTCAAATCGCCGTCCTCAAGCCAAGGCACAGCCCCCAATCTGGAGTATTGTAAAGCCAAAAGATGTTTTCGATCAGCGTCGCTTCGAGCGCATAGCGCTCCCAAGCATAGCGATAGGCGAGATGAATTTCATAAGAATTCTTGCTCAACTGCCCCATCTGTCGAAAGACCGGTTGGTTCACCATAAACTGGCTGATAAGTTCCTGTGCCGCATCCAGTCGATGCCCAAGCCCTAAGGTCCAGCCCATCTGTTGCGCATAAAGAGCCACCTTATTATCGGCTTTTTGATCAAATAAGACTTGGGTCACCGAACCAAACAGTGATGTCGCCCCCAGAGGATAGCTCATATTCCACTGCCAACCGCGATCCCGAGAGCCTTCAGGAAAAGCTCCATTCCTCGCCATTTCATAACTGCCCATCAGTGTCAGCGACATGTGCAAAGGCAAAAGGGGCTCCCATAGCAGCGGAACACTCAGATCCCATTCGGCCAACTCACTAAAGCTCTGATTACGATCAGCAGCATTGTATTGCAAGTTATAGTCAGGCACCTGATAGACAAGCTTGTGCTTGCCTGCTTCTAAGCGACCGTCCTGCCCCATAAAAAAAAGGTCATGCACCGTAATTGCAGCCTGATCGGTCGCTGTGTGCGCAAAGCGCCTCACATTAAAACCCACTCCCAATCGTACCGTCTTCGCCCATTGAAAGCTCCAACGCGCTTCATCATCGATCATTTCATCATCGATAAGATAGCGCTTGTCGCGAGACCAGTAGTTGGTATAGGTCCGGGAAATATCGAGCTGCATACGTGAGTCTTGCTCTTGCAAGACGCCATACACCGGAGGTGCGAAGCGAAAGATCTGTCCCACACCCTGGGAGCGAATCAAAAGAGGCTTTTGTGTTTGCCCCCAAAGAGGTGGAACGATCATCAGGATTGTGAGGAGAAAGAAGCGAAGGAACCCCATACTCTTCTCCAAAGCGCAGAGGACTCAGGCCGATTGAAATATCATCTTTTTCATGTAGCCTGGCAGCTTTTTGCCCATCGAGAGCATTTCGCCAATACTGGGCTTAGCGGCTCGCAGAAGGACAGGACCTGCGGCTCGTGCAAAGGACACTTCAGGATCTATGCCGCGTGCAAGACCCTCGATCGTCAAGAGGCTCTTAGCCATCATGAGCAGTCCGTCGGGTACTGGAATTCCAAGACGTTCAGATCCGGCCAAACATGTTTCCAGGAGAGCTTCGAACGATGGCTGGGTTCCTGCCGCTTTATGTTCTTTGATCAAATCAGCAACCTTGCGGATTTCTCTCTCAACCTCTGCTCGATCGACAGTCACTTCATGCTCTTCGCCAATCGCCAGGAGCACATCGACCAGTCGTTGCATATCGGCCATCAAGAGCGCTTTCAGGATACCCGAAATATTTTTGCGATCGATATCACGCAATTCTCCCGTTAGCCCCCAATCAAAGATCCCGACCGAGCCATCATCGAGGAGCATGAGATTGCCGGCATGGGGATCCCCGTGGAAAATGCCGATTTCAAAGACCTGTATCATCAATTCCTGCAGAATCTTGCGAGCTAGCTTTTTGCGTTGCTCAGTAGAAATTTCTACTTTTCCTGCCACGACATCCACGAGCGAAGTTCCTTTGAAGCGTTCGATCACCAGGACATTTGGAGTGCAGTAGGCATCATGGGTTTCAGGAAGCCTGAGCACATTCTCTTTTTTGACATCAAGTCGCATACGCATCTTGTCGATATTGATCTTTTCTAGATCGAGCTGAACTTCACGACGCAATGCGCGAATAAGCTCTTCAATCTCGCGTATGCTGCGCTTGCCGATTGAAGTCAGACGGATAGGTCGCAAAAGGCGAACAATTTGCTCAAGCGCAGCAAGCGTTTCTTCCAGACGCTTTTTTGCATCAGGTTTGATAACTTTGATGACCCACTCCTGGCCATTCTCATCGGTGGCCACATGTACCTGAGCCATCGATGCGACGCCGAGTGGATAGGATTCGACTACAAATTCCTGATGCCACTCGGGGATTTCGTTATCGAGTACTTCCTGAATGTCTTCAAAGGGGATCGCCGGCCATTTGCCATACATACGGGTGAGCTGAAACTTTTCGGCGAGTTTTTGGCCCTCTTCATCCAGTCGACTCAGCATGATCTGGCTAAACTTGCCGTAAACCGGACCAAGGCGGCTCATACAATTCATGATGGTATCGCCGATAAGATCGAAAAAACGCCCTTCAGCCCAGATAGGATCCATCTGAGTCTCGCGAACTAACGCGGAGAAAAAGCCGATAGGAAAGCTCACAAGGCCACTGCGAGCCAGTTCGTATTCGACGCGAAGGATTTCTCGAGCTAATGCCAGACGATCGGAAGAAGCAAGCTGTTCGGCTTTATCCTGAGGAAACATTCTGAGGCGCTCCATGATGGTAAGTCCCACGACCCACCCCCCTCTTCGAAAAATGTTAATAGGACCTATCCAAAGCGCAGCGCTTCCAAGAAGTTATTTGGCGGAGGCCCGGTTCATGACTATAATAGCACAAAAGACCTTGCCGCTAGGATGGGCGCAATTTTCCTAGGCGAGGGTGCCTGACGACCAGGGAGGAATTGAGGAATGGCTCTAAAGACCAAGGACGACATCGTCAACAGCTGGCTGCCTCGCTACACAGGCACACCTGCCGATGAATTCGGCAAGTACATCTTGCTGACCAACTTTTCTGACTATCTGCGCCGCTTTTCGGCCCGCTTTGGCCAGCCGATCAAGGGACTTGACCGCCCCATGCAGACCTGCTCTGATGGCAAGAACCTCACCATGATCAATTTCGGGATCGGCTCAGCCAATGCCGCGACCATCATGGACCTTCTGAGTGCTATCAAACCGAAAGGGGTCCTCCTGCTAGGCAAATGCGGTGGCCTCAAAGATACCACCGAGATTGGTCATTTCATTTTGCCAATTGCAGCGATTCGGGGCGAGGGAACCTCGGACGACTACCTTCCCAAAGAAGTCCCCGCAATGCCCTCCTTCAAACTCCATAAGTTCGTCTCGGAGAAAATTGCCGAACTTGGTATGGATTATCGAACAGGCGTGATCTACACAACCAACCGTCGTGTTTGGGAGTATGACGAGACCTTTAAGAAAAAGTTACGCGACCTCCGCGCCATCGGTATCGATATGGAAACCGCAACTGTCTTCGCCTGCGGGATTGCCAACGAGATTTCACGTGGTGCTTTACTGCTGGTCTCGGATGTGCCCATGACCCCAGAAGGCGTAAAGACCGAAGAGAGCGACCGTAAGGTCAGCGAACGATATGTTGACCTACACATTGAGATTGGCATAAAAGCTATGACCGATATCGAAGAGAAGGGCGAAAAAATTAAACACTTTCGCTACTGATACCGCACAGGCTGGCATGGTCTTCTACCACCTCACTACCTGTTGTGGCATAGAGAGGCAGACAAGAATACCATGGCCGGCCATAGCAAATGGAAGAATATCCAGCATCGCAAGGGCGCGCAGGACGCCAAACGCGGAAAAATCTTTACCAAGATCGCCAAAGAAATTGCAGTCGCAGCTAAGCTCGGTGGAGGAGACCCAGACTCCAACGACCGCCTTCGTGCAACAATCGCCAAAGACCGCGCCAACAATATGCCACAAGCAAATATCGACCGTGCTTTAAAAAAAAGCACCG
>JACCDP010118162.1_pt1 | contig 15895 bp, 13 predicted proteins | sample 7445841 | NCBI WGS metagenome assembly JACCDP01 (sample SAMN15323441, study PRJNA562643) | freshwater metagenome | isolation source: river surface water | place: USA:Blue River Watershed | collected 2017-08-17 | reverse complement strand
TCTGAACACCCAGACCTTGCAGGTAGGCGACCAGCGCATCCTGCTCGGTCTTGCCCTCGAGTTCCTTCGGTGCTGCAGCGATCTGTTCATCGGTGTACGGATCACCCAGGCGCTTGAGCGCTGTCAGACGCGGCACGATGGCTTGCGGATCGAGCGCGGTCTTGGCAAGCCACGGATACGCCGGCATGTTCGATTCGGGTACGAGGTCACGCGGATTATTCAGATGCGCGCGATGCCATTCATCGCTGTAACGGCCACCGACACGGGCGAGGTCCGGACCGGTGCGCTTCGAGCCCCACTGGAACGGACGATCGTAGACAAACTCGCCAGCCACCGAGTAATGGCCATAGCGCTCGGTCTCTGCACGGAACGGACGGATCATCTGCGAGTGGCAGTTGTAGCAGCCTTCGCGCACATAGACATCGCGGCCGGCCAGTCGCAGCGGGCTGTAGGGCGTCAACCCGGCCACCGGCTCGGTCGTCGATTTCTGGAAGAACAGCGGCACGATCTCGACCAGGCCACCGATGCTGACCACCAGAATGACGAGCAAAATCAGCAGCAGCGGTTTGCGTTCAATTTGATCATGGGTGAGTTTCATTCAATTCTCCGTGGGTCAGGCGTGCGCGCCGGTCATCGCAGGGATGCGGGTGTCGACGGGATGGCTGCCGCTGACCGTCTTGAAGGTGTTGTAGGCCATGATCAGCATGCCGGCCAGGTACAGGCCGCCACCGGTCAGACGAATCACGTAGTACGGGAAGGTCGCCTTCACGCTTTCGACGAAGCTGTAGGTCAGCGTACCGTCGGCATTCACTGCGCGCCACATCAGGCCCTGCATCACGCCGGCGATCCACATCGCGGCGATGTACAGCACGATGCCGATGGTCGCGACCCAGAAGTGCCATTCGATCAGACGGGTGCTCCACATTTCCTTCTTGCCCGACAGGCGCGGCAGCAGGTAGTAGATCGAGCCCATCGACACCAGACCGACCCAGCCCAGCGCGCCGGAGTGCACATGGCCGACAGTCCAGTCGGTGTAGTGCGACAGCGCATTCACGGTCTTGATCGACATCATCGGGCCTTCGAAGGTCGACATGCCATAGAACGACAGCGACACGATCAGGAATTTCAGGATCGGGTCATTGCGCAGTTTGTGCCATGCGCCCGACAGGGTCATGATGCCGTTGATCATGCCGCCCCAGCTCGGTGCCAGCAGAATGAGCGAGAACACCATGCCCAGCGACTGCGCCCAGTCAGGCAGCGCGGTGTAATGCAGATGGTGTGGGCCCGCCCACATGTAGGTGAAGATCAGCGCCCAGAAGTGAACGATGGACAGGCGATACGAGAACACCGGACGCTCGGCCTGCTTCGGAATGAAGTAATACATCATGCCGAGGAAGCCTGCGGTCAGGAAAAAGCCCACCGCGTTGTGGCCGTACCACCACTGGATCATCGCATCCTGCACGCCGGTGTAGGCCGAGTAGGACTTGGTGAGTGTGGCAGGCATTGCTGCCGAATTCACGATGTGCAGAATGGCCACGGTCAGGATGAACGCGCCATAGAACCAGTTCGCGACATAGATGTGCGAGACCTTGCGCTTCCACAGCGTGCCAAAGAACACGATCGCATACGACACCCAGACCAGCGCGATCAGGATATCGATCGGCCATTCGAGCTCTGCATATTCTTTGCCGGACGTCAGGCCCAGGGGCAGCGTGATGGCCGCAGCCACGATCACCAACTGCCAGCCCCAGAAGGTAAAGGCCGCGAGCGTGTCCGAGAAAAGCCGTGTCTGGCAGGTGCGCTGCACGACATAGTAGGAGGTGGCAAACAGTGCCGAACCACCAAAGGCGAAAATCACCGCATTGGTGTGCAGCGGGCGCAGGCGACCATAGGTCAGCCAGGCCGTATCAAAATTCAGTGCCGGCCATGCCAGTTGAGCGGCGATGATCACCCCCACCAGCATGCCCACCACGCCCCACACTACCGTCATGACCGCGAACTGCTTCACGACCCGGTAGTTGTAGTTCAGTGCTGTGTCCACAGAAACTCCCTTGGTTTACGACGAAGATGCCGGGAGGGTACGTTTCGAATGGGCAAACTTCCTTGACCTGAGTCAAATTTGGTCGGAAGGCGAACAGAGTAGCGGAAAGCTTATTTCTTGGTATTTTCTTGAGACTCGGTGGTTTCGGAGTGCACGCTGTCGTCGTCTTGCAGGATGCGCATCCCGGGCCCCTCGAGGTCATCGAACTGGCCACTGTCCATCGCGCGAAAAAACACCCACAGTGCAATAAAAACCACGACGACGGACAGGGGTATCAGCAGGTACAGGGACTCCATCAGGATGCCTTTTTCATAGACTCAGCGCCTTTGGGCAATCGCTCCAGACGGAGCGCATTGACGACCACCAGCGCCGAGCTGGCGGACATGCCCAGGCCTGCCATCCACGGGGTCAGCAGGCCGAAGGCGGCCGCCGGTATCGCGAGCAGATTGTAGACCGTGGCCCAGGCCAGATTCTGGCGGATCACGCGCATGCAGGCCGAGGCGGCATCGGCCGCCTCCGTCAGCAGCGACAGCTTCGCCGAGAGCAGCACGGCATCGGAATGCGATTGCGCCAGCGCCGCGCCCGACCCCATGGCAAATGACACATCCGCTGCACGCAGCACGGCGGCATCATTGATGCCATCGCCCACCATCACCACGACGGCACCTTCACGCTGCAACTGCTGCACGTAGTCGAGCTTCTGCTGCGGCAGCATGCCGCCTTGCGCCGCATCCATCGACAACGACGAGGCGACCTGATTCACGATGGCCGGTGCATCGCCGGATAACAGGATAGTTTTCATGCCGCGCGATCGGAAATAGCGCACCGCCTCTGCAGCATCCGGTTTGAGGGCGTCCGCCAGCGCGAATCTGGCCAGCCAGCGCTGTTCGCTGCCGAGATAGACCGAGGTCATGTGCGGTGGCTCATCCGGCAACACACCTTCACCCGCCAGCGCCGCCACGAACGAGGCACTGCCAATCCGGTAACGCTCGCCATTCACCTGCCCTTCCAGACCCAGACCGGCATGATGCAGGACGGAGTCCGCCGACAAGGAAGGTACCGCGCGCGCCATTGCCGCCGCCAGCAGCCCTTGCGACAGCGGATGCGCGCTGCCTGCTTCGAGCGCGGCGGCGATGCTCAGTGCGTCGCCTTCGCTCATCTCACCGAGCGTCGTCAGCTGACGAAGGCTCGGCCTGCCCTCGGTCAGCGTGCCGGTCTTGTCGAACACCACATGGGTCGCACGATGCAGAGTCTCCAGCACATGGGGCTGCATCACCAGCACGCCCTGTCGTAACAATCGATCCGTTGCTGCAGCCAGCGCTGAGGGCGTGGCGAGCGACAAGGCGCACGGACACGAGACCACCAGCACGGCAATCGCGATCGGCCACGCGCGCGAGGCATCATGCCAGCTCCAGAACGCCAGCACACCCAGCGCAAGCAGCAGCAGGGCCGCGACAAACCAGGCAGCGACATGATCGGCCCACTGAGCCATTCTGGGCTTGCCCTGCCCGGCGCGTTCGATCAGCCGGATCAGCGAGGACAGCGTGCTGTCTCGCGCGACTTTTTCCACGCGCAGCACCACGGGCTGGCTGATATTCACCGCACCACCCGCAATAGGCTCGCCCGCACGTCTTGGCTGAGGCTGGCTCTCACCGGTCAGCAGCGACAGATCGACCGTGGTCTCGCCCTCCACCATTGCACTGTCTGCAGGAATCACTTCGCCGGGTTTGACGAGCACGATATCGCCCGCGCGCAAAGTGGCCGCTGCCACCAGCTTCGCTTCGCGATGAGAAGGAAAATCCGCCAGCAGCCACGCCGAATCCGGCAACGCATGCTGCATCGTTTCCAGCGAACCTGCGGCCTTGCGCCGCGCGAGCAGCTCCAGATAGCGGCTGGCCAGCAGCAGGAAAATAAACATCGTCACGGAATCGAAGTACACATCACCGTGCCCCGCAATCGTGCTCCAGGTACTGCCGATGAAGGCCGCTGCAATGCCCAGCGCCACCGGCACATCCATGCCCAGCGCACGCTGCTTCAAATCCGTCCATGCCCCTTTGAAAAAAGGCTGCGCTGAATAAAAAACTGCAGGCACCGTAAGCCAGAAACTCGCCCAGCGCATCAGCTGTTCCATCTCCGGCTCGATCTCGTCGGCGCCTGCCATATAGACCGGCACCGCATACATCATGACCTGCATCATCGACAAACCAGCAACGAACAGTCGCTTGAACATCGTGCGCGAGTTCTTGCGCAGCAGTTCGCCGTGCTGAATCGGGTCAAACGGGTAGGCGACATAGCCGACCTCGCGCACCGCCTGCAAGATATCGCTGGGCTTGCACTGCGACGTGTCCCAGCGCACCTGCAATTTTTCAGTCGCCACATTGAGGTCGGCCGCCTGCAGACCCGGCACCTGCGACAGGCGACGCTCGATCAGCCAGACGCAGGCAGCGCAGCGTATGCCCTCCACGGATAAAGTCGCCTCGCCGCCACCGTCGCGGTTGGTAAATTGCGCAGCCAGTTCGGGCGTGTCATACAGCTTCAGCGCATCGGGTACCGGCTCGGCCACGCCTTGCGGCAGGGTCTGGCGGTTGCGGTAGTAATCGGTCAGCCCGTTATCGACGATGGCACGCGCGACGGCCTCGCAGCCGGGACAGCACATGGGCTGCTCGACATCGTCGATGCGTACATTCCAGTGACTACCCGCCGGTACAGGCAGTCCACAGTGAAAACACGAGGTCTCGATGAGAGCGTTCATCTCTGCAAGGAATGTCAACGTACCGGGGTGATGCAGATCGCATCCAGCCAGCCGTGCGAGACGCCAGTCGCTGCCCTGTAAAGCCCGAGCAGGCCAAAGGCAAGCACCAGCACACCCGCCATCGTTCGCACCGCAGGCGTTTGCAATCGCGCTTGCAGGCGGCTTCCAAGCATGCCCATCGAGAACAGCAGCGGCAAGGTGCCCAGTCCGAAGGCCAGCATGACGCCCGCTCCTTGCAATGCCGACCCGGTCAGCAATGCCGTCATCAGCACGCTGTAGACCATTCCGCAAGGGATCCAGCCCCAGAGTCCGCCGAGAGCCAGTGCCTGCCCTGCGGTCTCGACAGGCAGGAAGCGCCGCATCAGCGGCTGCACGCGGCGCCAGACCCACTGACCGGCCGCTTCAACGCGCGACAGACCGTGCCAGGCATTCATGAGCGTCAGGCCCAGCGCGATCAGCATCAGATTGGCCAGCCAGTAAGCGCCGCGCTGAAGCACAGCGATGTTCATCATTGCCGGAATGCTGCCCAACAGACCGGCGAACGCGCCGGCGACCATGTAACTGCCCATGCGGCCCGCATTGAACGCGAGCACGCGCAGTCCACTGCCGGCCGCTTCGCTGAACCAGGAGGGCTGGGCCAGCACCGGCACGGGAAAAGGACGACGCGGCGTGGCCACGGAAAATGCGCCGACGATGCCGCCGCACATGCCGACGCAATGCACGCCGCCCAGCAGGCCGATCAGAAAAATCGGCAACAGCGCAATGGAATTCACGGATTGGAAGAGCCGGTCAGACGGTACGGGAATAACGGACAGGCTCCGATTGTAACCTTCGTGCTTGCTGCAGGTGGCGGTCAAAGACCATGCAGACATTGCGGATCAGCAGCCGCCCCTTGAGCGTGACGCTGATCCATTCATCATCGATGGTCAGCAGCCCCATCTCGGCAAGTTCGTGCAGCTGCTCCAGCTCGGTCTGGAAATACGCAGAGAAGGTGATCGGATAAGCTTGTTCGAGCGAGCGTATCGACAGCTCGAAATTACACATCAACATCTGGATGATGAAGCGGCGCAGCACATCATCCATCGTGAGCTGGTAGCCGCGCGTGACCGGCAGCTCGCCCTGATCGAGGCGGTCGTAGTAGTCGTCAAGCGTCTTGACGTTCTGGCTGTAGCACATGCCCACCGAACTGATGGCGGATACGCCGCAGGCAATCAGGTCGGCTTCGGCATGCGTCGAATACCCCTGAAAATTGCGATGCAACCTTCCCTGTCGCTGCGCGACCGCCAGTTCGTCATCCGGCTTCGCAAAATGATCCATGCCGATGTACACATAGCCCGCTTCGTTCAGGCGCTTGATGCACATGGCCAGCATGTCGAGCTTGACATCGGAGCTGGGCAAATCAGCGTCATGAATCCGGCGCTGCGGCTTGAACAGGTGCGGCAGATGCGCATAGTGATACACAGCGATGCGGTCCGGATTGGCGGCAATCACCTTTGACAAGGTCTGCGCCATCGATTGCAGGTTCTGCTTTGGCAGGCCGTAGATCAGGTCAATGCTGATCGAGCGGAATTTCGCCTCACGCGCCGCACGGATGACCTCCAGCGTCATCTCCTCCGGCTGAATGCGGTTGACTGCTTTTTGCACTTCGGGATCGAAATCCTGCACACCCAGGCTGATGCGATTGAAGCCCTGACCGCGCAGCCGGTGGATGCGTTCGGCCGACACGCTGCGCGGATCGACCTCGATCGAATACTCGCCCTTCTCGTCGTCGCTCAGCTGGAACCAGCGGCGGATGTGGTGCATCAGGTCGTGCATCTGTTCGTCGGACAGATAGGTCGGCGTGCCGCCGCCAAAGTGCAGCTGTTCGACCTGATTAACGCCGGCAAACAGCTTGCCCTGTATTTCGATCTCGCGCTTCAGATAGCCCAGATAGGTAGCGGCCTTCTCGCGGTTCTTGGTGACGATCTTGTTGCAGCCGCAGTAGTAGCAGACCGTGTCGCAAAACGGGATATGCAAGTAGAGCGATAAGGGATGCCGCCCGCCACGCCCGCGCGCATGAGTCACCGCGTGAAGATAGTCGCGATAGGTGAACGCATCCGAGAAACGATCAGCGGTCGGGTAAGAAGTGTACCGGGGGCCCGACTGGCTGAGCCGGCTGATGAGCCCGGCGTCGAACTCGACGTGATGTATCTGTGGCAGGGCTGTTGTCAAAACCGTCATTTTCTCTCGCTCCATGCCCTGTGAGCACCAGCAGGGCGCGGGGATCTCAGGCTGACGGGGAGTCTATGGATGCCACTCGGAAATTACCTTGACCTAAGTCAAAACTAACCATCCAGCAAGCTTGCGAAGGTCGATTATCGGTAATTTTTTTTACCGTGTTTTTCCAAGACATAAAGACTCGCAATCACTCGTGATTTGCGGATGAAAAAGTGAGCGCAAGCGCGCCGATGATCAAGAAGTTCGAAGCTCGAGGCATAGTTCGACCGTCTCCTGCGACGGTTCGAAACGCGCTTGAAAGCCGAAGCCGCGCACGAGATCAAGCAACGCATGATTGTCCGGCAAGGTCTCTCCGATGATTCGCTGCGTACCCCGCTGCCGGAAATAATCGAGCAGCTTATTCATCAGCATCTGTCCGAGCCCCATCCCCTTGAGATCGGATCGAATGATAATCGCGAACTCGGCGTCCTGATTGTCAGGATCTGCGACTGCCCTGACCACACCCAGGGTTTCATCCGACCCGTCGTCACGTTGGCGAACGGCGATGAACGCCATCTCACGGTCATAATCAATCTGCGTCATGCGCGCCAGCTGAGACGGCTGCAGTTCATGCATGTGCATGAACATCCGGAAGCGCACATCGACCGGATCCAGCGACTTGAAAAATCGCTGATGCTCCTCGCCATCCTCCGGGCGTATCGGGCGCAGCAGCAAAGGCTTGCCCAGCCACTGAACCCATTGCTCCAGCTCCTGCGGATAAGGGCGAATCGCCAGCCGATCATCCGGGCGACGAGTACCGGGCGAAGCGACCCGAACACGCGCATCCAGTGCAATGACGCCGTTCGCATCCGCCAGCACGGGGTTTAGATCAAGCTCGATCACTTCGGGCAAGCGGGCGGCGATCTGACTGACCTGTATCAGCAGATGATTCAGTGCATCCATATTCGCCGGCGGACGGTCGCGATAACCCTGAAGTAACCGGGACACACGAGTGCGTGACACCAGATCCTGCGCAAGCACGTTGTTCAGCGGGGGCAGCGCCAGCGCATGATCGCTCATGACCTCGACCGCGATGCCGCCCTGCCCGAACAGCACCACCGGGCCAAATACCGGATCGGAGCTGATACCCACAATGAGCTCTTCGGCGTCAGGACGCCGCACCATCGCCTGCACCGCAAAACCTGTCAGCTTTGCGTGCGGGCGCAGCGCATGCAGCCGCTGCTGTATCGCGACCGCAGCGGCCTCGGCAGCGTCGCCATCGTTCAGGTCCAGCATCACACCGCCGACCTCGGTCTTGTGGCTGATGTCCGGCGATAGCACTTTCACTGCGACGGGATAGCCAATTTGATCAGCGAGCTGTCGGGCCTCGGCCGGTGTGCTCGCCACGCGTGTCTCGACCACCGGAATCCGGCAGGCTTTCATTAACGCCTTGGCCTCCGGCTCGCTCAGCATGGTGCGACCTTCCGACAGCACACCCGCGATGAGCGCGCGCGCTGCCTCAAGATCCATCGGATCGCTCAGCTGATCGGCGGCCGGCACCTGCATTAGCAGGCGCTGGTTGCGGCGATACTCAACCACCTGCAGGAAAGCCTGTACCGCTCTTTCCGGCGTGCTGAACTGCGGAATGCCCGATTGCGAGAACAATTGCCTTGCCTCGGCAACCGCCGCATCACCCATCCAGCAGGCAATGATCAGCTGATGCGCCTTGCGCGCCAGTGGCGCGATCGCGCGCGCGATATCGGAGCTAGGGACAATCGCGGTAGGGGCATGAATGAACAGCAGCGGATTGTCGGGCTGCTTCTCCAGCAGAATGGACAGCGCCTGTCGGTAACGCTCCGCCGGCGCATCGCCGATGATGTCGACCGGATTACCATGCGACCAGTTCGCGGGTAGCACCTGATCGAGCGCCTGCCGGGTCTCCGTGGACAAGGACGCCAGACTGCCGCCATCGACCATGAGCGCATCGGTCGCCATCACCCCCGGCCCGCCACCGTTGGTCAGTATCAGCAGCTCTTCACCATACAAGGGTCGCGCGCGCGCCAGCGTTTCGACGGCATCGAACAATGCTTCAGTGGTCATCACGCGAAGCATGCCGGCACGACGGAATGCGGCGTCGTACACCGCATCCACGCCTGAGAGCGCACCGGTGTGGGAGGCAGCAGCCCGGGCTCCCTCGGGGGCCCTGCCCACCTTTACCACCAGCACCGGCTTGCTGCGCGCCGCCGCACGGGCTGCGGACATGAATTTACGAGCACCGCGAATATCTTCCACGTACAGGAGTATTGCGCGTGTCTCGACGTCCGTCGCCAGATAGTCGAGCACATCGCCAAAATCGACATCCGCGACATCGCCCAGCGACACGCAATGCGAAAACCCGATGCCGCGCGAACGCGCCCAGTCCAGCATGGCGGTCAGCAATGCGCCGGATTGCGATACGAAAGCGATCTTGCCGGGCAAGGCATCGGTGTGCGCAAAGCTCGCATTGAGCTGGCTGCGCGGCGAGATAATGCCCACACAGTTCGGCCCCAGGATGCGCAGCACCGAGGGCCGTGCAGCATCGAGCATCGCCTGCCGGTGGCTGCGGCCATCCCCATGGTCGCCGTCCATGCCCGCCGACAGCACAACAGCGGCGCGGGTGCCCTTGCCGGCCAGTTGCGCGACCAGCGCGGGCACCGTCTGCGGCGGTGTGGCTATGACCGCCAGCTCAGGCACCACGGGCAGGCTGGCAATGTCAGGATAAACGCTCATGCCCTGCAACTCGGTGTACCGGGGATTGACGGCCATCAACGCGCCCGCCTTGTCGGCACCGGCCCGCCCGGCAAGCAGATTCGACAGCACGGTCGCGCCCACGCTGTGCGGCTGGTCACTGGCGCCGATCAGCACCACGGACTTGGGCGCGAACAGATACTGGAGATTACGTGTGCTCATTGGCAGCGCGTTCCATGATGGTCAGTCCGAGAGGATCGCAGCCTCGGCTATCCGAGTGGATTGACCTGAGTCAAATTTTACAAAAACAAAACACCGATCACCGAGACGCGTCTATGGACGATACAGCGTGCTCAGCTTAATCTATCCCCGCCGCGCGGCCTCGCCGGCTATAGTTCAAATCGCTCATTCACAAAAACAAGTCCCTGAGGATAAGCATGTCATACAAGACGATACTGGTGCAGGTCGATCAATCGGCGCAGTCCACCGAACGCGTGAATCTCGCCGCAGCACTGGCCGACGCAGAGCAGGCTCACCTGATCGGCACCGCGATGACGGGCATTTCCAGAGTCGTGTTCGACGCCGGCGCATTTAACCAGCATGATCCCGCATTTGATCATCATGTGCGGGCGCTGCGCCAGTATGCGGACAAGAGCCTTGACATCTTTGAGGCTGAGATTGATAAGCGTCCCGGGCTGTCTGCGGAGTCCCGCCTGCTGGATGATGATGCGGTCGGCGGCATCAGCCTGCAAGCGCGTTATGCCGATCTGGTGGTGATCGGACAATTCGACAGCTCGGCCGCTGTTCCGGGACTGATGCCCGGCTTCCCGGAATCGGTCGTCATGAATTCCGTGCGCCCGGTACTGGTCTTGCCCAGCGTCTACCAGTTCAGCGCACTGCCTTCTCAGGCCGTGGTCGCGTGGGATGGCAGCATGCCCGCAGCGCGCGCAATCGCTGGCGCACTGCCAATGCTTAAACGCGTCGGCAAAGTGAATCTGGCGATCTTCAATCCGGGCGAGCGTCCTGATGCGCACGGAGAGCAGCCCGGCGCCGACATGGCGCTGTATCTGTCGCGTCATGGCGTGCAGGTCGAGGTGATGATTCGCGAAACAAGCACCGAGGCCGGTGAAGCGCTGCTGTCACTGTGCGCAGACCAAGGCGCCGACCTGCTGGTGATGGGCGCCTTCGGGCACACGCGCTTCAGGGAATTGCTGCTGGGTGGCGCAACGCGGCAGATTCTGGATTCGATGACCGTACCCGTGCTGATGGCGCACTAAGCAAACACTAAGCAAACACTGAACAGGCGCCGAACAGACGCCTGGTGGGACTCGTCTCAGCGATAAACGACAACGGGTATCGTCGCGTGCGCCAGCACGCGCTGCGTCTCGCTGCCCAACAGCAGCTTATCGAGGCCACGCCGGCCGTGCGACGCAATCCAGATCGCATCGCAGTGCTTGTCGCTGGCGGTTGCCAGTATCTCTTCATACGGATGCACGCCGCGCGTGGCAATCGCCTCGCAGGCGACCTTCGCATCGGCGGCCATCTGCTTCAGCGCATCCACGTGTTTTTGCGCAGTCTGGTCCTGTGCTTCTTCGTAGGCCGACAGATCGACCATCGCGCCGGCCTCGGGCATCAGCATGTACGGATACAACTGCGCGACCGACAATGCGACCACGCTTGCGCCCGTGGAGGCAGCAAACTCGATCGCGGCTCTGGCCGATTTTTCGGAGACCGGCGAACCATCGGTAGGAATAAGGATTTTTTGGAACATGGCCGCTCCATGAATGGATGAAATGTCAACTGAGCTTGCTCGGACTATAGCAAGCGCCCCCTGCAAAAAAATTGACCTCAGTCAAAGCGGCCACAGAGGCGGCTCCGACATCAGCGCCACCTGCTCGCGCAGTTCAAGTATCCGGTCTTGCCAATAACGTACTGTACCGAACCAGGGAAACGCCTGCCTGAACGCGGGATCATCCCGCCGCATCGCCAGCCATCCGGAGTAATGCAGCAGGCGCAGTGTGCGCAGCGCTTCCAGCAGATACAGTTCACGCGGCTCGAACTCGAAGAAGTCTTCATACCCTGCCAGCAAATCAGCCAGCTGCCGGCTCATGGCCTCGCGCTCGCCCGAGAGCAGCATCCACAAGTCTTGAATCGCCGGTCCCATGCGGCTGTCATCCAGATCCACGAAATGCGGGCCCTCATCGGTCCACAGCAGATTACCGGTATGGCAATCCCCATGCAGGCGTAGCAATCGCAGCGAGCCCGCGCGCTCATAACAATGCGCGACGCCCTCCAGTGCCTGCGCGCTGATGCCGGACCAGCTCTCGCGCAACTCATCGGGAATATGACCGTGAGCGAGCAGCCATTCGCGCGGCTGTACGCCGAAGCTGTTCATATCGAGCGCACCGCGCGCGGCAAAATCAGTACGCGCACCGACCGCATGAATGCGCCCCATGAACCGGCCTATCCACTCCAGCGTGCCAGGCTGATCCAGCTCGGGCGTCCTGCCCCCCTGTCGCCGGAACACCGCAAAACGATAACCCTGATGCTGATGCAAGGTGCGCCCGTTGAGTGTGAGCGGCGGCACCACGGGAATCTCGCTGCTCTCGAGCTCGAGCGCAAAACCATGCTCTTCGAGAATGGCCTCATCGCTCCAGCGCCGTGGCCGATAAAATTTCACGATCAGCGGCGGGCCCTGCTCCATGCCGACCTGATACACGCGGTTTTCATAGCTGTTGAGGGCCAGCAGGCGGCCATCGCTGTACAGGCCCAGGGTATCGAGCGCGTCCAGCACGATGCCGGGCTCAAGGCCGGCAAACGAATGTTCGGGAAGAGAATCCATCTGCCGGATTGTAGTCTGCCCTGCCCCTGCCGACTCACGTTACACTGGCGGCCACGTGTAGAGAAAGAAGCCCATGCCTGAAGAACAGCTGATGACCGACAAGGAATTCGACGAGCTCGATCGTTTCCTGATGTCGGAGCAATGCAGCGACGAAGCCATGACCATGGATGCGCTGCATGGCTACCTGACAGCGATTGCCATCGGCCCCGAACCCGTGCCCACTGACGAATGGCTGCCCCGCGTCTGGGGACCGGAACCCGAGGACGAGCCTGAATTCCGCAACCCGGCTCAGGCTGAGCGCATCCGCAGATTGTGCGAGCGCACGCTGGAAGACATCGCCGTCACTCTGGCGGTCGCTCCCAAGGATTTCGAGCCGCTGTTCTGCGAACATCTGTGGAAAGGCAAGCCCGTGCTCGACGCCGAAGCCTGGGCCTGGGGCTTTACCGAGGGCATGCAACTCAGAGCCTCTGCATGGCAGACACTGCAGGCGTCACCGCAGGCCGACTTGCTGCGCGCAATCTACCTGCTGGGCGCTGAAGAAATCGAAGAGGAAGAACTCACGCTCGTGGATGATCCGCTCAAATGCCACAAGCTGGCGATCGAGATCGAGGCATCCATACCGCAGATTCACCGTTTCTGGGCCGCGCAGAAAAAACTGAAGGCGCATTGAGCGTGGAGGCAAGCGGCTGAATGCGCCGCCTGCATCAAGCGTTGATGAAGTGCTCCCGGTAATAGCGCAGCTCTTCCACCGATTCCCGAATATCCGCCAGCGCCGTATGCAACTGGTGCTTCTTGAAGCCCGCGATCAGCTCGGGCTTCCAGCGACGGCACAGCTCCTTGAGCGTCGACACGTCCAGATTCCGGTAATGGAAAAATGCCTCCAGCGTTGGCATGTGCCGCGCCATGAAGCGGCGATCCTGACAGATCGAGTTGCCGCACATCGGCGATTTACCGGCGGGCACGTACTGGCGCAGAAAGTCGATCATCTGTGCCGCCGCCTGATCCTCGGTGACGGTCGAGGCCTTGACCCGGTCGATCAGACCGGAGCGGCCGTGCGTGCCCTTGTTCCATGCGTCCATGCCGTCCAATACCTCGTCGCTCTGGTGGATCGCAAAGACCGGACCCTCGGCAAGGATATTCAGCTCGGCATCGGTGACAATGGCCGCGATTTCAATGATTTTGTTGGCATCCGGGTCCAGACCGGTCATTTCCATGTCGATCCAGACCAGGTTCATTTCATTCGGGCGGATCGCTCCCGGGCTTTCGGTGGGGGCCAGATCCGTTTCTGATGCTTGTGACATAATCCGTTTCCTGATAAAGCAGGTTGAAAGCCCTGCTGCTCTCACCCAGAATTTCCGGATTTTCTCACATGGATCCCACTAGCTTCTCTTTACTGTTTGCGGCCTTCCTGCTCGTCACGCTGGGCGTCAAGCTGTGGCTGTCAACACGGCACATTCGTTACGTCGCAAGTCACCGCGATACCGTGCCTGCTCAGTTCGCGCAAAAAATCCCGTTGGCCGCGCATCAAAAGGCGGCTGATTACACGATCGCCAAGACCCAGCTGAAGCTGGTGCTGCTGGTCGTGAATGCGGTCGTGTTGCTCGGCTTCACGCTGCTGGGCGGCCTGCAGTGGCTGTCCACCACGCTGAGCGAACTGACTGGCCCCGGCATGATCTATCAGATCGCGCTGATTGCCGCCGTCGGCGTGATCTCCAGCATCATTGATCTGCCCTTCGATTACTACAAGCAGTTCTCGCTGGAAGAAAAATTCGGCTTCAACAAAATGACGCCCGGACTGTTCTTCTCCGACCTGATCAAGCAAACGCTGGTCGGTGCCGCAATCGGCCTGCCGCTGATCTGGGTCACCCTGACCGTGATGGACAAGGCCGGCGCCTACTGGTGGCTGTATGCGTGGCTGATCTGGTGCGGCTTTCAGGTGCTGATGCTCGGCTTCTACCAGAACCTCATCGCGCCGCTGTTCAACAAGTTCACGCCGCTGGAAGACGACAGCCTGAAAAGCCGCATCGAAGGTCTGATGCAGCGCGTTGGCTTTGCCAGCAAAGGCTTGTTCGTAATGGATGGCTCGCGGCGCAGCGCGCATGGCAATGCCTACTTCTCCGGCTTTGGCTCGGCCAAGCGGATCGTCTTCTTTGACACCCTGCTGTCGCGCCTCGCACCCAACGAAATCGAAGCCGTGCTCGCGCATGAGCTGGGCCACTTCAAGCTCAACCACGTGATCAAGCGCATTGCGGTGATGTTCATCATCTCGCTCGGCTTCCTCGCGCTGCTCGGCTATCTGAAGAACCAGACCTGGTTTTATCTGGGTCTGGGCGTAACACCCATGCTGGATGCGAGCAATGATGCGATGGCGCTGATCCTGTTCATGATGGCGCTGCCGGTGTTTACCTTCCTGTTCTCTCCGCTGCTGTCGATCACCTCGCGCAAGAATGAATTCGAGGCCGATGCGTTTGCCGCGAAGCACAGCAATTCGCAGGACCTGATCTCGGCGCTGGTGAAACTGTACGAAGACAATGCCTCCACGCTGACGCCCGATCCGCTGCACTCGGCGTTCTACGATTCTCATCCGCCGGCCAGCGTGCGCATCCAGCGCCTGCTGAGCGCCTGACCCCATGGATCGTGCCGCGCTGCTCAGGGCCTCGTGCCGCCATCGTGAGCAGGCGGCATCCGACGCCGAGATCGCTGCTGCGCTCGACGTGCTGACTGACTGGGCGGTCGAGAGCGGCAAGCTGGTGCGAACTTTCCGCTTTCGCGACTATCACCAGACCCTGGCCTTTGTGAATGCCATCGCCGAGATCATTCACCGCGAAGATCATCATCCCGAGCTGATGGTCAGCTACAACCGCTGCATCGTCCGGTATGACACGCACTCTGTGAACGGTGGCAAGGGGGGGCTGTCCGACAATGATTTCATCTGCGCTGCAAAAATCGACGATGCCTTCTCCCGAATGTTCCCAGCAGCATGAGTGAGTTGCAGGGACTGATCGTCGCCGCGCATGGACGGCATTATCTGGCGCATGCGGCCGGCAAAACCCTGCAATGCGTCACCCGCGGAAAGAAGAGCGATGTCGCCACGGGCGACCGCGTGCGCCTGAAAGCCACCTCGGCCGATCAGGCGGTGATAGAAGAAATCCTCCCGCGCGAGACGCTCCTCTACCGTTCGGATCAGTACAAATCCAAGCTGCTGGCGGCCAATGTCACGCAGCTGTTCATCGTCGTCGCCACCGAGCCCGGTTTTTCCGATGATCTGGTGTCGCGCGCGCTGGTCGCCGCCGAAGCGGCAGGCATTCGCGTGCATCTGGTGCTGAACAAGACCGAT
>JACCDP011571091.1_pt1 | contig 15896 bp, 24 predicted proteins | sample 7445841 | NCBI WGS metagenome assembly JACCDP01 (sample SAMN15323441, study PRJNA562643) | freshwater metagenome | isolation source: river surface water | place: USA:Blue River Watershed | collected 2017-08-17 | reverse complement strand
GTGTTGGTTTTGATGACAAAGGTGCCGACAAAGAATTTCAAATTTATGAACCACAAGGAGAAGAGACATATGTCGTCCCAGACACCAGAGAAGGATGGGTCAAGTCACTTGAACTCATCATCAATGCTTACCTACGACCAGATCAGAAGACTCCAGTATTTGATTACTCAGAAGTCCGCCCTGAAGGCACACCAATCAAAACCTTCGGAGGAACAGCAGCAGGACACCAACCGTTAGAGCGTCTACACAATCACATCACTAAATTATTTTCTGGACGTGCTGGCGATAAAGTTACACGCAAAGATATTGCTGACATTGGAAATATGATTGGCGTTTGCGTTGTATCAGGAAACGTTCGTCGCTCTGCTGAACTTCTTATTGGTCGCATTGATGACCAAGATTTTCTAAATCTAAAGAACGCTGAAATTTATCCAGAGCGCAACTCTTACGACCCTGCTAATCCAGGATGGGCGTGGATGTCTAACAACTCTGTAGAGGCTTATGTTGGTGCAAACCTTGACCCTATTGTTGAAGGTATTGCTCGCAATGGTGAACCTGGAGTTATTTGGCTAGATGTTTCTCGTCAATACGGAAGATTGGTTGACCCACCTAACAATAAAGATTATCGTGTTGAAGGCTATAACCCTTGCGCTGAGCAATCACTTGAGTCTTATGAAATGTGTACTCTTGTTGAAACATACCTCAACCGCCACGAATCATTAGAAGATTACAAGCGCACACTCAAGTTTGCTTATCTATACGCAAAAACCGTGACACTTCTACCAACCCACTGGGCAGAGACAAACGCAATTATGCAGCGTAATCGTCGCATTGGAACTTCAATGTCAGGCGTTGCTAACTTTGCAGATAACCGTGGTCTTCCACTTCTTCGTGAATGGATGGACAAGGGATACGAGACAATTAAGTATTACGACACTACTTATTCAGAATGGCTCGGAATTCGTGAATCTATCAAGACAACAACTATTAAGCCCTCTGGCACAGTTTCCATTCTTGCTGGTGAAAGTCCTGGCGTACATTGGACTCCTGGTGGTAAGTATTTTATGCGTACCATTCGTTTTGCTAATTCGGACCCTATGCTTCCCTTATTTAAGATGGCGAATTACAAAGTTGAACCAGCGTCGGAGTCACCAGACACTACATCGGTTGTCTATTTTCCAATCAAGTCTGAGTCCAAGAGGGCTGAGAAAGATGTCTCAATCTACGAAAAGATGGCGTTAGCAGCATACGCACAACGCTATTGGTCAGATAATTCTGTCTCTGTAACTATTTCTTTTGACCCTGAAACAGAGTCAAGCGCAGTAGGAACTGTTCTTCATCTTTATGATGGTCAACTAAAGACAGTATCTTTTCTTCCTTCAGGAAACTTTACATATCCACAAATGCCATACACACAAATTACAGAACAGGAATATCAAGAACAAGGAACAGACATTTTGTTCCCTATTGATTTCTCTGGTGTTTATGCTGGAATGGCAGCAGATGCAATTGGCGAAGCGTATTGCACAACAGACGCTTGCGAAATCAAACTCATAAAGGAGAACACATGATGCAAGTAACTGTATACACAATGCCAGATTGCCCTCAGTGCAATGCAACTAAAAAGTATCTTGATAGAGACAATATTGAATACTCAACAGTTGACATCAGCACAGACGAAGAGGCTTACGCACTTGTATCTTCTTTAGGCTATAAAGCAGCACCTGTTGTTGTTGCTGGAGATGCTCACTGGTCAGGCTTTAGACCAGACAAGATTGCCTCGCTCAAAGCCTTGAACCCCGCTCACTAGCAATGTCTATGCTAACATTTCGGCTAGGAATCCTAAGTAAGGAGAGAGTCAAGTAATGGCAATAGAGCACAAGCACATCCTCATCAACGCAAAAATTAACGACCCACTAGAAACCTTTGATGACGCAATCAACTTTTTAGAAGACTTGGTTGACCGAGTTGGTATGAAGATTTTGATGGGACCACACGCTACTTATGTAGACACCCCAGGAAACAAAGGAGTTACAGCAATTGTTGGAATTGAAACCAGCCATATTGCTTTCCATATCTGGGACGAGGAGATGCCAGCAAGGCTTCAGTTTGACCTCTACACCTGTGGCTCCCTTGATAAGGATGTAGTAATTCAAGCAGTTAAAGACCGTTTTCAGGTTGTCAGTGCTGACTACAGAATCTATGACAGAGAGCACGGTTTCGTTCTTCTAGAAGAAGGAACTATCTAAAACCTCCAAATCACGCTTCTTTTCCACCTATAAAATAGAACTCTCGGTGGAAGGAAGCGTTGATGCTTAAGGCGAAATTTATTGTAGGTGCTGCTTTGTGCACCCTGTTACTGACCAGTTGTGGGTATCAAGGTCAATATCGCTACCCATGCCAAGAACCTTCTAATTGGGAAACACCAGAGTGTAAGCCTCCAGTCTGCTCTGTTGCTGGAACTTGTCCAGTAGACTTAGTTGGCAAGGATATTTTTGAAGGAACTACCGAGACACAAACGACACCAGAAGGCGGAACAAATGAGTAGAAATAAGTATACAGCGGCAGATTTAGATGCCAGACTAAAGTTCACCCTTGGAATTATCCTTGGGCTAATTTTGCTATTCACAGCAATAGGAATTTTATACGGTCTTCTTTTTGTATCTCAGCCAATCAATGCTCAGTCAGAAAATGACAAAATGTTCTTCAACGTCTTAGGTTCAATCGCAACATTTATTACAGGAACTCTTGCAGGTATTCTTATTGGCAACTCTGGTGCTAAAGATATTATGGCAGCCCAGTTGTCAAACAAAGAAATGGATGCCAAGAACACACAGGCAGATAAAAAATTAGAAGCAGAGATTGATGCAACAGCAGCACGCTTAGCAGCAAAACCAGATGGCGCAATGCCAGAAGAACAACCAGTTGATACTGATTGGGATAAGGACTAATCATGGCAGAGCAAGGAACAGCAGCACGTCTTATTGAAGTTGCTACAGCAGAAGTTGGAACCATTGAAGGTCCAAAAGATAACGAAACAAAGTATGGTGCCTACACTAAGGCTAACTTCCAACCATGGTGCGGTTCTTTTGTTATGTGGTGTGGAAACGAGGCAGGGGTAAAAATCCCTAATACTGTTTACACTCCAAATGGAGCGCAGTCATTCAAAAAGGCTGGAGCATGGATTGATGGAGATTTAGCAGACCCAGAGCCAGGAGATATTGCTTATTTCGACTTCCCATCAGATGGCGTCGATAGAATTTCTCACGTTGGAATTGTTGTAAAAGACAATGAAGACGGAACCGGTTGGTGCATTGAGGGCAACACTTCTTCAAAGAAGAAGGGAAGCCAACGAAACGGCGGAGAAGTGTGCAAACAACTTCGTGCTTTCAAAAAGAATAAGGCTGGAGTACAGATTTCTATTGTTGGCTTTGGTCGTCCTAAGTTCAAAGGTGCAGGTGCTTCATCACCAGCAAGTTCAGCAGCACCTAAAGCAGAAAAGAAAAACTGCCCAACCTGCGGACAATCAGTTAAGTAAGTATTAGCAATGTATGAGTATCGAGTAAAAAAGGTTACTGGCGTTGTCGATGGCGACACCATTGATGTTGACATTGATTTAGGTTTCAACATAGCCTATTCACAACGAGTCCGTCTTGCTGGTATTGATACTCCAGAGTCTCGTACCACTAATAAGATGGAAAAAGTTCTTGGTCTTGAAGTAAAGCAAAGACTAAAAGATATTCTTACTAAAGCATCTGTTGTAGTTATTCGTACTCAAAAACCAGACTCCACTGAAAAATATGGCCGTGTTCTTGGGTGGCTATATGTTGATGGAGCAGAACAATCCGTCAACGAGGCACTCATTGCTGACGGCTACGCTTGGGGTTATATGGGTGAGACAAAGGTAAAAGACTTTGCAGCACTTGAAGCAAGGCGCAAGCAACTAGGAACAAAATGACAGGAAACAGCATATTTAACGATGTACTGTTTCCAATGTTTTGTATGGGCTCAGGGATGGTTGTAATGTACATTTGGATGAAATACGGAAAGTAAATGGCTACATACGAATACGTATGCGACAAAGGACACGAGCAAATACAAGAACGGTCAATGACTGAAGAACAAACAATTTTTACTTGTTGCGCTCCCCAGTGCGATGCTTCGCTAAAGAGAGTTTGGGACAAACCAGCAGTATCTTTTAAGGGACGTGGGTTTTACTCAACTGGAGGTTAGGTGCCAAACTATTCAGATATAGAGAAAGAAAGACGCAAAAGATGGCAATGTTTTTATTGTGAGAAGATATATGTAGTTCCAGATTTAGCAAGAGGCTGCGAAGCCAAACACGAAGCAGAGGAGTAGAAGTAGGATTTCTTAGAGAACCACACAGTAAACAAGCCTATGTAGAAGGCTCTAATCGTATTGCGTATACTTGCTCTGTCTGTGGTAAAAAATGGATTAATAAAATAGCAAAATTAGAATGCGAAACTTGGGACTCTAGACCAATTCCAAACGCTTCTGAGCCCGAATAGCCAATTTCTCTGGTGAATAACCACCAATAGTTTTACCAGTTTTCTTAGCAGTCTTAGGGTTTTTCTTTGGAGCCTTCCCATTTTTACGATTGGGATTAGGGCCAGTTCCAACACTCTTAGAACTTCCACCTCTGCCTTTTGCCATAAGACAATATTACAATAATATCTGTTAGACTATTTTTGCGGACCTGAGCACGTCCTTAAACTGCTTCATGCGAATGTAGTTCAATGGTAGAACTTCTGCCTTCCAAGCAGATAGTGAGAGTTCGATTCTCTCCATTCGCTCCAAGCCTTGTTGGTCTAGCGGTTAGGACGCCTCCCTCTCACGGAGGAAATCACGGGTTCGATTCCCGTACAAGGTACTTACTTTATATTTTTACCAAAACGTGTCCATGCACGTTCATGTAGGTAGTAAGCACAGAATTCCCAAGTTAGATATGCAAGAGCGCCTAAACTTGCGTACTCCCACTCTCCAGTGAAAACATAAATTAACCCAGCAACAAATGACAAATGAGTTGCTTGCCAAGTAAATCCTTTAATGATGCTTCGTCTCTTGCTTTCCATTTTTCCTCCATATGAATAGTTCACTCTTGTAGGGCGAGTTCTATTATCTATTAGTATAATTCAACTATAATCACTATATGTTCAAAGACACATACAAAGGCATACCTGATTTTATAAAAGACTCTATGGAGTCTCTTATTGACAAGTCAGACCATTACCATTACATAAACCACAAGCGTAGGTATGCACGAACAATTCAGGTACTTTTAGACCAACAACCATCAGGGCGTTTATTAGAACTTGGAACTAGCGGACTTATTCCTAGAGTTCTAAAAAGTATTGCTCCAGAAGTAGAAGTCTTTGTAACAGATTTTGACCTTAGCAAACCTGAGAAAAACACCTTTGAGATTGATGGAGACTCGTTTACTGCTTACTCTGTTGATTTAGAAAAAACACCTTTACCAGCACCAGATGATTATTTTGACTATGTTCTTTGTTGTGAGGTTATAGAACATATGGAGATTGACCCTATGTATATGCTTTCAGAAGTAAACCGTGTTATGAAACCAGGCGGAACTCTCATTCTTACAACTCCCAACGCTGTAAGCAGTCATAGTCTTACAAAAATGGTTGCTGGTGTAGAACCTTATTTTTATATGCAGTACAACAAAAACGGCGATTATCATAGACACAACTACGAATACAGTGTTCATACCTTAGCCAAAACTCTTAAGTCAGCGGGGTTTGATGGAAGTTTGTGGACAGAAGATACTTTTGAAGATGGTATGCCTAGCGTAGTAGAGCGCCTAACAAAAGCAGGATTTAACATTTACCATGTAGGAGATAACATTATGGCTGTTGCTAAAAAACACGGTCCAGTTGTAGAAAGATATCCAGTAGGTCTCTATGTCTAAAAAGTATGACTATCAGCCACGAGAGCAAGATGTTCCCCTCATTACAGAGATTGGTGGAACAACTCATCAAATTCGTCGCTTAGTAAACCCAGAAGACCAACTCTGGTCTGCTACAAATCCTTCTATAGGAGTTTCCCCAAAAGGAAATTACGCAGTAATGCTTCGTTCTAGTAATTATGTAATTATGCCTACTGGAGAGTACAGAGTCACAACCAATGGAACTATTCGCTCAACCGTGTGGTTTTCAGAGTTGGATAAAGATTTTAAGATAAAAGAACTAAAACAAGTAGATGTCTCAGACCTTGGAGTAAAGATTGAAAGAGGGCTAGAAGACCCTAAACTTTTCTGGCGTGATGGTTCTTGGCACTTTACCTGTGTCACTATGGAAAAAGAGCACACTCCTATTGCTCGTATGGCTACTTGTCGTCTTGATACTAAGAAGATGAAGGCGTTTGATTTTGTGAAGTACCCAGGCATTGACCTAAAAAGACCAGAGAAAAACTGGGCTGTTCCTTATGAAAAGAACCCTAACTTTGATTTTATTTATGGACCTAACGCAACTATAAAAAATAACGTACTAACAACTCATTTAGCCGACAACGAGAACATTTCTGCTTTAAGAGGCAACACAAATTTAATTAAATTAGATGATGGAACCTATCTAGGGGTTGTTCATAGAATGTTTGGAAAAGCAGAAACAATCTGGGTACAGCAAACTTTTGGAACAGTTAACGGATACATTAGAAGGTATGTACACTACTTTGCTCAGTATGACAACTATGGAAAAATTATTGGTATTTCTAGAGGATTTAACTTTTTTCATAGTGGGGTGGAGTTTGCTGCTGGACTTGTAGAGCATAAAAAAGACTTCTTAATTTCTTGGGGAAAGAAAGATATTTCATCACATATTGCCAGCATTCCTAAAGCAACCGTTCTCAAATCACTACTACCTATTGAATACTAAAATTTACTTATGAGCGAAACTGTCTACGACACCGAAACAAACACTCGTCTGTCACATGAAAGCGGTGATCACGACAGGTTTGCTCACTATGTTGAAAAAGGAGAAGCAACAGAGGCTTTAGTAAATGGGTGGCCAGTTGTTGCTCTTTGCGGAAAAGTCTGGATTCCTTCTCGTGACCCAGAGAAGTACCCAATCTGTCCGACCTGTAAAGATATACATGAGCAAATGGGAGATGCTAATGGGAGTGATTGATGAGACAAATAAAATCCTCACAGCGCTAGACCGATGCGATAGATGTATTGCTCAGGCTTACTACATGGTTGCTCTAAAAAGTGGAGACTTGTATTTCTGTCGTCATCACTTTTCTAAGTACGAAGATGATTTGATGGATATTGCTTTAGATATTTACGACGAGTCAGATACTTTAGAAACTAAGCAAGAGCCAGTTTTGGATAAGGCATAGTCTTATATCTAAGTTTTTTCAATAACTCTTTCTTTCTACGCTTGTCGCAATTGAAATAAATATATCTATGCTTGCGTGGTCTTTCAACAAAAGTAACATTCTCAGCCCCAAACTTCTCAACAACTTGAGCATTGGTTAGTCCGTTAGCGTATGTAGCGTGGTGCATATTTTCTTTACCAACTACCTTAGGGTCTTTGAATTTTGCTGACAGCCCTGTATAAATAAAATTAGCAGCCTGATAAATATAGCCAACGTGCCCTTGGGAAGTATCAGCAAAAGAGACAATAATTTCTCTATCTAGTAACTTCATAGAATTAGCAACTAAATAACTTTCCCCATTTTTAGCAACCATATCATCAACCCAAAGTCTGTTTAGTTCATAGACATTGTGAGCCTCTTCTGGTCCACAGATTCCTTTGAGCAAAGTTGACGAAGGGCTAACTCCATAAGTAACAACCCCCACTACCTCATCGGTGGCGATGTTAACTAGCCCATACGCACGAGAGACAGGACATTTTCTATGTAGGTAATGTTTTTCTACAACAATGTCCATAGCCTCTTTATAAGAGATTGGTTGTATAGCGTAAGTTTCTTTAAGACTCATCTTCGGCCAGAACCGCTTTGATTCTTGCTTCAGCGAGGGCAACATACTCTTGACTCATCTCAATTCCAACAAAATTAAAGTTATCTAACACTGCTGCTTTGCCAGTAGAGCCTGACCCAGTAAATGGGTCAAGCACTGTTCCACCAACAGGTGTAACCATTTTTATGAGATAGCGCATAAGCGCTGTTGGCTTTACTGTTGGGTGATTATTTTTCCGAAGTTTAACGCCACGATTGCGAGGATTATCGCCACCAGGATTGCCTTCTTTGCGAGACTCGTCTGTTTGTTTTGGTTCAAAATCTTCTAAGCCCTCATTTCTATCTTTAGAGTTTGCTTTAGGACAATAAAAGAAACGAGCAGCAGAGCCGTCATCTCCCATAACTCTTGCTTGATTCGGTTTATCTTTGTGCGTTCCGCCATCAGCAAAAGCACCGATGTCGCTAGTTCCACGCTTAGAAGGGTAGACACCGCCTTTAGATTGAGGGAACAACTCAACAACTTCATTATCTCCATCGTGGATAAAGTTTGCTGGAAATCTTCCTTTGTTGTTTATTTCTTGCTCATACTCTGGTTCAATCTTTTGACCAAAGCCAGACCACTCCTCTAACTTGTTAACAGGAATAGGTTCTCCAGGAATTCGTGATTCATCAATATTGATTCCACCTACTCCCCACTTCAAAACATTGTTTACAACTGTTCCATCTAAAGGTTTGCGTGCCATAACAATTGGCTCGTGTGCTGGCTTGAGGGCAGTGCCCCAACCTTCCCATTTCTGCGCTTCTTCAGTTGAAGGTTTTGTTATGTAGTCTGTTTTTCCAACAGTTCCTGATTCAAAAAGCGTATTGTCTTTTGTAGAGTTTTCTCTGCTATTAGGGTTTCTACCAACAACTTCTCGTTCTGCACCAAACTTTTTGTCTATTGCTTTATCAATAGCCATTGACTTAGGAAACCCTGAGCCATAGACCCACATAATTTGGTCTCTAATTTCAAAACCAGCATCTTCAATTGCTACAGCAATTCGGTGATATGTGCGAGAACCAGAGAAGGCTAATAGATATCCACCAGGCTTGAGAACTCTTAATGCCTCTGCCCAAACATCAGGATTGAAAGCAATACCAGTGGAGTCCCAAGACTTGCCCATAAAACCAAGTTCATAAGGCGGGTCTGTAACTACAGAGTCAACACTGTTGTCTTCAAGTGTTTTTAGAACTTCAAGGCAGTTTCCTTGGAGAATGTTGTACATAGTCGAATCTTAACAAAGGTTTGCACCTCTAAGGTTTCGACACGCTTAAGGCTAAATCTTATTCATCAACCAAACAAAAACATAAACAGCAAAGACTTTCAAAGCAACCCTTTTAGCAACAGTTGCTATAGAGACATCTTCTTCAGGCTCAGGTTCTTTACTTTGGTTTGACAAGGCTATTACCTGCGAATGTATAAGTTCCGATATGACTTAGATTTGTGTTTACATCTAAGTAAATCTTTCCATCTAACGCTTGCCATCTGCGACAGAATGTATAGTCTTCACTTAGATAACGCTTGTCATCATCAATCATTGTGTCAAAAAGAGCAAAACGCTTTCTCTTAGACAACTCTTCTGACATATCCTTATCACTGTAGTACATAGTGTCTGGATAGGCTTCAATCATTTTTTCAAGAACATGACGCTTCATTAACATAAAACCAGTTCCAGCATCATAAACTTCTAAAAGACCATTTTTAATTTGAACATCAACTGTCTTACCAACCATGTCAGGGTCTGGCTTATGAACATTGATTACATACATTGCTGCTTCTTTAGCAGCATTGCTTACAGTTAGTTCTGAATTTTTAGCCTTTTCTACTACCGATTCCCAATTCAAAGTCTTAAGAGGGTAGGCACCAACAACAACATCTTCATCAGCAAGTAGCATACGAATAATTGACTTAGGGTCAAACTTAATGTCTGCGTCAATAAACATCATATGTGTAGCCTTTGTATTTTGTAAGAAAGCGTGAACAAGTTCATTTCTTGCTCTTGTTACTAAACTTTCATTAGCAATAGTTGCGTATCCAACACCAACTCCATACTGAGCGCAGATACCAGAAAGAGTAAACATCGCTTGTGCGTATGCTTCAGTAACTACTCCACCATAACAAGGAGTACAAATAATAAGAGTTACATCTTTTAGTTTTTCAAAACGAGGGTCGTTTGGCTTATCTTGGTCTTTTGTCATAGGAAAAACCTTATCAGGTAATAGTTCAATATGCCAGAGCAGAGTAGGTGTGTTTAGCACAAAAACACAAATCTCTGTTAGATATAAAAAGTCAGGAAAGTACCCTGATTTGCCTACTTTGTAAAGTATCTGTACTCTTATCTTTATGACGACAAAGGAGAAAAACACAATGACAAGTACTTATGTAAAAGTCAATCATAAGTTGCCACAGGAAGTAGTTGATACTTTTACAAAAATTGGCGAAGACACACTTAAACGAAACGCTTACATCCGACTTCTGAGAAAGAATGAGTGGAGCCTTCAATCTATTGCTGATGCAGTAGGTGGGCTAACCCGTGAGCGAATCCGACAAATTGTTAGTGGTTCTTACGATGGATCAGATACAGCAGAAAGTTTAAGTTCTTCTTCTGAATTTATTGTTCCAACCCCACCACTCAAGCCAGTAAAAGAGCCAAAGGTTTATGTAGAACCATCTGCTAAGACTTTAGAAAGACTTCTAGAACTACAACCTCTTGCTCAACAAGTCCGCTCACACTCTCCAAAGTTTCGTAAAGAAGCAGAGGAGTACACAGCCCTACTCAATCACGCTTACACAGTTGAAGGCGTAAGCCTTTATAGGCTTGCTAAGAGATTAGGTGTTACACATGGTTCATTGCGATTCCGTATGGCTCGCTATGGATACCTAACAGGTCATAAATCAAACAGCAGTTGCTATCGACCAATTTTGGAGAAGAATAGATATGTCCTCCAGTCTTGAACCTAAATACGGATGGGGCCATGAAGATTTCAAAAAACAATTGGCCACTCAAATCGAGCAGTTAGAGATTGATTACAGTTGGACACCTAAGGAAGTTCTTAGGTATGTAGCACGATTAATTAGAGAACTTTAGTTCCTTCCGTCATAGAGAGGGCTCCCTTCGGGGAGCCTTTTCTGTTGTAAACTGTAACAATGTCCACACTACGCCCAAAAATTCCGAATGTTTCTCAGCACGGATACTCTAGTTTTCGTACCGATATGTTCGGGCGTATCAAGACTTCAGAGGGATATGTTCTTTTTGACTCAAGCCATCGCTACAATGAAAATGGCGACTTTAGCGACATCATAGAAACAGGGGCCTCTGTTTCTCATATTGCAGAGCAAAGTAGTTCTGCTTTGACTGTATCAACAACTTCTGGTTCTAAAGTCTATAGAGAGACAAAAAAAGTATTTCCATATCAACCAGGAAAGTCTCTTCAGATTATGCAGACTTTTGTTTTTGCCCCTCCCAAGGCCAACCTGCGTCAACGTGCAGGATATTTTGGACGACAGAACGGTTTTTACCTAGAGCAGGATGGAACAAATGTTTATTTTGTCAAGCGCAGTTATATAACTGGTTCTGTTGTAGAAACCAGAATTCCTCAATCTGAGTGGAATGTAGACCCACTAAATGGAAGTGGACCTAGTGATTTAACTCTTGACTTATCTAAGGCTCAAATTCTTTTCTCTGAGTACGAGTGGCTTGGTGTTGGCTCTGTTCGTATGGGCTTTGCCATTGACGGGTATTTTGTTATTTGTCATCAATTTAATCACGCTAATCAGATTGATACCGTATACATAACAACTGCAACTCTTCCAGTTCGCTATGAAATTGAAAATACTGGAACAACTTCTTCTTCCAGCACTATGAAACAGGTATGCGTATCTGTTGTTTCAAATGGTGGATACTTTAAGTCTAGCAATGTAAAAACAGTAGTTAGACCTTCTACGACAGTGGGAACTAGTTATTACCCACTTATTTCTATTCGTATGGCTTCTGGAAGAACAGATTCTGTAATTATCCCAGGACTTGTTGACCTTTTTCCAACTAGTTCTGGAGATTTTGAGTACTCACTTATTAAGAACCCAACTAGCATTACAGGTGGTTCTTGGGTACTTCACTCAAGCGCAAATGTTGAATATAACATTTCTGCAACTTCTATGGTTGGTGGAGAAAGTTTACTAGACGGATTTTTTGGAGCCACTAATCAAAGCACCTCCTCTGGGGGAACAGATGCAGCAAACTTTGCTTTTCAGTTAGGTAGAACTAATGCAGATACTCCAGTAAGTGACGTTTTTGTTCTTGCTGTAAGAGTAGTAAGCGGTACAGGAAACGTAAAATCTTCTCTTGGTTGGTATGACCTTCTCTAAGGGTAAATATGAAAATCAATATTCAACCTAAGGTAACTACCAATAATAGTGGTGGCGATGGCAATGAAGGCCCTCAAGGACCTATCGGTCCTACAGGTCCGCAAGGCCCGACAGGCCCTACAGGAAGTGCAGGAGCAAATGGCGAAACAGGAGCGACTGGACCTATCGGTCCTACAGGAAGCACAGGTGCGACTGGAGCAACTGGTGAAACTGGAACTCAAGGAAATGTTGGAGCAACTGGACCAACAGGAAGCACTGGAGCAACTGGACAACAAGGAGATATAGGTGCAACAGGACCCACTGGTTCAACAGGTAATGTCGGCGCTACAGGATCCACAGGCGCTCAAGGAAATATTGGACCCACTGGACTTACAGGAGACACTGGACCTATTGGTCCAACTGGCGCACAAGGAATAACAGGACCAACAGGAGCAAAGGGTGATACAGGTGAACAAGGACAAACAGGTGAACAAGGTATTCAAGGTATTACTGGCGCTACTGGTAGCACTGGGCCTACTGGGGCTACTGGCAGTACTGGGCCTCAAGGAGTTAGCGGAAGCACTGGAGCAACAGGACCCACTGGAGGAGTAGGACCAACAGGACCAACTGGCGAACAAGGTTTACAAGGTGAACAAGGTGTAACAGGTCCTACAGGTTCACAAGGACCAATTGGAGATACTGGTCCAAGTGTTACTGGACCAACAGGAGAGCAAGGAGTAACAGGACCGACTGGCCCCACAGGGGCTCAAGGTGAAACTGGTTTACAAGGTGACACTGGCGCAACAGGAGATACTGGCCCTACAGGTCAACAAGGTTTACAAGGAGATACAGGTCCTACAGGCGATACTGGACCAACAGGAGCGGCTAGCACAGTTACAGGTCCAACTGGCGCAACGGGAGCGACAGGAAGTACAGGTGCAACTGGTCCAACTGGCACTCAAGGTTCAACAGGACCAACAGGCGATACAGGGCCTACTGGACCAACAGGAGAGCAAGGTGTAGTCGTACAATCAACAGCACCTATAGAAACTGAAGTTTTGTGGCTTGATACAAGTGTAGAAGGTATATCTGGAATTGGGCCGACAGGACCTACAGGTGCTCAAGGTGCAACTGGACCGACTGGACCAGCAGGACCCACAGGCGCGACTGGGGCACAAGGTATAACTGGTCCAACAGGTAGTACAGGTTTGACTGGTGCGACTGGAAGTACAGGTAGTACAGGAAGTACAGGTGCAACTGGCTCCACTGGTAATACTGGCCCAACGGGAGCAACAGGTGCAACTGGCCCTACCGGGGCTACTGGCCCTACAGGACCTACAGGAGCAGGAGCATCAGACCTAACAGCATGGACCGCTTACACACCAACATGGACATCTGACTCAGGAACTCCAAGCATTGGCAATGGATCTATTACTGGTCGCTACAAACAAATTGGCAAGACAGTATTTTTTAATCTAAAACTGACTTATGGAACCACAACTACAGGCGGGTCTGGAGCATGGATGTTTGGATTACCAGTTACTGCCTATAACGACAACTATCAATTTGCCGTGTCTATTTTGAATAGCGGTCTTGCTTGGTATGGCGCCATCGGAAATGGAAACTACAAAGGTTCAACAAGTTACTTTTCAATTATCCATCAAAACGATACAGCGACTACCGTTTGGGGAGGCGTTAGTTCCACTGCTCCCTTTACCTTTGGTAATCAAGATACCCTTACAGTTTCAGGAAGTTACGAATCATCATGAGTCAACTAAAATACTACAACCCAAATACTCAGCAATGGGAACCAATAGTGATAGGCGCTACTGGTCCTACAGGACCAACAGGCTCATCATATGTTAATATTGATGGTGGCTCACCAACAAGTGTGTATGGTGGCATATCATCCTTAGACGGAGGAGAACTAACCTAAAATGACAGTACAAATTCAACTTCGTCGTGGCACAGCACAACAATGGACTGATGCCAACCCAACTCTTGCTGAAGGTGAGATTGGCGTTGCAACTGATACAGGTCAATTCAAAATTGGAACAGGCAATACTGCTTGGAACTCTTTAGATTACGGCGGACTTATTGGGGCAACTGGTCCAACGGGGCCGAGCGGTTCTTCAGGTTCAAATGGCGCAACTGGGCCTACGGGTCCTCAAGGCGCAGGTGCCAACGCAATACCAATTGCATTTATGCTTGGTGGTATGTAAATTTGCATTTCTATAGTTGATTCGCTATAGTTTTGTCAATGCCAAAAAGACCTAATCTAAAATGCTCTAAATGCAAAAAAACTATTAAATACTCTAAATGGGGATACTACGACGGAATACTTCGTCTTCGTTTAGAAGGCGGCTACGCCGAGTTTGTTGACGACATTGTTTTCTCAAGAAGAGATAAAGTTACTTACCCTCTTCATCATTACTTATGTCATCATTGTGCACACGAACTGATGAACTGGCTAACTGTGCCAGAGTCAGATATAAAAAATTGGCACCCTCTCGATTCATCTGAGCCTCTGTGTAACGGCTGGGAATCTCCTTACTCATCTTCTGATTGATACTTACTACTAAAGAATTCCATACCTTCAGGGGTTGCTGAAAAATGGGCATTTAGATTTTCGTCATACTCAATTTTGACAAGCCCAAGTTCATATAAAGACATGAGATTGTCATTTACACCAGACATTATTTCTTCATACAGTTCTGGCATTACTTCCTTCATTACTTCAAAATTGTAGGTATAGGTGACTTCGCCATTCTCATCAAAGCCCTCTTCCTGAAGAATACACATTTCAATGAGATAGTCAACGAAGGCATCTTCGTCTTCAAACTCCATGTCAATGGGCTCGTCGTTTTCCATAGGACAATAATAAGATGTAAACTAGACCTATGATTTATGCACGCTTTAGACACGAAGATTCTGATGTATATGTATACCTAAGTACCAAAGGCATTGTCTGTGGAATGTGTTATTTTGGGGACGACCTAGACCTAAACTACCTAGCAGAGACAACCCAAGAAATGATTGACCATCTCAAGGCCCACCAAAAAGCAGGACAAACCGTCCCTACCTCAACCTTTGACACCCTCCTCCTAGAAAACCCCTTCCCCCCAAAAACCGCCACTTCCGATTAGTACGGACCTGGAGCGCAGAAAAACCAACTTTCTATTGTAGAGTAGACGCATGACAACACGAGTTCTTATATTGGCAGCAGGGGATGCAACTCGTTGGCAAAACCATCGCGGAACTCCTAAACACAGACTTATTATTGAAGGCGAAGTTCTTATTGAAAGAACTGCTAGACAGTTTCTTAAATATACAAATGATGTTGTCATAGTTGGCAACAAAAACGCACATCAAGTAGAGGGCTGCTCTATGTATGTTCCAGGGCAGGGTAGAAATCTCAAAGACATGGCTAAGTTTATGTCTTCGCAAACTATTTGGTCTGATGACAGAACAGTTCTTGTTTTTGGTGATGTTTATTTTACAGATGAAGCAGTAGAGACAATTATGTCTGACACAAAGCAGTGGCGCTTTTATCTAC
>JACCDP010926738.1_pt1 | contig 15898 bp, 18 predicted proteins | sample 7445841 | NCBI WGS metagenome assembly JACCDP01 (sample SAMN15323441, study PRJNA562643) | freshwater metagenome | isolation source: river surface water | place: USA:Blue River Watershed | collected 2017-08-17 | reverse complement strand
TACCTGGCATTTGTTACCTCTTTCGATGATGTTTTGGTAATATCAAATTAGATGGCTTTTCTACTGCACCAAAGAATGCCTTGTAGTAATGCTCATCAAATGAAAATCTTTTCATGTGCGGAACTGTTGCCCCAGTATGGCACCAAACTGGAACCTCTGCCTTATCACATACTGCAAAGAAATAAATGTCTTCGCCCATAAAAGTATTGCCAACACCTACCTCAGTAAAGAACGGTGCATCTGGCAAAACTTCTTTAATCTTAGTTACTGCATTACGATGCATTAGGACAAATCCCATGCCTGCTGCGCCAACTTTAATAAACTTATTCTCTGGCAGTGGGTGGATTCTTTGAATGCCAACTACGCCATCTGCCTCGCCAAACTCGTATACCGTAGGCATAGGAATCATTAGCGGGTCTTCTGGATTATCTGTTGTAAAATAAACTCCAGTTACAATAGGACGCTCATTAGCATCCTTGTTATCCCACAGTAGTTTAAACTTATCAACACTAATAACTACATCTGAATCTACCCAGAGTAACCAGTCTGATTTGTTCTGGTCATACCAGTAGTTAATTACCTTTTCACGCTGTCTGGCAATTTGGTTGCCCTGACTACGCAGTGAAGTTTCAAATGTAATACCTGACTTGAGTAATACATCTGCTACACCCTGCATAAACTTACCGTCTACATTGCCGTTATCGCACCAAGCAATAGATACTGTTTCTTGCATTGTCCCCTACCTTTGTTATTTGCTTCTGTACTTTGCTGTCTTTTTAGCAATTGATTTAGGTTGCTTAACAAACTGCTTACCCTTTGCATTACCTTCAGCCTTAGCCTTATTGGTTGCTGCTTTTTCTGCTGGGCTTAACGCACTCCAAGCCGCTTCTGGTAAGTATCTTTTCTTTCCCTTAGATGGCTTACCATCAGAGGTCTTCCACTTCTGTGCAGTCCACTTCTTAAGTGACTGTTGAGACTTAGCAAGTGCCATTACTTGTAACCTCCGCCTGCCTTCTTATATTCAACTGCAAGTAGTTGTGCTTTACGGGCAGACCATTCTCCTGGGTCTCCACCCTTTGAGCCTGCTTTAATCTTCTTAAACAAAGCGGCTCGCATTGCTGGCTTTGTATAGTTACCAGCAGCATTAACTTTGGACTTAGCCTTTTTCTTTACCATTTGACTTTATCCGCCCAATAGGCTGCTGACATTTTACCTTTAGCAATGTTCTTTGAGTGGCGTGCTTTAAAAGATTCACGGCGCTTACGATAAGATGCTGATTCTCCAGATTTCTTTGGGGAACCACTAACGCCCTGCTGACCAAAGCGAATAGTCTTGACCTTATCGCCTTCTTTTGCCACAACTACGTGTGATTTTGTTGGATGATTTGGTGTGCGCTTAGGCTTGTTAAAGCCTGACACTCCTGCTCGCTTTAGTCTAGGGTCTGTCATTATCCTTTAACCTTCTTTAAACGTGGGTTCTTCTTCTTAGCAGCAGCACTGGCCTTACGGCTAGATGATGCAAGAATTGCACCTGCTGCTTCCATAGATACATTGCTTTTTTTAGCAATCTTCTTTTGGACCGCTTTAAATCTTGGATGCTTTGCTGACTTCTTCATCCCTTGATTCGCTTTCCTTTAGAGTCATAGCGTGCTCCCATAAAGAACGCACCAAAAGCCTGACCACGCTCTGCTGCTGCTTTTTTATTAGCAGCAATAGCACGTGCATCTGCTCCTGGTCGTACATCTACAGAAGCATTATCTGCTGTACGCCATGCTTGATAGGCTTGATTAATCTCGCTAGCAAGATTCTCAAGGTAGTTTTTGCTTTTAGCCATGACTACTTCTTCTTGCCCATCTTCTTCATAGCAGCCTTCTTTGCGGTCTTCTTCATACCCTTTTTCATTTCCATCATCTTCTCAGACTTGGACTCCATCTTTTCGCCAGCAGCGTATGCCTTAGCGGCTTTCTTTCCTGCTGGTGTGTAAGGGAACTTCTTGTTTCCTACCATTGGCATTATATTTGTCCTATCTCTTTCATTACTTCAGCGGTTTTTTTATTGATGTCTTTTGCTTTAGGCATAGTATCTGCATCATATGCCTTGCCTAAAGTTTCTGATGCAGTGTGTGCTGCTTCTATATCTTGCATTCTTGTGCCAGAAGGCTGTATGCCTTGTGCTCTAGCATCTCGATATGCTTGTAGTTCTGCATTCCATTTCTTATCTGGAATGTCTCTTGCTGCGTCTCCAACCCCTAGTTCAAGAGTTAGAACCTTGCAACCAAAACATCCTTCAACATACTCTGGATGCGTTTGTTTTCTATGTAGACTCATATTGCTGTAAAGTTAGCCTCTGTTACACCAATGCCACCTGCAATTAAAGCGGCTTTAGTTGCTTCAGAAACAATATGGTTTCTTCCGCCAAGGTAGATTTCTTGATAGTCATCTAGTTGGTCATCTAATAAATATCGTGTAGTTGAGTATGTCCCGCCGCTTTTAATAACGGTTATTCCTTTATCTAATTTATAGAAATGAAACAAACGATGTCCACCTGCTGGTCCTTCACGGACAGTTGGTGTTTTAAATACGTACTCTGTCATGCGTCCTCCTTAATGGACTTACTGATAGGCAGGGGCACGTGCGCCCCTACCTACCCGTCAATCAACTAAGCGATTGATGAACCTGATTCGATTCGGTATAGTGCCTCTTCGCGGTAGCGAGCAAAGCCAAGTACGCCGTACCAACCCATTGGGCGATGACGCATTAACTTGTCAACTACTGGTCCGATTACTACATGTGGCTCTTCTGCCACTGCTTCAGCCATTGCCTGTTGTCCAGCAATGATTGTGCGGTAGTTACGAGCAGATGATGCTCCGTCTGTAGCGTTGTATAGACGAGATGACTCTACGAAGTATGCACCTTCGTATGTTCCAATCTCACCAGACCAAATGCGGTCCTGTGAAGAACCGTACTGATTTGGAAGAAGCCATCCTGCTGAACCTGTCTCAGCACGTAGGTCGTGTGAAACTTCTGGGTGGATACCACACCAGTATAGTGAACCCTTACGAGCAACTGCCTTACCAGCACGCAACTTAGCAACAGCCTTGCGGATGTTTGCTGAAGATAGTGTTGCTGCTGCTGTGATTGTTGCTGTTGAAGTTGCTGTTGCACCTGCGTAGATTACGTTTGAACCGCCACGCAATGTTGTCATTGCTACTGAGTCAATAGAATCTGCAAGGTTGAATGCAATAATGTTAGCAATTGCTGGGTCTACATCAGCAAGGCTGAAGAGTTCCAAAGCACGTGTAACAAGTACTGAGTTACCATACTCGTTAAGAGTGATAGTAACTGATGTTGGTGTTGACAGTGCTACTGAATCTGGGTCAGCATCTTCTGTCAATGCGGTTGTTGCCGCTGAAAGGTCAACGTACTTCTGTAGAACTACTGTTGAACCTGGGATTGCTTGCTTAGCAGGACGCTTATCTGCGACAGAACGAATTAGGGGTTCTGAGCGGAGAGCGAACTCTAGTAGACGGTCATACGCCTTCTGTACTAGACCTGCAGCACCTGCTGTACCTCCAAGAGTAGAGGAACCAGTTGATGTATAGGCATTAGCCATGAGTTGTCACCTCCAAGTGACTAGGAGCGGAAAATTATTGCGAGCGAAGAAAAGCAATAAGTTCTTCTTGAGAGTTAAACTCTCCGCCCAAACGTGCTTCTAAATCTTCTGCCCGTGATGGAGTCCCAGCATTCTGAGTAATAATGTCCTGCTGACGTAATGTCGCACGGTCTACTTCAGTAATACGCTGTTCTTGTTCATCACGTGTATATCCAAACAAGTCTCCGTTATCATCGAGCCAGTTCATAACTGTCTCCTCGTTAACTTCTTCCAAGTCTTTTAGGATAATACGTGCTGCTTTAGGATTGACTCCCTTTTGTTCTAGGACTTCTTTGACTGTACGCTCACGCTGCACCTTGGTTAAACCCTCAAGTTGCTCAGTAAGTTCCTTGATACGCTTCTCATCTGCTCGCTTGGCTTTGCGTAACTTTTTTACTAAGTCATCGCCACCAAGGTTCTGGTCGGTATCTAGTTCATCGTCTTCGTCATCCCAGTAGTTGTTGCTCATAGCAACCCACCCTTCTATTCGTTGTTAGTTCGCAGGCCACAGTTCAGTTCGGGGAAACTGGCTGGCTCCTACTATCGGTCTATTACACTGCATGGGGCCGATAGGTCCATGTCAGGAATTAGATTATGTTTCTGCTTGCTGACTTAAGAGATACTTTGCTAGTTCCAGATGCACCGCTCATGCGGCCAGTCTCTAACTTAGCAAGGTCTTCAAGTTCTTTTTTAGCAGTGGCTGACTGACGTAAGTAAACATCCTCAGCCTGTTGTTGTGTATATGTGCCATTCTCGTAAGCACGTAACTGAGCAGCACGTGGAAGAACGCTAGCAATTTGAGCAGCACCAAGTTGTGCTTGCTCTCGGCTAATACCAAGGGCTGCATACTCTTCCATTGATGCTGAATTAATCTTGAGTCCTTGTGCTAGGAATGCTCCACCAATTGAAGCAGCCTGAGCCTTAGTTTCTAACTTAGGCAAAGTTTCTGTTGGATTCAAGAAGTATGAAAAAATATCACTATCGTTAATCATAGGATAAAGTTCTTTAATTGCTTTAATAGTACTATTATCTGACTTAGAAAGAGTAGAAGCAATATCCATTCTACGCTTTAATTCAGTTGGTGCAATTGTTCCACCAATATACTTAGCAAAAGTAGCCTGCTGTTGTTCACGGGTAGTACCCATAAGAGCCTTTTGACCATAGGCTGTAAAGATTTCAGCCATTGTGTTTTCTAGGTCTAAGTATGTACCCTCATCATAAACATTTAATCCAGCAGTTCTACGTGCTTCATTGCCAGCAAAACGAGCCTTATACTCTGGACGTTCACGTAAAATCATAGTTGCCTGTGCTGATGGAGTGCCGTTAATAATCATTTCTTTAACAGCATCGGCTAATGAACCAAGACCATACTTATCAAACTCTGCTTTTAAAACAGCCCAAGCAGATAGTCTTTGTGATTTAACTGCTGCTGCTTCTGATGCTGCTGCTAAATCTGCAGCATACTTTGTTGCATTAGCATTGGCATCGTTACCAGAACTATCTCCACTGCTACTGCTAGATGTATTAAACTTAACATAGTTTCCAGAATTATCTATAGTAAACTTAAAGCCATAAGTTTTTGAACCGCTAGCAGAATCTTGAACTTCAAGTTGCTGGCTACCATCTGGGTTTCTAACAATTTTCCACCCCAAAACTCCAGCACTTGAACCAAAAAATTGTTCTAATCCTTTTGGAAATGGTCCTTGTGTAAAACCTGATAGCACTTTATTTCCAGTATCTGTTGATACAGGAACTGGACGAGAACCATCTTTAGCAAGACCGTTTGCATCAACATCTACTGGTCCATTAGTGGTCATAACAGTTGATGCTTTTGTCCACTGTGGTGGCTGGTCAGGATTTGGATTAGACGGTACAACAGGTGTAGAAGCAACTGGCAAACCTAGTTGGCGCTTCTCATCATCTGTCAAAGGTTGACCAGATTGTAATTTGCGAAGAGCAATTCTTGTATCTACTGTTTGGGTAGGTGGGGTTGCTGGAGTATTTGACACAGCATTTTTTGCTGCTGAATCTTCAGGAATATATGATGCTGGTATTCCACCACCATCTGCCATCATCCTATCTAATCTAGCCATTATCTACCCTGCAATCCAAAGTCTTGCAAGATACGCAAAACCGTACTTGTTGACTTTTCTATAGCCTCATCGGTAAATCCATAATCTGAATGTTTCATTACTGCTCTATCAAAATCCCATACTGGACGTAGATTTCCTTTTTCATCAAACATGTTTTGTTGAAGCCAACTGTCTTCCATGGTTACATCTGTCCGTTGAAGTTTAGAGTTCATTCGATTAACGTATGGCTGATAAATTGTACGAAGAGAAAGACCTTGCTTCATTAGATTCTGCACTTGTTCTGTTTGTCCAATAAGTGCTGCATTCTTAATCTCAGCCTTAATAGCATCTAGGCTTTCGCCTCTATCAAGGCGCTGCATCCATGAAGATACCTGTGCTTTGGTAAAGTCTTTATCCAACTGAAAACCATAGTCATTGGCGTAGTCATCTAAATCTTGTGCATTGGTAGCAACTACACCCTTTGGGGTGCCAGTTCCATAACTAACCTTTGCATTAAGATACTTAGAAATGTAAGCAGTATTCTTCTCATTGGCTGAGTCATAGATATCTTTAGCCCAAGAGTTAAGTTGTGCTGGTGTGTAACTAATACCTTTAGTATTTAATTGATACTCAAGGTTATCTTTAGCAGTCTGTAAACCACGGGCATAGTCTGTATTTCCAGCAGCAGCCTTGACCTTCTTATCGTACTCTGGGTCATTTGGGTCTAGTCCTTTGACCAGATTCTCATACTGACGGCGAAAAAAATCACGTGCTCTAACTGTGTCAGCATTTTGAATAAACCACTTCTTACTGGTTAGTTCGCTTTCAAACTGCTGGTCAGACATGTTGCTGTTAACAGCACGGATTAAAAACTCTCTTAATTCATCGTCAGTTGAAAAAATAGTATCGATGTAGCCATACTTTTCCTGAGCCTTCTTTAAGATTGCAGCAAACCCTGGATTAGCAAGTTCTGCTGGAGTCTGTCCAGAAGCAGCAGCAATACCAGCAATTGTAGTTGTATCTGCCATTACTGAACTCCCATTACTCTCTTAAAGACATCAAAGTAACCAAGTACTTGATTTGCTTTTGTTTCGTCTGTTTGTGATAACTGTTCAAATAAGAACTGCTGTGTATCAAGACCAGTCTTTGTTACTCTATTTACTGCTTGACCTTCTGCATCGTATGTAGTTGTAGATACATCTGGATTTTTTCTTTGCGCTTTTTGAATAAGCGGAAAGATTTGCTCAAACTGTTCATCTGTAGCATCAATACCCTGCAACTGTTGGTACATAGCGTTAACCGCTTTACGGGCCTGGGTTTCACCAAAGACTGTTGCATCTCTAAAGGTCTTAGTAGTACCGCCACCAGTACCCTTTTTCTTGGAAAGGAACTCATCTAAAGTATCTAGAGTCCTTTTACCCTCAAACTTATATGCTGTTGTCTGCTCTACTGTGTAGGCAGATACTGCTCTATCAAGGGCTACAAGAATATCCTCTGAGGTAACATCCTTAGACTTAGTTAGGTATCCAGCACTACGTAACTTTGCTGCTACCTTAGCCTTGTCATTGCCATACTGCTTTAGCAGTTGGCTTAGATACATATCACGGACTGTATCGGTACGTCCATACTGAGAGCCTTGGTCTAAAAAGTAAGGCTTTCCTAAATCATTAATTTCTGATGGACCAGGAGCGCTGGTCATTTTTGGACGTTCCTTTACAGCAGGTTCTGTGTAAAGGTAGGCTTGATAAGGCGTATTCTTTTCTGGGTCAATTACTTGAACTACAGTTTGTCCACCATCAACAGATATACTAGCGCCAGCAAAAAGATTTTCAACTTGTGCTTCATTAGAAACTGTTTTGTCTTCTACTTTACTACTAATAAACTGCTCTTTGCTATCAAAAGACTTTTTACCTGAAGCCCAAGAAGCAAAAGTTATATGATAACCTTTAACTTCTTTAGGAGAAACAATTTCCCACTTTTCTGTATTTTTATTAAATACAAACTTTTTGTTACCAACACGGGCGCGGGTCCACTCTTCTTGAATATCTTCTGGTGGAGCAGGAATTGTAATTTTTGCCATTATACCCTCGCGCTATAAGTGTCTCTTGAATAGTACTTCAAGATTGAGTTGAATATTGCCTTAGTTGCTTCTTTAATTGCGTAGTCTTGGCTACCCAATTGGTCAAGCAGTGCCTCAACGCTATTGCGTGTATCACGCTTAATCTGTGAAGCGTTGTATAGCCCTCTTACTTCTTCATCATTAGCAAGGGCAATAAAGTCTTCCATTGCCTGTAGGGCAACCTTTAACTTCATCTTTGTTCCAGTAGATACTGCATCAGAGTTGTCAATAACAACCTGCTTTAGGCTGCGTAGCATGCGCTCTTCTGTAGCAATCTCATTACCGCCACCAGTAATAGCACCTAACAGTAGTGGGTTAGAAGCAAGCAACTGCTTACGTGCATTAGTTGAAGCATCAATAATGAACTTACGCTCAGAGATACGTGTCTCTGTTGCCAATTGAGCCTTTTCCCATGATGCAATATCAAAGTACTTCTGCTTATCTTCAGCAACTAGAACATCATCGTAGTACTGCTCTAGTTTTTTATCCTCTAGCAAGCCAGATGACTGCATCCAGTTATACACACCAGCATTAAAGTCACCAGTATGTGGGCCAAAGATGTAGGCTGCTTCGCCATAAGTATCAATAAACTTCTTGTTACCCAAAGACCAGTTCTTCATATCATTAGTCTTAGAGATAAGAACCTTAGTCTGCTTAGTATCACGGGCTACTGTGTAAGCAATCTTTCCTGGATACTTACCAGTAAAAATAACTAGTGCTTGCTCGTATGGGTCTTGAACATCATCCCCATACTTCTTATAGATTGATTCATAGATATCCCAGAACTCATTGCGTAGTCCTGTGATACCAACATCTAGAAGGTAAGAAGGAACACCCTTTGACTCCTGCATAGTTGGAGCAACTGGTGAGATAAGACCCAGTACTGAACGCATAACCATCACGTTATGTGCAGAAATACGAATGTTCTTTAGGTACTTATACTTCTCTTCATCTGTTGCATTAGGCTCTAGATAGTTACCATTAGCAGCATTGTATGCAATTGCCTGCTGTGCTGCTGTTACTTCCTGTCGGGACTTTTCGTTGACGGGTAAGGTTTGGTAAATCTTGAGAAGAGAAGACGGGATAATCGCTCTAGCAATATCAATGTTGTCTCCAATTGGGCCAAGGGCCATGTTGTCAATCTCTTGTCCAACCTTTTGAATAGCAGGGCTATCAACAGTTCCTAGCAAATTGCGGATACCAATAGCGCTTAATGCTGCAATAGGACCAGAGAATGTAGGCAAACCTGCATCTGGTGAGAAAGAAGGGTTAGCCAAAGTTAACTTCATAGTAAAGTCATTGAACAAAGGTTGCTTGTATTCGCTATCTGTATTGCCTGTAAGGGTACGGATAGTTGTATCTGTTGCCTTAAAGATAATGTTATCCATAGGCATCATAATGTATGGAGCACCTTCGCTATCCTCATAGAACATACCGCTAGCATTTAAGCCAAGATGCGCTAGGCGCATACGGTATAGAACCTGTGGTGATACATCCTTGAGGCGGTAAATACGGCGATAAAAGTCCTCAGTTGCACGATAGAAACGACCAACTGTGCGAACAGATACGGCAAAGTTAGAGCGGATTCCTGGGTTATCAGCAAACTTTAATACTGTATCTGCTGCTTCATCCATAGCAAGTTCAGTGAACTTCTTCTCTGCCATTTCGGTAGCACGGCGCTCTAGTTGCTGCACCTGCCATGGCAATGAATAACTATCAGGATTATTACGCTTAGCATTTGCAATAATGTTATCTGCATACTCACGCTCAAGACCAGCATACTTCTTGCGAAGATGTAGGTATGAAACACCAACAACAGGGCTACGAAGGATACCGTTAACCTGACGGTCCATTAGTTCCATCATGCCGTTACCAGCACGCTTCCATGCTGTTTCTACATCTGTAAAATCTGGGAACTCGACACGGGTATTGATGTAACCTGTTGGCTGAAAACCCTTTGTTAAATCAGCAAACTGATTAATATCAATCTGGTTTGCTGCCTTCATCCACTTGTCGTTAATAGCACGACCAGTTTCATCCTGGGTAATCAGCAACTTCTCGTAGTTTGTCTTAACAGCATCAATTAAATCTTTGTTGTATAGACGTGGACCACCGTGGAAGTTATCACGCATATCCATCAACATGCGCTCAAAGTAGATGCGAGCAATGTCTTCGTCTCCAAGACCCTTTTGTCGCCAGTAAACGGTGTCACCAAAGTATGAAAGGAACTTCTTTAGCGCTGGTTGTGCCTGGTCTGATACCTTCCAGAAGTCATTGTCCTTAGCCATACCAAGACGTTCCATCATTCCGTCTACTGCACGTACCAAATCATCTGGAGTTTCTAGTCCATTGTTTGCAAAGAAAGCAACTGCTGGAGATACGCGGTATGGTCCTGGCAACTCTAACTTGCCATGCTGGCGTGGAGTAGCAAAGCGGATATACCAGTTATCGTAGTGAGCAAGGGTAACAAAGTTGTCATCTGCTGCACGAAGTTTATCAATTTCAATCTCTTGGTACTTACCAAACTGGAAACGCTTACCAGTTGCTTCTTTACCAACTATGTTTAATGCCTCAGTCAACTTACTAATGTTTAACTGTTCAGCAACAATCTCTTGGTCTAGTTTTCCGCCAAGAGATGTACGTGCAGCAACAGACTGTGCCATTGAGTTGAGCAAATCTGGGTGGTAGACCATAGCCTGTGTCCAGTAGTCACGCTCAGCAGGGTCTAGATTACGGATAAAGATAGATGCTCTATCTGCAATCTCTTGATTAATCTTAAGGTGACTGACCTCTGCAATAGAAACACCTTCACGCTTAGCAATTGACTCAATAATTTCATTGCGTGCTTCAATGCCAAGTAAATCTGCTGGGTCTTTTTTAAATGTTTTGCTAAGTAGTTCAGCAATTGGTCCTTGTGATGACCGAGATGCTGTGTAAGCGATACCAGACTTATTTAATTTACGCCCAGTACCCTTAGCATACTCAAGTAAATTACGTGTAGGCGCTGTTAAAGCGTACATAAAGCCTTCATCAATGGCTGAACGCACACCTAGACGTGGGAACAATGTAAAGATAGACCAAAAATCCACAAAGTCTTTAGCAAGTTTGCTGTTTGGTGTACCCATTGCTGCAGTTATGAGGTTCTTTTTAGAACGAATTGAGTTTGCTTCAATAGCAATCTGCTCATAAGGTAGTGGAGCAATGGCTCCTGCTAACTGAGAAGGCTGAATTGCAGAAGAACCTGCAAGCAGTGGTGTTTCATTCTCAAACTTAATAGCATTCTTACTCATTACGCCAGAAAAAGCGTCATCAATTTCAGTCTTAACTGTGGTTGTAAAACCAGCACGCTCATTAAGGGTTCTCTTAAGAATGTCGTGCATTAACTTCTCGCCATTTGGGTCTCCTGCAAGACCAGCACGCTGCATTACAGCGGCATACAAATTGCGAACAATAACAACCTGCTCATCTTCAGATGACTGTAGAAACTTCTGGGCAATAAAATCTGCCATGTCCCTATTAACAACCTGTCGTGCAACAAGTCTTACAGTGTCAATAGTCTTGACCGCTTCATCACCAATAAGAATCTGTTGACCTGCTGGGTTACGAGCAGCAAGACGACCAGCCTTAAGCGCAAAACGCTTCAGACCCTTGATATCATCTTCAATCTTAAATAGGTCTGTAATGTTTGGGTTAAATGCTTTGTCTGAGTTTTCGCCAGACTTAACAAGAATCTTAAATGCTTCTTCGCCCTTGGCGTTGAACTCTTCCATGCTCTGCTTAGATACTGTTTTGTTAAACACAGAATCAAGGTAGTTATTAAACCCATCGCTTAAGCGGCGATTGTTACGAGCAACGGCAATACCGTTGCGGCGATAGGTAATACCATCTACACGACCTGACAAAAGCAAGTATGTGTTTTCTGCATCGCTAAAAATCTTTTCAGCAGACTCAGCATCAAAAACTTTATTCTTCTCAAGGAAGGCAATAGCGTCATCGTTATTGTAACCAGGTGCTAGTTTGCCAATTGAACGACGAATACTTGCACGCTCTGCAACAGTCTCTGCATTGGCCAACTTTTCAATGGCTGGTCCTAGTTGCTTGTCCCATAGTTGGATAACACCTTTGTCTTTAAAGACACGTGCTACTCCATAACCAACATTTCCTGACTGAGCAGCATTAGTTACCATTTCTGCTAACTGTGTACCACGGGTTGCAGCCTTGCTTGTTCCACCAGTAATCCACGTTAGTGGGTCAATTGCTATTTGGTAGATAAAATCAATAACACCAGAAATGTTTTTGGTAGTTCCGTCAATGTAGTCACCAGCAAGCGCACCATTCTTTGGTGGCTTGGTGTCTAGCATACGTGCAACGTCACGTCCTAAAGAAACCTGAGCATACTTAGTTGCATCTAGAACTTGCCTAAACTTTTCTGGCTCGTTAAATGCTGACTCAAAGGCTTTAGCAATCTCTGGAGTTAGTTCTCCGTAAGACTCAAGGATTTCTCCTGGACGCTTACCTGCTAGTAATCCCTTTGCAATGTATATATTTGCTTTACCAAAACGGTCTGTTGCTTCTTTCAAAGCACCGTTATCGTAGACATCTGTGCCGTTCCAAGCATCAGACCAGACGTTAGCACTAAAGATATTTTCGCCCTGTGCTACCTGACGGCCCACCAAGTATGGTGTATTAATCGCACGGTTGTATGCACCAGCAACTTTAAAAACCGCAATCAATGGGCTAGTAATTGTCTTAGCAGTAAACTTTAATGCACCAATAGCACGGTCACCAAAATCTGGTGGTGCCTGCATATAGTCTGCATCCCCAAAGAAAAACTTCAAGCCCTCTTGCGCGTCTGGGTCTAGACCTTCAAATGCCTTACGTGCATCTACTGAGTTCATGCGAGTAAGTTCTTTATTCTTCTTAACAGCCCAACTCATTTGCTCTAGTTGGTTCTGTTCTTCAGGCAAAAGGTTTGCTCGCGTAGCCGCTGAATAAAGGTTAGGAGATGCTTCTGCGACTATTGGTTTTAAAACGCGCATTTAGTTTCCTAACTATTGAAGAAGTTCATTAAGATTAATTCTGCTTCTCCAGAATCATCAAAGAGATTTACTTTCTTGAGTGTGTCCATTGGGTTGGGTCTTAACTTTGGCATTCCAGCAAGAAGTTCTGAACCGCCTCCAGGACCACGGTCAATACCTGCAGTTCCTGGCTCATCTGGATATTGTGTTGGTGCATCTAAAGATACTGGCTGCATAGGCAAAGCATCATAAGGAGTACCAGCCATAGGTGCTGATGTTTGATTATTGTATGTTTGCTGACCTTCGCCGTATGGAAGACCTGGGATGTAAGTTGCTGCTTGTGTTGGTCCACCATCTGTGCGCTTTGCAAGAGAGCCAGGGCCTGATGCTGGTGCTGGGTTAGATGGTTTACGATAACCGCCACGATTTTCTGGTGCTGTTGTCACTCTTCATCCTCTTCCATATCATCAATAACTTCAGCCTTAGTGCCTAGCACTTCGCTGTTATATTCTTGAGCCATCTTCATCATGCCATAGGCATTCCATGGAGTCATGGCTTCACTAACTTCTGTGTGTAAATAGCGGGACCCTTCGTAGTCTGCCCATTCGGTTATTAATAACCAGTTAGTGCAGATGTAGTTAGTCCCCTTCTCATCCTCATCTACAAGGATTTTTAGCGCTTCTTCTATTTTGTCTCTAAACTCTTTGCTCATTTTGCGTGCTGTATTTTCACTACGACTGGCTCAGCAGTATGAATGTCCCAGCGAGATGCAATGTTAATTGCCATGCGGATATCTAGTTCTGCCACTTTTGGCGTAAATGATTTTCTACTTCCAGCAAAAGCCTCAATGGCACCCAAAGCAATATCAGCGCCAGAGCCAGAACAGTAAATACCGCGAGTGTCGCGGTCCCAAGAATAATCTTCAAAGACAGGATAAATAACTCCACGAACGACAACAAGAAATTGTGAATCATGTGCTGCTGCATCCCCGTCCTCTTTCATGTCATAACCAGAATCCATAAACACTTTACGCATTTGTGGGATAAATGTTTGCGTCATGAATACATCTAAGTCATCTGTAGCACGTGGCTTAGGTGCTTTCCAGCCAAACTGTAGGATGTTTGAGCCACGGCTTGCCCCTGAGCCTGCAATTAAAATACCGTTATTTTCAATAATCTTATGAGTAGCAAGTTGCATAAGACGACCATCATCACCAGATGAACGGGAATCACAACCAACTGCTGCCCAACCATTACCTTGAATTGCTACAAGAGTCGTCATGTCCCCTCCTTAGATTATTGTCGCGTTACAGTTCTTGCTCCACCACTTGCTCTGCCACTAGCACTTAGGCTAGAGAATAAAGATTGAAGTGATGCTGGTGCTTGAGGAGCGCCTGCTGCTGGCGCGGCGGGAGCAGGGGACGGTTGCTCAACCGTAGGTGCACCAGCAGCAGGTAATTCTTCTGGTGCGAATACTTCGTTAATAGCGTCTTCAATAGACTTACCAGACTGACGAAGTGTAATAACTTCTGCAATCTGCTTAACGATAGTAGTTGGGTCCCCGCCTGAAGCAATTAACTGTGGAATTGCTTGTGCACTTGCTTGTAGTGAAGATACTAATGCGTTACGCATTTCTTCTACTTCAATCTTTTCTTGTTCCTGAGTTACGTTAATTCCAAATGGAAGTTCGCGTTGAGCAAGGTCCTTTGAAATCAACTTACCACCAAGGGCCTGCAACATAAAGATAAGACCCTGCGCTGGGTTAAGACCAGCCAACATTCCATAACGAACATCTGCTGAGTAGTCACCCTTAATGTTCTTTGATGGTAGGTAATCAACAGCGTATGGTGCTCCAGCATCTACGCCACGAATAGTCTTTTGGAAGTTATAAAACTTCTCATCAACTTCAAAACAAAGAGAAATAACATTCTTTAGTGCAGAGGCAAAGATAGCCTGCGCTGATTTAACCTGAGTATCAAAACCACCCATGAGTGCTTGAACACCCTGTCCCGTGATAATTGATGCGTCTAGGTTTCCAGTACGAGATTCTGGATAACGTGTACCTGTACGAAGTTCCTGTTGTAGAACTTGCTGTTCTGTAAATGCACCTGCTGGAATTGGGAGTTCGACTCGGCGCACTCCTGCTGGTGAGTTAGTGCGGATAACCGCATCCCCACCAAACTCAAACTCCTGTACATCGCCTGGAACTACGATTGGTGACTGAACTGACTTCTCTGCTGCTTCCATTGCAAGTAATGCAAAACGATTGCGAAGCAACTGAATGCCAAGAACATCATCAAACTGTCCACGCATTTCGCCGTCTACAGAAGGACGGCGTGCTACTACTACCATCATCTTGCCAATAGGGTTTCTAGCCTGTGACAAAATTAAGTTATTACGTGAAGGAACAAAGATTACTGATTGGTCCTTGTCGTAGTAACGGATGATATCCATCTGTGTGTTGAGGTTCTGGTCGTAACCATCACGGCCCAACAGTTGGTATTCAAACTCAGGGAACTGGCTAACCAGTTCTCCAAGTGATAGTGAGTAACGCTTAGCAAAGGCAATACAGCGTCCATAGCGGTCAAACTCTGGGTAAGCCCCGATAGGACTTTCTATGCGAATACGCGGTATACCTGCTTCATCGTCCAACTCAATAATGAATGGGACGAAACCAAATGTGATGTACCAGTCTGCGCCTGTATACATCTGTACTTGTAAATCTGAATGGAAAAAATAATTGCTAGCAATACGTGTGCGGGTATCTGCAAACTTACGAGCCTGGTCTTTTGCAGCGTTAACAGCAGAGCAGTTAACTGCTGGCAATGGTGCCATCACCTCTGATAGGTCACGGGCAACAATGTCAATAAAGTTTGCAACTACGTTTGCGTCTACACCCTCTGGAAAAAACTCTGGATAAACTTCAGAAATGTTTCCCTTGCGAACAGATAGCACGTCTTGGTGACGACCATCGCGTTCTGCGGAGCGGTGCTTAAGAGAGTCAACTCTCGCTGCAACCTGTTCGATTGATAACATTATT
>JACCDP010042821.1_pt1 | contig 15898 bp, 13 predicted proteins | sample 7445841 | NCBI WGS metagenome assembly JACCDP01 (sample SAMN15323441, study PRJNA562643) | freshwater metagenome | isolation source: river surface water | place: USA:Blue River Watershed | collected 2017-08-17 | reverse complement strand
CTTCTTTTTCCTTGTCCAAACTTCCCCTCAATAGAATTACGAACCCGTTCATCATCAATAGCTTGTTTCTTTGTTTCTTTGCTGACATTTTTAGGTGGTCTACCCAGTGGCGGACCACTAATTCTAAGGTAGGACTTACGCACGAAGCAATCAAAAACCTGATTCCTTCCTAGGGGTAATTCATGAATTACCCCTACTTTCGAGGTATTTTGCGTAAGTCCTGACAGAATTAAAACTATGTGTATTTAACCTGATTGGATCTGATTGATGATTGGGAAAGAGGTAATTGGTGATGAAAAAAACTTTATTGTTTAATTTTAGTTTTTGACTTTTATTAGGGGTTATTTTGATTTAGATAATATAACCCCCTTAGATTATCTTCAAGCCTATCATAACATAACCCTTTCAGAAGTCAAGACCCTTGAAATTACGTTAAGTTATTCGCAGATATTCTCAATAATTTTAGGTGAAAAATGGCAAGTTAAACTTTTTTGGGAAAATGGAGTTAAGAATTATTAAGCTTATCCTGGGGATTTGTGAAACAGACAAGGTTACAGTTGGGTGAAAATTAGCCCCGATGGTCAGACTTTGGTCAGTGGGAGTAGTGACACGACTATCAAAATTTGGCGGTTAGAATAGTCAGAATCAGGATGTACAGGATGGTTTTTGAAGATTGATCTAAATTTTCAGAAATTGTATTTTGTCTGAATCAGGATAACCAGGATTAAAGGATGTACAGGATGAAATTTTTAAATCTCTCTAAAACTCTCTTACCTTCGTGTTCCTCGTACCTTCATGGTTCATTCTTCCATGAGTTGTGCGTAACCAACCATCATCAAATAATATCCTGTAAATCCTGTAATCCTGGACATCCTGATTCAGACAAAAAATAACTTTACCTATTTATTTACTTCTAATAATTGGGAATTTTCTAATCTTGACATCCACTTTTCTAAATAAATTTGATTGGCCTGTTTCTCAGATTGATCTTGTGTATCTAGGGGATAAGGTAAAAGTCCTAAAATTGCGGCTGTAGTTACACAAAACATAGACTTTTGGAAACTCATACAAATTTGCACTCGCAAATCATCTTCACTTCTGAGACTGCGACGATAAATATTATGTAAGTATTCTGGCAAATAATGGCGCATATCCTGCATTAATAATGTAGGAGGAATACCTGCACCACCAATAGGTAAAGGATCAGCGTATAATGCACCATATTGGAATCGAGATTGATCTGGGGGAACTTGATATGCTTGGGCGTTTAAAGAAACTGTTCCTAAAAATGGTGTACCTCTAAAAAATACCGCTTCTACATAGGGAATGGCGGTATCTGCAAGGAAAGTTAAACCAACTGATTTAGGAATCAGATCATAGACTTTACCGCCTATTTTGACACTGTATGTAATTGGTTTAACTGCATCCGCAACTAAACCCTGTTTAATATGTTCTACAACTTGGGGAATTGATTTAATTTCGCCTTTGTCATAGCGATCTGATAAATTGAGAAACATATCAGCCATGACTCGCCAAAATTGTCCTAAACCAGTGTAATAAGCCGATACTCGTAACTGTTCGATGAGGAATTCAGGAAACAGCTCATTTAGTGCCAACATCAGGGGATTATATTTAAATTTAGCAGCAATAACGGCTTTGGCTCTGTCTGCAAATTCTTGAGTATCTAAGTATGCGTCTAAACCGCCACCACCATGCCACATCATGGTTTTCATGCAATATTCGGCATATTCAAAATTAATCCGATCATGCCACCAATGACGGAGTAATTTACTAAAAGTAATATTGCCATCAAAATATTTAAAGAAGGGAAAAAATACTAAAAATTGATGTTCGGCAATATAAATGAGATTTTTAGAATAGGCATCTAAAACTACACCATAACTTTTAAGAATACCGACGACTTCTAATACGTTTTCGGGATTATCTTTGAGTAATGCTTCACCAGTTTGTAAGCGTTCTACAAATTCAGCTAGGGGGTTGTAAGGGGGATTTTGTTGGGTTGTGATCATGTAATTTCTCCGGCAATTCAAATGTCTGAACTATGATTTTTGGGATTTTTTTGATGGCTGTGATGATCTTCCTCTGTGTTCTCTGCGTCCTCTGCGGTTTGATATTCCGTTATTCATGCGTAAGTCCTATTGATATCAGTCTCCCTCAAACAGCCTTAAAAATCATACAGGATAAGGCTTTCCCTCCTGCCTCCTGCTATAGTTCCCGATTTGCTACTAGATGATGGTTATTTGTTTTTACCATAGTCGTAATTGTGGCTTCGGTATAATGTACTAACCAATTGGGTTGAATACCAAAAATAACAATAATTACTGCTAAAATGATGGCAGGTATGCGATCGCTCCAATATACACGAGGTAAGTTGGTAACTGCTGCTGATAAGCGCCCGAAAAAGGCACGATTAACAAGAATTAAGAAGTAAACCGCAGTTAATCCTGTTCCTAACATTGCTAATAATGTTTGCACTGGGAAAACTGCAAAACTGCCCCGAAAAAGAATAAATTCGGAAATAAAGCCCACCATTCCCGGTATACCTGCACTGGCCATAACTCCTACAATCATTAAGCTACCAATAACTGGTAAACCTCGTTCTGGGTTGAGTAAACCACGTAGTACATCTAAATCTCGGCTACCAGCTTTTTTATACACAACTCCCACTAAAAGGAATAACATGGCGGAGATTAATCCGTGACTAATCATTTGCATGACTGCACCCAAGACGCTTAGGGGTGTGGATGCTGCTGCTGCTAACAAGACATAGCCCATGTGTCCGATAGAACTATAGGCTACCATTTTTTTCATATCTGTTTGAGCGATCGCACAAGATGCCCCAAACAAAACGCTAATTACTGCCCACGTGGCTAACCAAGGTGCTAAATAAGCCCAAGCCTCTGGTAACAAATCCATGCCAAATCGCAGTAAGCCATAAGTTCCTAATTTCAACAATACCCCAGCTAACAAAACAGAGATGGGTGTAGACGCTTCGACGTGGGCATCTGGTAGCCAAGTATGGAAAGGAACTAGGGGAATTTTCACCCCAAAACCGACTAAAATTCCTCCTAGTAGTAACAGTTGAGTTCCTAAAGATAAACTCTGAAGATTCAAGGTTGCTAGTCCAAAACTGGGAGAACCACTCAACCAAACCATGCCCAAGAAACTGGCTAAAATGACGATGCCTGAAAAAGCCGTATAAATGAGAAATTTCGTGGCCGCATAACCCCGTTTTGCACCGCCCCAAATGGCAATTAGCAAATATAGGGGAATTAATTCCAACTCATAAAACAGGAAGAATAATAATAAATCCTGTGCTAAAAATGCTCCTGTTACCCCTGCACTTAATAGCAAAATTAAGGAGTAGTAAAATCGCGGGCGTTGTTGGGATTCATCACTACTATAAATGGCAATGTAAGTTAATAATCCATTGAGAATGATCAAGGGTAGGGATAAACCATCTACACCCAAATTGTAGTTTAAACCAATGGCATCTACCCAAGGTAGGGATTCAGCAAACTGTTGAGCAATTTCTCCTGGATTAAACTGAGTGGCCAGGAAAATACTCCATAGAAAAATAATCACGCTAAAGATTAAAGCTACTAGCCGGGCTATTTTAGCAGTAATACCAGCAGGATAGAAACCAATAAAAGCCGCACCAATTAACGGCAGTAAAATCAAGGTACTGAGCATAGCAGATAGGTGATGGGTGATGGTTGACGGTTGACTGTTCCCTCTTTCCTAAAAAGGCAATTTATCAAATAACCCCAATGACAAACTGATGAGGAAGCCCAGGATACTAATAACAACTAAGATTGTTAACATATACGCTTGGGATTGACCAGAAATGCTGTATTTCAAACTTTGCCCGCCAAAAATTGCTGCAAAGCCGACCAAGTTTACCAGACCATCTACCAAAAAGCGATCGCTCCACGCGGATATCCTCGATAACAGCGCCACAGCACTTACAATCGTTAAGCGATAAATGCGGTCTATGTAAAAATCATAGCCTAATAAATCTTGGATAAATCGCCAAACCAAAATTCGGGATCTTGACCAAGCTTTGTGGAGATAAATTGTTGCCCCAATAGTGACCCCTGCCAAAGTAGAAGTTACTAAAGATCCGACTATATACCAATCCAAACTTTCCCAGCTAGGTAATAAATACCATTGCTGTAGCATTAGGGGTAACAACAGGGTGAGGACAGTTAAAATCACCATCGGTAATGCCATAGGCCAAGCCACTTCCGGGGCGCGGCGGGTTTTGGGTTGTGGTTCTCCCCAAAAGATTAACCGAAACACCCTCGTTAAATTTAAAGCCGTCAGACCATTCACCAGAATTAACACCACAATTACCCAAGGACTAATTTTAACTAAGCCGTCAGCCCAAGCCAACATCGCCCAAAAACTGCCCAAAGGTAATAGAGTTACCATCCCCGCCGAACCGACGATAAAAGCTGTAGTGGTGGCTGGCATTCTCGACCACAAACCCCCCATTTCTGTTAAGTCTTGGGTTTGGGTCGTGTAGATAACTGAACCAGAACTCATGAATAATAAGGCTTTGGCAATGGCATGACTCAGGAGTAAAATCAACGCTACTCCACCTTGTTCTAAACCTACTGCTAAAAATACCAATCCCATGTAAGCACTGGTAGAATGGGAAAGCGCTCGTTTAATATCAATTTGAGCTAAGGATACCAAAGTTGCTCCTACTGCGGTCATTATCCCCATTACAACCAAAGTATTCAAGGCAATGGGGGACAAAGATAATATTGGTTGAATTTTGTAGAGGACATAAGCACCTCCAGCCACCACCAAGGAATTTCGCATTACCGAAGCTGGGTTAGGGCCTTCCATTGCCTCATCTAACCATAGATGCAGGGGAAACTGGGCGCACTTGCCCGCCGGTCCGGCAATTAAACCTAAACAAAGTAAAGTGGATGTGACTGGGTTTAAATCAGCAGTTTGCGACCATTCATACAAATCAGAAAAGTTTAAACTACCCGCCAAATTAGAAAGAGCAACCACTGTCATTAACAGTAATAAATCGCCTACCCGTTTAGTTAAAAAGGCATCTCGCGCAGCCGTCACTACCAAAGGTTGAGCATACCAAAATCCCACCAGTAAATAAGTGGAAAGAGTCAGCACTTCCAGCAAAGCATAGCTGAAAAATAAAGAATCACTAATTGCTAGACCACTCAGGGCGGCTTCAAAGAATCCCACTAAGCCAAAAAACCGGGCTAAAGACCAATCTTTTTCCATGTAGCCCAGGGCATAAATTTGCGCCAATAGACTTAATCCAGTAATTAAAACTATTGCCCCAATACTGACTACGGAAATTTCTAAAGCAAAAGATAATTGGAAATCCGCAGCTTGAAACCAAGTAATGACTAAATTTTCTTGGTCTAGGTTCCAGATATCTTTAAATACTAAGAGACTATGGACAAAACCTAAAATGGTAGTCAACAAGTTGAGGTAGGCAGCAGGTCTTGGCCCTGTCCGTTGGATAATTCCTAGACCCCACGGCAAAGTTAAAATTGCGCCTAGTAAGCTATAAAGAGGCACGAACCAACTTGTTAAAAACAGAAACTCATTCATTTAAACTTTCCTTGACAACATAGTCTCGATTCTCTTAAACAGCCTTTAAATAATCATTTGCTCAAAAAACAATATTTTTGAGAAAATCTATCTTTTCTTAACTTTTTTTTGCGTTCAAGATGTCTAAGCATCTTTACTTGAGATTAATCTAATGTGTGGCAATTAATATAATTTTACATTTTAGATATTCTGCTAATTTTGGCACAGGATTTTTTATTTTTCTGGTTTTTTAAAATCGTTGTTTTATCTACTAGAGTAAAATTTGCTTAATTTTACGTAGTAGTTCTGAAAATAGCCAACGATGATCAAGATATAGCAAATACTCAAATGGTTAGGAGACAAACAAATTGTCAAACCAAGACACAAATAGACTTTGGAGGTTATCACCTCTCGTCTATCGTCTGTCACATCTCCAGAGTTATTTGCCAATCCATACCATATCTGTCCTCGGCTGATGCTCATAATTAAAGAACTAGCCCAGGATACAAACTATAGTGGTTCTAAATGTCATAAAGAAATTATAAAGCATAAGTGGTGACTCTAGGGATCAGTGAATTTTAATGTCACAAAAGACCCTATGAAGTTTTGTTAAGTTTTTTTAAACTATTTTATTACAAACTATTATAGTAATTTATGTTGCCAGGGATGCCAAGGTTTCATAAGCTTAAATATGACACTATTTTTTAGCTCAAGATGAGCATCCCCGTCCAAAATTTCCATCCATAGTTCTGATTCGATTAATTTTTGAGGAGTTCTGCGATGCCAATTGCAGTTGGAATGATTGAAACTAAGGGCTTTCCCGCAGTAGTAGAAGCTGCTGATGCCATGGTTAAAGCTGCCCGTGTGACTTTAGTAGGATATGAAAAAATTGGTAGCGCTCGCGTTACAGTTATTGTGAGGGGAGATGTTTCTGAAGTGCAAGCTTCAGTAGCGGCTGGCATTGAAGCGGCCAGAAGAGTTAACGGTGGTGAAGTGGTATCCACTCACATCATTGCTCGTCCCCATGAAAACTTAGAATACGTTCTGCCAATTCGTTATACAGAAGCGGTAGAACAGTTCCGCACCTAGTCTAATTACTGTTTAAACGAAAAACATTAACGGGGCTGCCTGCTTGAGTTTAAATCTGGTACAAGTAAAAATTTAATTTAAGGACAAAAACAAATGTCAATTGCAGTAGGAATGGTAGAAACGTTAGGCTTTCCCGCAGTAGTAGAAGCTGCTGATGCTATGGTAAAAGCCGCCCGTGTAACTTTAGTCGGTTATGAAAAAATCGGTAGTGGTCGGGTAACAGTTATCGTGCGTGGTGACGTTTCCGAAGTGCAAGCTTCCGTAGGTGCTGGAGTAGAATCTGTTAAGCGTGTTCATGGTGGACAAGTTCTATCTACTCACATCATTGCTCGTCCTCACGAAAACCTAGAATATGTCCTACCTATTCGTTATACCGAAGATGTAGAACAATTCCGGGAAGGTGTAAACGCAATTCGTCCTTTCGGTAGAAGACCATAATTAATAATGCAAATTGCCAGAGTCCGTGGCACAGTAACTAGCACCCAAAAAGATCCCAGTCTGCGGGGTGTGAAGCTACTCATGTTGCAATTAATAGATGAAGATGGTAATCTCCTGCCAGAGTACGAGGTAGCAGCCGATAATAGTGTAGGGGCAGGAGTAGATGAGTGGGTACTTGTCAGTCGTGGCAGTGCTGCTCGTCAATTGCTGGGCAATGAACAACGACCCTTAGACGCAGCAGTAGTAGCAATCATAGATACAATTCACGTTGAAGATCGTCTCATTTACAGCAAAAAAGACCAATATAGATAGTCAGGGAAGAGGTAATTGGTAATGGGTAATGGCTTGAAACTTACCAATGACCAATGACCAATAACCACTGACAAAAAGCTTATTTCAGGAGGAATCTCGCAATGGTAGTCCGCAGCACGGCGGCACCCCCAACCCCGTGGTCAAGGAGTTTAGCAGAACCCAAGATCCATAACACTGCATTTGTACACTCTTCTTGTAACCTGATTGGTGATGTCAATATAGGTGCAAATGTAATCGTTGCTCCGGGGACTTCGATTAGAGCAGATGAAGGTACACCTTTTTGTGTGAGTGAAAACACGAATATTCAAGATGGTGTAGTTATTCATGGGTTGGAGCAAGGCCGAGTCATTGGTGACGATGGCAAAAAATACTCAGTATGGATTGGCAAAAGTGCTTCCATTACCCACATGGCGCTGATTCATGGACCTGCTTACGTTGGTGATAGTTGTTTTATCGGCTTTCGTTCTACGATATTTAATGCCAGGGTAGGTGCAGGTTGCATTGTGATGATGCACGCATTAATTCAAGATGTAGAAATACCACCGGGTAAATACGTAGCTTCCGGATCGATAATTACTACCCAGCAGCAAGCGGATAGATTGCCAGATGTACAAGTACAAGATCAAGAATTTGCTCACCATGTAGTGGGGATTAATCAGGCTTTGCGTGCTGGTTATCACTGTGCTGCGGATAGCAAGTGTATTGCACCCATTCGGGATGAACTTAATCTTTCTGGGGCTAAATCTTATACAAGCATTGAAGTTGAAGAGTTAGAAAGGAGCAGTGACGTGGCGAGCTATAGCTTGGGTGCAGAAACAGTAGATCAATTACGTTATCTACTAGAGCAAGGATTTAAAATTGGTACAGAACACGTAGACCAAAGACGTTTTCGCACAGGTTCTTGGCAAAGTTGCCAAGCAATTGAAACCAGGTCTTTAGGTGAAGCTGTTTCGGCTTTGGAATCTTGTTTGAGAGATCATAGTGGCGAGTATGTGCGTCTATTTGGGATTGATAACAACAGAAGACGAGTATTAGAAACAATTATTCAACGTCCTGATGGTGTGGTTGCTGGTGCATCTAGCTTTAAAGCACCTACAGCTACATCTACCGCCAGCTATAATGGCAATGGTAATGGTAATGGTGTAGGCAGTTCTAAACTGAGCGCGGAAACTGTAGATCAAATCCGTCAACTGTTAGCAAACGGGTACAAAATTGGTACAGAACACGTAGATGAGCGCCGTTTCCGTACAGGTTCTTGGAATAGCTGTCAACCCATTGAATCTAATTCAGCTAATGCAGTGGTGTCTGCATTAGAAGATTGTATAGAGACACATCAAGGTGAGTATGTGCGTTTGATTGGCATTGATACTAAGGCTAAACGCCGTGTATTGGAAACAATTATCCAAAGACCAAACGGACAAGTAGTGTCTTCTGGTAGCACAAAATCATTTAGCAGTAGAAGTTCTGCCACGACAACCGCAACATCGACAGTTAGTAGTGGCCGTTTAACGGCGGAAACAGTAGATCAGTTGCGCCAACTGTTGTCTAGTGGGGCAAAAATTACAGTTGAACACGTAGATCAACGCCGGTTCCGTACAGGTACTTGGTCTGTTGCAGGTCAAATTCAAGCCACATCAGACAGAGAAGCGATCGCCGCCTTAGAAGGATATGTCTCCGAATATCCCGGCGAATATGTGCGTTTAGTTGGGACTGACCCCAAAGCAAAACGCCGCGTATTAGAAGCAATTATCCAACGTCCATAGAGACGGGGAAGCAGGAGAGTAGGGGAGAAATTTTCTTCCTTCTTCTTTACTAACAACTGACCACTAACAACTGACCATTTCCGGCTTCCGAGGTAATAAATTCCATGTCTGTATCGCTGCTACGCCTGGGCGATAGATTTGATTCCTATATAGATGGTGATGTGATAATTCATCCCAGTGCAGTAATAGCTCCTGGGGTAATTTTGCAAGCAGCTACCAATAGTAAAATTGTCATTGGTGCTGGTGTCTGCCTGGGTATGGGGTCAATTCTCCAAGTAAGTGAGGGTATTCTAGAAATAGAAGCAGGAGCTAACCTGGGAGCCGGTTTCTTGATGGTTGGTGAAGGTAAAATAGGGACTAATGCTTGTATTGGTGCAGCTACAACGGTTTTTAACTGTTCCGTAGCGCCAGGGCAAGTTATTCCTCCAGGTTCAATTTTGGGAGATGGTAGTCGGCAAGTTGCTGAACTTTCAACTCAAGAAGTACAATTGATTGATAATCCAATAGAGCAACCAGAAGCACCAGAGCCAAAATCGGCATCCCATGATTCTGAACCAGAGGAACGAGAAAAACAGGAACAAGAAAAACAGGAACAAGTTACTGCCTCAACTCAAGTCTCAGTGGCGGCGTTTATGGAGTTTAAGCACCAATCTACGCCCGTATCTCCACCTTCACCTACACCCAAAAGCCAGTCTCCTCCCAGTTCAGAACCGGCTGTGATTGGTGATTCGACATCTAAAGAAACTATACTCCCAGAATCTCAAGAAACTAGCACTCAAGATTTACAACCAAGTGAGTCTGATACTGACACTCACAATATTTTTGGCACACAAATTTATGGACAAGGTAGCATAAATAGGCTGCTAACTACTTTGTTTCCCCATAGACAATATTTGGGCAACCAAAACTCTGACAATTCTTCAGGTTAAGTGTTAAGTATTAAGTATGGAGCGCAGTGTGGCATCAGCCATAGTGTGAACTTGAGTCTATATTGAAATATTAGTTTCCATTACCTGTTTCATTGAAGACCCTGTACTAACCTTATCCTGGAAAATCTTAGATGGACACTTATAATCAAAACGCTTTGAGTACCATTCATGCACCTCGTCGCAATGATAGCCTCAAAGATACTGCTTTGGGTTTAGTCTCAACCCTGAGTTTTCCCGCTATAGTTGGCACGGCTGACATGATGTTAAAGTCGGCTGGAGTCCACTTAGTTGGTTATGAAAAAATTGGTAGTGGTCACTGTACTGCTATTGTTAGAGGTGGTATTGCTGATGTGCGCTTGGCGGTCGAAGCTGGTGTACAAACGGCTGAACAGTTTGGACAATTAGTTTCTAGTTTGGTCATTCCCCGTCCTTATCCTAATTTAGATATAGTTCTACCTATTAACCGTCTTTCTCAGATGATGTCAGACGGTCAGTATAGTCGTTTGAGTAATCAGGCCATTGGCTTAGTTGAAACTCGCGGATTTCCAGCTATGGTGGGTGCTTGTGATGCCATGCTTAAAGCTGCTGATGTGCAATTAGCATCTTATGAAAAGATTGGTGCTGGTTTGTGTACAGCAATTATTCGCGGTACGGTGGCTAATGTGGCGGTAGCTGTGGAAGCAGGGATGTTTGAAGCTGAACGCATTGGTGAGTTAAATGCAGTGATGGTAATTCCTCGGCCTTTAGATGAGTTGGAACAAACTTTGCCTGTGGCTAGTTGCTGGTTGGAAGAACGCGAACCAATTAATATACCTATTAATATTAAAGATAAAATAACTGATGTGGAAGCGGTAGAGTTACCTGATTTGGCGAAATTGCCTGTCAGAGTGAAGGAAGAAATTTGGCATGATCAATAATATCATCACCGAATCGAAACTTTATAGTATTTCAGGAGAAAACGATCATGTCTTTTACAGTCAAAGAACTAGAAGAAATACAGATAGCATACCCTGACTATCGCCTGGAATTAGTAGATGGGAGTATCATTATTATGAGTCCGTCAGGTTATGAATCGGAAGAAGTAGGTACTGAGTTTGCGCGAATTTTGGGTAACTGGGTAAGACCTCGTAAACTAGGGCGTGTAGTTGGTTCTAGTGCGGGGTTTAAATTACCAAATTCTGATTTACGTGCGCCTGATGTATCTTTTGTTTGTGCTAATCGCCTGAAAAAATCAACGGAAGATTATGCAGAATTAGTTCCTGATTTAGTAGTTGAAGTAAAATCTAAAACTGATTCTTTAGATAAACTGAGAAAAAAGATTGAAGATTTTATGAATTTAGGTTCAAAAGTTGGGATTTTAATTAATCCCAAAACAAGAACTGTAGAGGTTTCTTGTCATGGAGAAACAGTGATTTTCCAAGATGGTGATATTTTAACTCTTCCTGATTTATTACCTGGTTGGGAAGTGGCAATTTCTGAAATTTGGTCGCCTGTTTTTGAGTAGTTTGGATGATGATTAAACCCACATTCTGCACCAAGAGTGTCACAATCGGTTTATTCTGATTTTTTCTATTTTTTTCTATTATTGATGTTATATTTTGTACTAAAAATAAGAAATATTACTGGCGATCGCCTAACAGCAACAATGGGCGGGGTGTCTGTAAAAAAAACAGCACCTGGACAAAAAGAAACAGGAGCGTCCGCCGCAGGAAAAACAGGATTAAAATTAGGTGAAGTAGGATAAAGACTTAAAATAGTAGAGCATCTATAAGTAAAAAGCAGGTAAAATTGGCTAAACAACGATTAGATACATTATTAGTAGATTTGGGATTATGCCCCTCCCGTCAGCAAGCACAACGGTTAATTCAAGCTGGAGAAGTGACTGTCAATCAACATAAGATTGATAAAGTCGGGACTGAGGTAGATATTACCGCCCAAATTCAAATTAAAGAACGTCCTCCTTTTGTATCCCGTGGTGGGGAAAAACTAGCAAAAGCTTTAAAGTTTTTTGAGATTTCTGTAACTGACAGAATTTGTTTAGACGGGGGAATTTCCACAGGTGGATTTACAGATTGTTTATTACAAGCCGGCGCAAAACAAGTTTATGGTGTAGATGTTGGTTATGGACAAGTTGATTGGAAAATTAGAAATGATGAACGAGTCATTTTAAAAGAACGTACGAATTTACGCCAACTACAACCAGAAGAATTATATGGGGAAAATACCATATTTCCTGATTTAGTAGTTGTGGATGTTTCGTTTATTTCTTTAACTAAAATTTTGCCGGCAGTATGGCGATTAACACAAGCACCGAGAGAGACTATATTGCTAGTAAAACCACAATTTGAGGTTGGCAAGTCTCGCATAGGTAAAAAAGGCGTTGTCCGAGATCCTGATGACCAAGCTGAGGCAATTTTTAATGTTATGAAAGGGGCGTTAGAGTTAGGATGGAAATATAAGAGTTTAACTTGGTCGCCAATCACTGGCCCGGCGGGAAATATTGAATATCTGCTATGGTTGGCAATGGAAAGCGAAATCATGCCGCCAACTTTAGCCACAATTCAAGAAATTACTAAACAAGTAATTCAGGAGTTTCAAAAAAAATGATGAGTAATCAAAGTTTACAGCCTCTTTATGAACAAGATTATCAATTATGGTTAGATACCACAATCAATAATTTGAAACAACGTAATTTTGATAATTTGGATATTGATTTATTAATAGAAGAAATAGAGGAAATGGGTGGAAGTTTAAAAGATGCGTTGGAAAATAATTTAATTGTGGTTTTAGCCCATTTACTTAAATGGAAATATCAACCAGAACACCGTTCAGGAATTTGGGGTGCAAGTATTAAAGAACATCGGCGGCGAATTAGTAAATCTATTCAAAAACATCCTAGTTTGAAAAAATATTATGAAAGTATTTTTGAAGATTGTTATGCACCTGCTTTAGATTGGGCTGTGGGAGAAACGGGTTTATCTCCTGATATTTTTCCGCAACAATGCCCATTTAATTCTCAACAGGTAATAGATAGTGATTTTTTACCCTAGAAACTTGACAGATAAATGTGTTTGATGCTATAAAAAGTGAGGGTGTTTATACCAAGTTTTGTTTATGCTTGACAAGGTTGTTGACGCATTAATTGGGGAAACAGTAAATAAAGTCTTAGATGAGTTTAAGTATAATGAAATACGATTAAAATTGTTAAATAAATTTGGTTTAAAACCAGATACACCACCAAATGATTTTGATGGCGTTTATGTTTATACTTTAATTGAGTATGGTGTAGGGAAACCAAAAGTTATTTTACAGTTATTTAAAGAAACAGAAATTAAAAAAGAATTTCAGCAAGCATTTAGTCAAAATAAAAGTTTTAATATTCAAACATTAGATAATTTTATTCAAAGTTCTCATATTGGTGATAAAATCAAAGATCAAAATATTGATTATCGGCGAGAATTGGCTGAATTTGCTCGATTATTTCTGGAAATTGCTAAACGACCTAGAACAGCGACAGAAATTTTACAAGACCATAAATTAGATAGTTTACAAACTAGTTTAAATCAAACTCGGGAACAAATTAACCAACTTAGTTTACCAGAAATTCAAAAACAAATTGCTCAATTAGTCAAAAGTCAACAGCTATTATTACCACCTAGGGAAATTATCATAGAAACGGAATTAGCTAAACAATTAAAAAAATGGTTTGAAACACTGGGTTATAAATTTGAACAATACGAAGTCTTAGAAAAAGATTATTTTGAATGGATTATTAATATTCCCAAACGGCGAGGATATGACCGGATTTTGATTCACGGAGTCGAAGCAGAAGCGGGAATTAATGATATTAATGCAGTAAAACAAGCTGTAGAAACTCAAAAAGTTGATGAAGGTTGGATTGTTGCACCGCGTCGAGTTAGTAAATTAGCCAGAACCGAAGTTGAAAAAGCTGAAAATAGCCATATTTTTTGTTATTCATTTGATGAATTAATTGAAGCTGATGCCGATTTTACTGTTTATTTTAAGTGGTTAGAAAACGAAGTTAAAAGCCGAGGAATTGATCAATATTATGTTCCCTTAGCTTGTACCAAAGAAGAAATTAATCCCCAAACTAAACAGCGAATAGGAATTAGTCATTATGGTGAAGAAGATGGTTGGATTGAGGGTTATATTAATCAATGGTTAGATGACCCAGTTAAAGAACATTTATCGGTTTTAGGGGAATTTGGTACAGGTAAAACTTGGTTGGCTTTCCATTATGCTTGGTTAGCTTTACAGGAATATTTAAAAGCAAAAAAGAAAGGTACTCAAAGACCGCGTATTCCTTTAGTGATTCCTTTAAGAGATTATGCCAAAGCGGTGAGTATTGAATCTCTATTTTCTGAGTTCTTTTTCCGTAAACATCAAATTGGTTTATCGGGATATTCTGCCTTTGAACAACTTAACCACATGGGGAAATTATTATTAATTTTTGATGGCTTTGACGAAATGGCCGCACGGGTAGACCGTCAAGCAATGATTAATAATTTCTGGCAATTAGCAAAAGTTGTGGGAACAGCAGGAACAAAAGCAATTTTAACCTGTCGGACAGAACATTTCCCCGAAGCATTGGAAGGACGCAGCCTGTTAAATGCAGAATTAAAAGCATCTACTTCTAATCTAACGGGAGAACCGCCCCAATTTGAAGTTTTAGAATTAGAAAAATTTGATGATCAACAAATCAAACAGGTACTTAATTTTAAAGCTAAACCAGAAACCGTTGATAGTATCATTAATAATGAAAAATTATTAGATTTGGCACGTCGTCCGGTGATGATTGATTTGATTATGGAAGCATTACCGGATATTGAAACTGGTAAACCTGTGGATATTTCCCGTGTTTATCTCTATGCGGTGCGTCAGAAAATGGCACGGGATATTAAAGCTGACCGCACTTTTACCTCAATGGCAGATAAATTATATTTCTTGTGTGAATTATCCTGGGAAATGCTGTCAAATGATAAAATGACTCTGAACTATAAAGAATTTCCAGATTTAATTCGTAGTTATTTTGGTGAAACGGTACAAGAACAAAAAGATTTAGATCATTGGCATTATGACATGATGGGTCAAACTATGTTAATTAGAAATGCTGATGGTGATTATTATCCTGCCCATCGTTCATTATTAGAATTTTTTGTGTCCTATAAATTGGGACGAGAATTAGGCATTTTAGCAGAGGATTTTCAGGAAGTGGTGGGGGTTCTTCCCTACGACCAAGGAAAAATAGATTTAAGTCAAACTTTCGGGAAAACTCTATTAGCCAAAGCTGTCTTAGATTTAATGTTTCCCATGTTGTCAACAACAGCAAATCAACGTTTATTAGCAGAGGTCAAAGCCACTAAAGGTAAAACTGAAACAATCGCAGGTTACTGTGGTAGTAATGCGGTACAGTTGCTACTAAAAGGCAGTCGGTTGGCTTTAGAAAAACAGGATTTGAGTGAGACAGTTATACCTGGTGTAAATTTTGGTTTGGCTAGTTTGTCTAATGTCAACCTGACGGGAGCAAATTTAACAGATGCTTTTTTTGCTAAAGCATTAGGACAAGTTTATTCCCTTGCTTATAGTCCAGATGGAAAATACCTGGCTACAGGAGAGAGTGATGGTAGAGTCCAAATTTGGAATGCTGTAACAGGAAAAGAATTATTAACCCTAGAGGGTCATAGCAATTCGGTTATGTCAGTAGCCTGGAGTGGAGATGGTCTGACCTTGGCTAGTGGTAGTCGTGAT
>JACCDP010482819.1_pt1 | contig 15899 bp, 19 predicted proteins | sample 7445841 | NCBI WGS metagenome assembly JACCDP01 (sample SAMN15323441, study PRJNA562643) | freshwater metagenome | isolation source: river surface water | place: USA:Blue River Watershed | collected 2017-08-17 | reverse complement strand
TCTAGCTGCCCCTTGCGTTCGACATAGACCTGTCGATGCGAATTAACCAGGATATCGGATACACTTGGATCGAGCATAAGTGGCTCAATCGGCCCTAGTCCAAGCATTTCATTCTGAATGTCTTGTACTAGGCGGCGATGCTCAGCCTGATTGACCGGGATATGTTCATCATCCAGTATGCGTTCAACCAGCAGCGCTAGCTCGCGACGAAACTGTTCGCCTGATAGCTTTTGTAAACGTTCTAAGTCAATCCGTTCAAATACGACTTGATAGAGGCGTCGGCTTAGGGCCCGAAATGCATCCGTACTAAACTCATTGCGTTCTGAAAAATCGGATACAGCATCCACCGCGAGTAAACGATCTCTCAGCGGAACCAAAGGTGTCACGGATGATTTTTCGATATGCATGATGAATCTTTAATGAGCCAGTGAAGGACCTCGTGTAAATAGACGACGGATGAGGCTATGTGATGAAGAAGCTGGTGGCTCTGTTAGTGATTCAATGATCTTATTGAAACTTTTTGCAATAGTGCTGTTGCGTGCAAGCTTTAGTACAGGTTGACCTTGATTGATAGAGTCACTTGCAATCGCAAAATTGTTTGGTATCTGATATGTAATATTCTGGCCTAGTCCCCGCTCCATATCCGCTTGCGTCACGGTACCGCCATCCTCATAGCGATTCAGGATCTGACGGATTTTGTCTTTGCGATAACCTAGCGTGCTAAACATATCGAGCATGCGCTGCCCACTGCGTATGAAAGGAAGGGTCTGCTGAAGCACTGGGAAAATAAGATCGCTACCATCGAGTGCTCGTATGCTGACTGCGTTGATCTGCCTCCCCATATCCAGCAAAACAAAATCGTACTGTCGTTTAGCGAGCGCCAAAATCGCAGCAATATGGTCAGGCTTGATACGGTCTTCAGGATCAGGATCAGAAACAGCCGCAATCAGATCGAAGTTCGGCGCAGCTCGGATCACGCTGCTATCGAGCAGCTGTGCATCTAGACGATGGATCTGTGCACATAAATCTGTCAGTGTCGATGGGGATTTGGCATCCGAAATGAAGAGAGCCGCATCGCCATATTGCAAATTTAAATCAATCAATAAGGTTTTTTTATGTGCAACGCTCGCTAATGTGTAGGCGAGATTGACTGCAACAAAGGTGACTCCACTACCGCCTTTGCTGGAAATTACAGCAAGTACCTTACCGTCTTCGCGCTCTTTTTCACTACGCTTTTGAATGATGCGCTGAACAGCGACCTCGAGCTCTTCGAAATTTATAGGAAACCGGACTACCTCGCGCACACCTAGCCTCATTGCAGCAATCAGCAAATCTGGTGATTGGTCCGGCACCATGAGCACAGTCATTGCACCCGGATGTCGCTCAGTAATGCGCTCCAGGGAGGAAACTACTTCACGCTGCTCACCCCGAGCATCAAAAAACACAAGATCGGGCGCTGTCATTGCCACAGGATCGAGTCGTAGCATGCTTGGCATATCACGAACGAAGGTGATAGGCGGTGACATTGCTGCACACAATCGTTGTAGCTTGAGTTTCAAGTCCTGATCAGTGGTTAGCATCAGTGCATTCATTCACTCTCCTTCGTGCTCAGATACAGCTGGCACTGTCCATGGCTTCTCGCGTCAGCGTGGTAGTAAAGGGGGGAATTTCTACTGAAAAATTCAGTAGCGGTATATAGGTATTAACAAGCGTTCCTGGCCTAACTGATACCGTCACTGATCGACATGTTGCACGTGCGGTGGCGCTGTCAGCGGCGCACGACGGTGGGTCATATTGCAAGTCGACAGTGCCTGCATTTAATTGCGGAAGCAGTTCGGACATACGCTGGGTAATCAGCGCTGCATTAGCATCGCAAACGACGGCCAGACGCGCTCCCAGTCGGGTTGCTTCGTTTGCCGTATTGAAGATGAAGAGTAGCCGTCCTAACTCAAATACTGCGAATAGCACCACAATAAAGCCTGCAGTCGTCACCAATGCAAACTCGACCAAAGCCGCACCACGATACTTCTGGTAGATAAGCCGGTGTCTCATAGCCCTCTCATTACCGAGCTGATGGTGTCGAATTGCACCGATGGGCCAGCACCAGTAAATGGCAGACCCAAGAAGCTAAACCGAAAGCCATCTACACGAACGACGACTAGCTGGATAGTGCCGGTACCACTGCCCGTTGAAACATTTTGCAGATCAGCGATCTGCAAGTCCGGGCACTCGGATGCCGACACTCGGCTACAAATCTTGATATGTGAGGTGCTTAGCCCGGGCACTAGCGATGCTGCACCAGCAGTACAAGTAGTTTTTCCAAATACTGCGAGACAGCGTGCTTGATTCTCAGCACTTGAAAAACTGCTACTGTCGGATGGATCGTAGGCCGCGACAAGACGCGACGCTGCACGAACGGACTTGACTAGCGTATCGTAGTTATAGATCGCTCGGCCATACTCGACAACACCGAATGCCAATACGAGTAACGGTATCAACACCAATGAAAACTCGACCGCAGCGGCACCTTGTTGGCGGCGCCGCCAGTTTTTCCCTAGCCATCTGAGTCGTTTGGTATTCATCGCACCAGCGCCGATACCAGCGGCCCATTAGATCCTCCGCCACCGGGCAGGCCGACTGAGGCACAAGGGCTGCCCGCTGCCGAAGCATTACCCAGATACTCGAGATACATACGCGGCGATGACGCATTTCCACTGCCACTGCCATTTCCGTTACCGTTACTATTACCATTGCCACCAGCATTTCCATTGCCTTTAGCATTAGCATTGTTTGATGTATTCGTAGTCTGACTTGAAGCAGTTGTACCGCCTGCCACTAACTGCGAATTACCACTCGCATTATTGACCAGTGGATGAAGCAATAGTACGCATGCCCACTGCTGTACCGGAGCAGTCTGACTTTTTTGGTAAGCACTGCAGTCAACCACAGGGGCAATCATGATGCGACGATCACCACCTTGCTCTGCAAGACTGCTGGTACCTAGAACACTACCCCGCACATCAAGATTACCTCCCTGGTAGGAAGCATTGCTGGTGCGTTTGGACACAAAGTCTGTATAGGCATTACCAGCCGATTTGCTCCAGTTGCCGCCACTACTGTTGTCGGTATAGGCGTAGCCGGTTCGATCAGGCTGGGCGTCGGTTGAACGTACATTGCCTTGGTAGATGCCGAAACGGCTGTTGTACTCATTCGCCAATGAAGTGACGTTACCGGCCTGCCCGACTGGTGATCCCGATGGGGGCAATTGACACTGCCCAGTACCAGTCAGATGCGCGGCCAACTCAGCCGCACCCCCCTGCGGCGGACTGAGGTCAGCCCACATAAAACTGCCGGTCAGTGCACCGCTCGACCCGAGCGTACCCTCCAGCCAACTCCCTGTAGCGCCTAGGGCCGTATTACAGATCGCAATCGGCATGGCGCAAGTCGTTTGCGACGGCTGCAGACGTGCTACGGCGGAGGCCGACATGCTCTGAGTGCCGATATTCACGCCGGGTAGCAGATTGAGCACCTGAATCAGCCAAGTAGGAATATTGTCCTGAACAAGTGCACAACGCGCGTAGCGCATCGTCAGTGCCGTTGCATTACCAACCGCTAGGTCGCTACTGTGATACCAGGGTCCACCCAAGCTTGCCGCAAAGTCGACACTGTGATCCGCTTGGGTACTAACTGTCTGCGATTGAAACAGTACCCGATGACGCTGCACTGTAGTCAAGGCAGCAGCCTCACTGATTTGTAGCTGCTTACCATCGCTACCGGTGAGCGACAGTGCCGCTGCTAAGGCACACGCATCTGCTGCATTCTGCAGTTCAGATTTTGCGACATAAAGCTGGCCAAGATCGAGCGCCAAGCCAGCCATGCCGATCATTGCAGTGATAACGATGGCGACAATGACCGCCACTGCGCCCCGTTGACGTCTATACGGTCTCGGTCTGCGTATCTGGTTGGGCACGCTGAGTTCTCCTTTACGCTCAAGTAAATCAGCGCGACACACCAATCGTGAACGACGAACTTGCCGGTACCGGCTCTTTAAATGAGCCGCGATAGCGGACAATCGCTTCTCGCCCGCTCGCACCATCGATACCATTTACTGGCGCATCACCACCAGCAGTGGGATCAATCGTCTGCTGCTGCTGCGAGAGCCTGACGGACTGCCCAAACCGTGTATCCCATTGCGGTGTTGTCGGTGTACAAGCCGACAGCAATACCATCCCTAGCCCAAGGAACGTCCGTTGTGTGTATTTACTGATGATCTGAGTCATGAATGTCTTCCTCACTTCAATTCGAAGCCAGATTTACTTTCGGTTGGTGCAGAGCGTGATTCAGCCTCACGGTTTCCCTCAAGCTTGCCGTCGATGAATAGCTCCTTGCGACTAGGTTCGCGTAATCCATCTGTTGGTAATTTTGTGGACAGGGGCAAGGGCTTGACCAGTCTTGGGGTGACGACAAAGACAAGCTCTGTCTTATCGTTCTGAAAGTCAGTGCTACGAAACAACGCACCAAGCACTGGCAATTCGCCGAGCACAGGAAATGCCTTGATGTTGGCTGTCGAGTTGTTTTTGATCAGACCGCCGATCGCAAAGCTCTGCCCATCAGCCAATTGCACCGTAGTCGATGCCCGACGTGTCGTAATTAACGGCAAGATGGCACGTGCCTGAGTCGTACCGTTACTGATACCAACACCGTCGCGTGATAACTCGGATACCTCAGGGGATACCCGGAGATTGATGCGACCACCCGAAAGTACTGTCGGCGTGAATCGTAGCCCGATACCAAATTCTTTTTCTTCTAGGGTAATTCGCCCCAGTGCATCCTGCGCAACCGGAATCAGGATCTTGCCGCCAGCAAGAAAGCTACCTTCCTGACCACTGATCGCCATCACATTAGGTTCGGCGAGGACTTTGACCAGTGACTCCTTCTTCTCTGCATCCAAGTAAACACCCGAGCCCGATGCCCGTGTGATACTCAAATTACCGCCAAGATTGCCGACCAAGAAATTTGACAGAATGCTGGTCGTCACAGAACCACTCAGTGGACTACCCTGGACGCCAACTCCGAGTTTATCGATTAGCGCTTTAGATACCTCAGCAACTTTCACCTCAAGCATCACCTGCTGTGCTGCAGCGACCTGAAGAAGATTCACAACGCGCAATTGTAGTAGCGCGAGATTAGCTGACTGCGTCGCAGCAGTACCCATCGTATTGACGGTCATACCCTCTTGTAAAGCGCCTGGACTAACACTAGAGGGCCGCCTTACATAGGCGAGCGCCACGTCATAGGCGCGGGAGGCCGCCATAGTGTCACTGACAGTACCACTCAGAATCAGGCTATCGGCAGCTGCACTGACCCGAATCTCTTTTTCTTCGGGCATCAAATCAAGCAGTGTGGCCTGTAACGCACCAGGATCTAAGGTGACCACAACATCGATCGCACTGCAGCGCCCGCTGCGACCCTGCACAATCATATTTGTACTGCCAATCTCTACACCGAGCAGATATAAGGTCTCGGGCGAGACAAGCATCGCCTGTGCAACTGCGGGATTACCAAGCGTCCGATTGGTCACGGGCTCAGGCAGACGCAACAAGGTCGATTTTCCGAGTGGTAGTGTCATTCGACTCGGCGCGGCAGGCTCGCCATTGCAGTTAAGTGGGGTCAACGCATTCAACTGATTCGAAGCCAACTTTTCACTGTTCGGTCGTCGCGAAGAACTGTCTGTTTCCTGTGCAATCACTACACCAGATAAGGTGATACAAGTGAAGATCATTAGCTGGCGCAAAGCTTGAGCGCTTTTTTTCATTTTCTATCTCCGGTCGCTTTGGTCGCGTGTGTCAGTAACATTCCTGCCCATTACGTAATCCGTTAATCACACCGACACAGGTCAGCGGCATGACTGCTGTAGCAGTTGTTGTCGGTGCCGCAATGGATGACGGGCTTGCATCGGATACTGCAATTGATTTTTTTACGCTTGCAGAGGTAAATGGACGTTTCCGACGCACTGGGGGAGTCTCATTGATCGTGTTTTTATTTTTCTCTACCAATACCAGCGGTGCTGCATCCAGCTCCAGTAGGCTATTTTTAGTTACGCCGGTGGTGTCGGCTACCAGCGGGTCGATTTGATTGCGCAAGACAAGTGAAAGTGTCCCAACACTACGCGCAAGGTCGATCTTCTCGGCTTGTTGCGGTGTGACCTCTAGCGTCACCGCATTGACAACACGCGGCTTTGTGTCATCGCGACCAACTTCCTGTGCAACGGCCAGTACCAGAATCCGCTCAAGTACAATTTTAGAGATTGATTTGTCACGTGCGTTTGTATCGTTTGATTCGCGTTGGGTATTCACGATTATGTCGACGTAGTTACCCGGTAGCGCAAAACCTGCAACGCCAATCACATCATTCACCCTGACCGTAATCGCACGCTTACCGTCGCCGATCACGGCAGATAAGCCACCCTGCGTACCGACTGGAGCCAACTTAGCCAGCAATACTGGCTCACCACGTAATACATTGGTCCGTAATACACGTCCATCCAACGCTTCAATCTGCTTAAACGCGCCGGGTGGTACGCTACTAGTCGGCCAATCCACTAATTGCACAAGTTGCGGCGTCAAACGCTGCCCAAGGCTGATATCGGTTGATGCCACCGCCACCTTCGTCATTCCGCTGCCAGATTTCGCCTCCAACCATTGGGAAGCGAGTAGTACCGCCGTTATTCCAGCTAGTAATGCAATACTCAGCATGATCCATGTTCTTGTTATTCGCATAGTTCCTCCGGTCGCATAGACGCTGAGCTATCAGCGGTTCGGATACATCTCGATCGCGATAATTACCAATGTGGTACCGATTGCGATGACCACGCCATACGGCAGTGTGGCGCGCGAGTCCTTCAACATGCGTGGCGCAGGTATATGCCTGCGTGAGCCCATCATTTCGTCACCGATGGCGCTCATCCAGTCACCATATGGCGAACGGTAAAGCAGCAAAACAATGGCCCAAACGCCACCCACCAATCCACTGATCAGGGCAACATGCAAGGTGGCGAGCCATCCCATATGCATGCCGAGCACGCCGAGTAGCTTGACGTCGCCAGCACCCATGCCACCCATCAGATAGAAAGGCATCAGGATCATCAGCCCAGTTACACCGCCAACCAAACAATCACGCAGCGTGATGCTGTCTGGTGAGAACATTGCCAACATCAAGGCGACAGCCATGCTCGCTGCAAGTAACTGGTTTGGTATGCGCCAGTGGTTCCAGTCGGATGCAGCAGACAACCAAGCGGTAATCAGCACCGCCGCAGTACTTAGAAAAGACAACACTGGCGGAATCGTGGAGAAATCACTCATGGTGGCAGCCGGGTAAGAGGTTGATAAGGTCGCTTGACGGATGGCGGTTGATCAACCGCCATCCAATCATTCAGATCAGCCGCCTGTACCAGCGTTCTTGACCGCATCTTTCACAGAAGTGAATTTTGTGTTTAGCTCGGTGCCCAACAGCGCGACTGTGCCGAGAATCACTGCGGCGATGAGAGCAATCATCAGACCGTATTCGACAGCGGTTGCGCCCTGCTCATCGGCGAGGAAGGACCTTAGCTTCTGTTTCAATGTGTTCATTGACCAACTCCTTGATTAACGAGATCTACCTCAAATGCCCGGCTACCGCGGCAGCGCGATGCTGCGAGGTAACGCCGAAGCGCCGATCCGTCCTGGGGGAAATCCACCGACGGATGCCTGACAAAGTGTTGCTTATTTGTCATTGGGCGCAGTGTCGGCCGGTATTGCCAAAAATTAAATAGTGCAAATGCGCCAAATTCCGTTGTTATTCAACAAATGCCATGATTTGTCTGCCAAAGCGAGAAAGTGCGTGCATACTTTTTCATCGCAAACACCTTCAAATTTGATTTTTTGCAAGCCGAATAAAGCCCCAACGAGTGGGCGGATCGGTCGCCGGCGCAAGCTCTGATGGCATCCAGCGTGACGAAACAGACGCGGCTGTACTACGCGCTTTGGCCGGAAGAAAAGACCCTCCTTGAGCTTGAGGGTGCGAACAGGGACGTCGTCGGTCGGAAAGTGAAACCCGAGCAGCTTCACCTGACCTTGGCCTTCCTGGGTAATCAACCCATCGACAGACTGCCGGCATTAGCCGCTGTGTTGGCACAACTTCCGCCACAGGGCTTTGTGCTCGACCTTGATCGATACGGTTACTTCATTCAGCAGCGAATCGCTTGGATTGGACCGGCCGAGGCACCGCTGGCGCTGCTGGATTTGAGAGCATCTTTACTGAGGGCTTTGTCAAACATGGCGCCACGTTTGAAGGAGGATTCGCGCTTCATTCCCCATGTGACACTGGCGCGCGACGCTGAACGGCCAGCGAAGCCACTGGCAAAAAGAATCTGCTGGTCAGTGAAGCGGATAGTGCTGGTGCAATCCTTACCGACCAGCCAAGGCGTGATTTACTCGTTGATTGCAGAGCGATTGCTCGATGGCGCAGTAGCATCAGTGGCGCCAGTAGCGCCGGCAAGTTGATTCAACACATGCGCAGCCGCGATGAAGCCGAAGCTGGCAGTCACCACCACCGCTGATCCATAGCCCGCGCAGTGCAGACCGGTCAGACCCGTGTTTTCATCCACAGCAGACCCCGCGTCATCCTGATCGGGCAAGCATAGTTCCGGGAAGCGCAATGGCTCAGTCGAGTACACCGCATCAATCCCGAACTTGTGTTTGCGTCCGCGCGGAAAGCCGTGCCGGATGCGTAAATTCTTGCGCACGCGCGCGAGTAAAGGTTCTTGCTCGGTGCGCGACAGATCGCAGACTTCGATGCGGGTTGGATCGACCTGTCCACCGGCACTGCCTATTGTCACTAACGGAATTCGATGCTCGCGACAATGTACGATCAGCGCTGTCTTGGCGCGTGCATCATCGATAGCATCAATCACAAAATCAAATTGATCAGGCACGATCAACTGCGCGACATTCTCGGCAGTAATGAACTCTTCAATCGTATCGATCTGACACATTGGATTGATCTGCGCAATACGCTCAGCGAGTGCTACTACCTTGGCCTTGCCAAGGGTATCGGTCAGCGCATGGATCTGACGATTGATATTGGATTCCGTAAGATGATCTAGATCGATCATCGTAATACGACCAATCGCACTGCGTGCCAACGCCTCGACGGCCCAGCAACCAACGCCGCCCACCCCGATCACGCACACATGGGCAGCGCGAAATCGTGCCAAGCCGGCTGCACCGTACAACCGGGCGACGCCCGCAAATCGACGATCGACATCCGTCTCGGTATCGGGATTATCGGGACGACCGGGCAGGGGGAAAGCAGCAGACATCACTACATTCTAGCGGACACGATACAGGTTCGACGTACACTGTCACCTGTGCAACCTGACTGATCTGCAGTTGACCCTAGTGCCCCGCCCTTCCCCACTGCTTGCCTTGATTGGCGTCGCTGTCTGCGCCCACGTCGCATTGGCAGCGGCGCGCGTGACCACCTCGCTGTACGCGCTCTCGCTGCACGCGTCCGAGTTCACGGTCGGTAGCTTGATCGCTTTGTTCGCTGTGTTCCCGATGCTTTTAGCGGTGACCATGGGCCGAATCATCGACCGCATCGGGGTCTACAGGCCGCTGCGCTTCGGCGCGTTGATCGGGTCTGCGGGCGTTTTAGTGGCTGCAGCCGTGCAGTCAGTGGCCGGGCTTTATGTCGCTGCAGTGCTGATCGGCACCGGATTCATGGCGATTTTCATAGCGACGCAGTATGCAGTAGGCACGCTACTGGAAGGAGCAGAAAAGACCGCTGGCTTCTCGCAACTTGCGGTTGGTTTCTCGGTGTCGGCATTGATCGGCCCTATGCTGGCGGGCTTCACGATTGACCATGCTGGTCACGCCGCCGCCTTTTTGGTGTGCAGCGTCTTCACACTACTCGCTTTTGCGATCGCCTCCGGTCCCACCCTGCGCAATCTGCCGACTCACCAGAATACGCAGCCGCGTACTCGTGGCAGCGCACTGCAGCTACTCGGGCATCGCGAGCTACGCGGGCTGTACTTCGTCGGCATTACCCTCGCTGCAGCTTGGGACTTGTTCACCTTCATCGTGCCGGTGCGGGGTACACAGTTAGGGTTCTCTGCATCGACCATCGGATTGATTCTGGCCTGCTTCTCGGTGGCGACATTCACCGTACGTATTGCCATGCCCTACCTGTTGCGCCGCCAACATGCGTGGCAGATGTTATGCATTACGCTCTCTGCCGCCGCGCTGTGCTACTTGCTGCTACCCTTCGCACAGCAACCGCTGACAATGGCGGCAGCGGCTTTCGCGCTTGGGCTGGCGCTAGGCAGTGGTCAACCTAATGTGCTGGCATTACTCCATAGCGGTGCGCCGTCTGGCCGCGGTGCTGAGGCGATTGCAATTCGTGCCAGCTTGGGTAATTTGTCTTCGGTATCTCTGCCACTAGCCTATGGCGCGATGGGCGCCGTGCTTGGCCCATTTGCCGTATTCTGGGGACTGGGCGTATTAATTACCTTCGCCATACCGGTTGCAGCTCGTCGCGCGCGACATGTGTCTGCCAGTCGCTCCATTGCACCATGAAGCTTTCCATTTCTAACTGATAACCACCCACTATGACTATGTCTATTGCCGATCTTCGCCGTGATTACAGCCAAGCTACGCTCGCTGAACACGAGGTAGATAGTGATCCGATCAAGCAGTTTGCCTTGTGGTTTAAGCAAGCGCTCGAGACCGAAGTACCTGAGCCAAATGCCATGGGGCTGGCGACCTGCGACAGTAGCGGGCGGCCATCACTGCGTATCGTGCTACTCAAAGACTTCGATGAGCGCGGCTTCACGTTTTATACCAACTATCAAAGCCGCAAGGGTGAGCAGCTACTGCATAACCCGCATGCAGCATTGAGTTTTCATTGGCACGACCTCGAACGACAAATTCGTATTGAAGGTACCGTCGAGCGCGTCGCCGCCGAAGAAAGCGATGCCTACTTTAGCATTCGGCCTCTGAAAAGCCGAATCGGCGCAATCGCTTCTGCTCAGAGCCGCACAATCGCCAGCCGCGAGCAGCTTGAGCAGCAATTTGTAGAGGCTGAAGCTCACTTTGGTGAGCAGCCACCGCGTCCGCCACACTGGGGTGGCTACCGGCTGAAACCTAGCTGGATCGAGTTTTGGCAGGGACGTCGGTCGCGCTTGCATGACCGTATCGCCTATCAGCTTGCTCCTAACGGGCAGTGGTCTCGAGTCCGGCTGCAACCCTGACAAAGTTTCTCCATATACGCTCTATTTGATCCGCATAAGGCACCACTAACAACGGCAGTGATTTTTTGTTTAGCGACTTTAGATAAACATCAAAGCACTGATTCCCTACCGACAGCACAGTCCGTCGAGGGAGGTGAAAGATGTTTTGGGAGAAAAAACTCGATCGCTGGTCTAGTCGAATGCGTACCCAACTTGGGATACCACTACGACTCAAACTTTGGAATGGCCATCAACTTGACCTTGGCGGTAGCCATCCGGAGGTGACGATTCGGGTACCCAAACCCTCGGCGCTAGCCTACTTGCTACAACCCTCACTCGAGTCACTCGGACGTGCCTATGTCGAGGGCAAACTGGAAGTTGAAGGCAGATTACGGCCAATTATCCAAATCGCCAACCAACTTGCCGAGCTTGGCCAGCGCCAGCGATCACGGCTCGGACGGCTGTTCACAGCGCGAGCGCATAGCAAAGCCCAAGATGCGCGTGCGATTGCTTACCACTACGATGTCTCAAATGCCTTCTATCGGGCGTTTCTCGACCGTGAGATGGTTTACTCCTGCGCCTATTTCGAGCAAGGCGATGAGGATCTAGCGACTGCGCAACAAAAAAAGATCGACCACATCCTTACCAAGATCGCGTTAAAACCAGGCCAGCGATTATTGGATATTGGCTGCGGCTGGGGCGCACTCGTAATTCGCGCCGCACAGCAATACGGCGCGAATTGCGTCGGCATCACGCTATCAGAACAGCAGCGAGAATTGGCCAACGAACGTATCAAGATGCTCGGCTTGGAAAATCAGGTCAGCATACAGCTAATCGACTATCGAGACGTGTATGGACAGTACGACCGAATTACAAGCGTCGGCATGTTCGAGCATGTTGGGATTAAAAATCTACCACTCTACTTCGCCAAGCTAAGCCAACTTCTCACTGACGACGGCCTGATCATGAATCATGGCATCTGCACTACCAATACGGATCACCGCACTGCACGCTATGGTGCTGGCGAGTTTATTGCGCAGTATGTATTCCCGCACGGCGAGTTACCCCACATTGGCACCGTCATGCTCGCGATGCAAGACGGCGGCCTTGAAACACTAGACGCAGAAAATCTACGCCGCCACTATGCGCGCACCTGCATGCTGTGGGCAGATAATTTCGAACGTAATGACGAGCTAATTCGTAGCCTGGTGGATGAAAAGACCTACCGTATCTGGCGTATTTATTTGGCTGGCTGCGCACATGCATTTGAGCATGACTGGGTCTCGCTGTATCAAGTGCTGTGCGGTAAAGCTGGCAGAAGGTCCAGCAAGATTGAATGGTCACGAAGATATATGTACGGTAAATCGCCCACAAAAATCACGGCCGCAGATCAATAGCGCATCTATGCGTGACCGAACCTTGCACCAAATACCTTTTTAAATTTCTGCACCTTTGGCTCCACCACAAACACGCAGTAGGACTGGAGCGGGTTGTTAGCGAAGTAGTTTTGGTGATATTCCTCGGCGCGATAAAAAACCGGCGCATCGGCTAATTCGGTCACAATAGGTCCATCCCAGACATGCGCCATTTCAGCGATGACTTGCTTGGCTGTCGTCATCTGCTGTGCCTCATGCGTATAGATCACTGATCGATACTGTGTACCGACATCGTTGCCCTGACGGTTTGGCGTGGTCGGATCATGTATCGTGAAAAAAACTTCAAGGATGTCACGGTAACTGATCTGTGCAGGATCAAAATGAATTCGTACCACCTCCGCATGTCCGGTAGATCCCTGACACACCGCCTCGTAACTCGGGTTGACAACATTACCACCGCTGTAACCCGACTCGACCAATGAGACACCTCGCATTTGTTGGTAGACCGCTTCCAGACACCAGAAGCAGCCGCCGCCTATGGTTGCAATTTCTGTACTCATGTGATGCTCCTGATTAGTATCGGCCGGTACTGTAACTTATCGGCACCGGATTTGCCGGCGCACCCGCCTTCAGGCTGTTGATATCGCAAACCCTATCAGGCATGCGATCACTTTCCAGCATTGCTGCCCCTAGGTTTTGCAATGCTGATCAGTCCTCAGGAGCCCGTACCCGGCACCCTGTCAGTGGCAGAGAATTGCATCAGACGATGATCACGCAGCGATGGCAATACGATGTTTCGAAGTAAATCGGTACTGAAGATTTGCTGATCGATGAAACTCGTGCGTGGCATTAGTGGCAGGATCGAACATAACTGATCAAGCCTAGTCGCTTGCCAATCATGAGCGGCGTCGTGCAGCCACAATGCAGCGCGTGACATTGGGTCGTCAATCAGCTCCGGCTCATGATGACTCCAGGTGGCCAATAAGGACTCCAGCGGATAGGTGGTCGACCATATCATCGAACCATGCTGATCTTGGATTATGAGTCTAGGTTGTCGCTCGGCGAGCACCTGCTGCGCCTGCTAGATCGAAAGCGACTCAAGCGGCAATAGCATGGCGCCTAGACGCAGTAGCGCAAAATAAAGCACGATGGCATCCGGATGACCGCGACCGACATAAGCCACCAAGTCGCCCTCGCGGACACCCCATTCGCCATACAGGCGCGCCGAGCCGCGCTCAATACGCGACCACAGGCGGCGGTAGGTGATATCGCGATCCGGGAGCGCATGGGCGAGTTGATCGCCATGCTGGTCTGCGTGATCCCGCAACAGTGCCAGCAGGTCAGGGGGGCTTGTTGTCATTTCCGTGATTTTACGCAAGAACCCGTACCCGCCGACTTGACATGCGCTTTTTCGGCATAATTCGGAATTACCGCGAAAATTTCCAAAATGCTCTCCACTGAAAAACAACCCGTCGAGCCTGCATTCGACACGCAGCACTTTCGTGCAGCGCTGTCGCAGTTCGCGACTGGCGTCACCATCATCACCACCCGCGATCAGGACGGCGGCTTCTTCGGTCTGACCGCAAGCTCATTCAACTCGGTCTCGCTGACGCCGCCGCTGGTGCTGTGGAGCCTTGGGCAGAAATCGCGCAGCATGCCGCTGTTTGCCGAAAATTCACACTACGTAATTAATGTGTTAGCCGCTGATCAGGCCGAGTTGGCCGAGCGGTTTGCTAGCCGTGTCGATGATCGCTTTAGTGGTGTCGACTTTAGCCTGTCACACAATGGCTTGCCGATTTTAGGTGGCGTATCGGCTTGGTTCGAGTGCCATAACCGCAGCCGCCACCCTGAGGGTGATCATGTGATTTTTGTCGGTGAGGTCGAGCGTTGCGCGTTTGAGCGTAAGCCTGCGCTATTGTTTCACGATGGTCGCTTCAAGGCCTCACCCGCTTAATCGGGCCAGTATCATCAAGCCATCAACCGGTCCAGCACACCCGTTGAATCAAAGGCAGCTCGTTGCAAGCGATCGTTGATACCCTGCCACGCTGCCGTCCTTGGTGGCTGCTCAACCAAGATCAGGTCTGCACCTAATTGATCCAAGGCGCGTAGCTGAGCGTATAAGGCCTGTGCATAGGCGTGCGGATCGGATGGCATGCGCGTCGTATGCAAGCTTTCTCTACGCAAGCCTTCCCTGTCCAGCGCTGCTATCTCCGGTCCTTGTGAATCGATCGCTAGAACCAAGACGTGCCGTTGCTTTGCATTTAGCGCCGTAATCGTCGAGGCCAGCGCTTGGTTGTCTATCAGCGCCAGCGGCGTGTGCGGTGCATAGTGCGCCTCCAAGCTACCCGAGACGCGCGGGGCGGCGTGATCCGTCGTCGCTAGCTGACACCCCAATACCTGCTCCAGCTGCTGCAGACTGATCTGCCCTGGACGGAGTAGCACCGGTCCATGGGTAGCAAGACGCGTCAGATCGACAATGCTTGACTCGATACCTACCTCACAGGGACCACCATCGAGCACCGCTGAAACTGGCCCAGTACCGGGATCACCAAATTCATCAACAACATGCTGCGCCGTCGTTGGACTAACCCGACCAAAGCGATTCGCCGAAGGTGCCGCAATACCGCCTTGCCCCTGACGAAACAACTTCAATAAGGCTTGCGCAACAGGATGGGACGGACAACGCAAGCCAATGGAATCTTGGCCACCAGTGATAAGGTCAGTCACCCCCGGGGCGCGCTGGAGAATCAGCGTCAACGGCCCGGGCCAAAACGCATTCATCAGTGCTTGGGCTACCGGCGGGATATCGACTGCCCAGTGCGACAGATCAGCGTCGCGTGCCACATGAACGATGAGTGGATGGTTGGAAGGTCGACCTTTGGCACTAAAAATCTGCGCAACCGCTGCCGGATTATCAGCATCTGCGGCCAAGCCATATACCGTTTCAGTAGGTATTGCGACCAGCTTGCCTTGTTCGAGCAAACGCGCGGCCTGAGCAATCGCTTCGGCGTCTGCCACGATCAATGTGCGATACCAAGCAAGCGGCAAGCAGTAGCGCAGTGCTGCTGCGCTTGCTCGAGCGTGGCGGCCACAAAGGTGACATGCCCCATCTTGCGACCAGGACGTGGCTCATCCTTGCCATACAGATGAAGATTGGCACCCGGCAGCGCGAGCAGTGCTTCCCATGCCGGCTCACTTGGATGATCGTTGCCCGCCACAAACCACAGATCGCCGAGCAGATTCAGCATAACGGCGGG
>JACCDP011264175.1_pt1 | contig 15900 bp, 26 predicted proteins | sample 7445841 | NCBI WGS metagenome assembly JACCDP01 (sample SAMN15323441, study PRJNA562643) | freshwater metagenome | isolation source: river surface water | place: USA:Blue River Watershed | collected 2017-08-17 | reverse complement strand
GTGCAATCTTTTCTCTTGTTGTCATAGTATTAATAGTTTAGATAAACAGATATTGACGCTCGTTGTAGTGTGGCTTCAACTCTACGATGAAGTCTTCTACCTTTTGCTGTTCTAATAGATTAGATGGCTTAATAGTAAGGTATCCTTCGTCCTGCAGGAACTCAATACATTCGTCTATTAAGTCGCGCTTTGATGCTCCGCTGTAGCAATCTTTTACGATATCCATAATGTAGTATGGGTTATTATCGCATATGATATCTTCCAATTGTGTTTTTTGTTCGTTTGTTAACATAGTATATTATTTTAGATAATTTAAAAAGGTGAGCGTTGTACGTGACGCTCCCCACGTTAACCTAAATTTCTTCCCAATACAGCAGGTTAGGTGTCCAAGACAGCTCAACGATTGTACCCTCGGTTAAGAATGGCATTTGTTGGTAGCCGTATGCTGTAAGGCGGTATTTTTTCTTGCGTGGCATTGATGATAGTTTTATTGCTGTAGAAAATCTATGTGCGCTTTAGCACCTTCTATAGTTGTCCACTCCGACCAATCTATGTCGGGTGTATAGCGGATGCCGTTCTCCGTTTGGATTTCGTATATCCAATGGTGGCTGTGGTAATATTTTTTAGCTTGCTTCATCGTTTAAGTTTTTATAGTATCTAGCTGTATGAATTAAGTCTTGGATTAACTCTAGTTCAGACTTCTTTGCCATATCAATAAAGTCTTCCGTTGTTTCGTATTCGTCGCCTGCTAGGTCTATTAATGCAGTAACTAGGATGGCGCGTGTTGATAATTTTTCCATTGTGTTATTAGTTTAGATAATTTAATATTAGTCTATCTCTTCGTATAGGCTATCTTCTATTGAGTCAAACAGCATAATAGATGTAAGTATGCTGTTAGTTTCTGCATCGTATAGGTCTTCAAATACATAGTTAACAGCGCATACATCTGAGTCTGCGTCTTCTCTATAGTTTACATTGATTGTAGATAGGTCGTATCCGTGTTCCTCTTGGAGGTCGTGCAAGAAGTTATATAAATCTTGCGCTGTAAATTTCTTTGCCATAATTATTTATTTAGTTTAAGTGTGCGGTCAGCGAATATGTTTAGCGGTTGATTGCTGGGTAAGTGCAAGAATTCACCTATAGTAGAGTCGTTGTCATTGATTCTAATAAACTGCAATACATCGCCTCTTCTAGGCTTAAGAAAGTCGTGACTGATACCGCTTTCATCAAGCAATACTACCCAATCGTATTTGTATAGGTAGTTGTTAAAGCTGTCCATAATGATGTCAATCTTATTGTCCTTGTATGCATTTAAGAAGTTGACCATACACTCGTACTCGGGTGTGTTCTCTTCGTTGTACTTTGATTTCTCGTACATTGCAAATATTGTTTGGTCAATACCAAATTGACAATCATACTCAACACCTTCGCCAAGTATGGCATTTCGTAAGTTTACGAATAGATAAAATGAATAGTTCATTGTGTTATGTTTTATGGTTTAATATGTGTTTCGCTCATTGTGTCATATCTAAGGTCGCCGTAGTATATGTCAATCAATAGCGCATTGTGGTCAATATTCAATTGGTCGCAAACAGCATACCAATCATTTATATTTCTAAAATCATCGGGGTATAAAGTCAAAAACTTTTTTTCCATTGTGTTAATAGTTTAGATAAAATAATATTGTTACATATAAATAGCGAACCATCCTTTGATTACGCGGTGTGTTAACCCGTCGGTATGTTGCTCGCTTCTACATTCTAACAGCTGTTTCAATAGGTCAATTGGCTTAACATATAGCTGAGTAACTAGTATGTCAATCAAATCCTTGATGTGGCGCTCATTGTTTTTGCCACGCTCCCACACTCGCTTGTCGTCTGACATCATATAACTATAGTCGTGTACGTATACGCTATCTAATAGGTCAGATAAAATAATAGGTTCATCGTGTATCATAGTTGCATAGGTTTTAGGTTTTTCAATAATAGGTTGCTCCATCTTGTAAATGTTTGGCCATACTAATTTTTGTTTCATAGCTTTAGTTTTTAATGTAGTCTAATATTTTGTCTGCATAGTAGCTAGTGGTCAAGTCGTTTAAGAACTCGTCCATAGCGTCCGTATAATCTACGGGAAATACTTTGTTTCTTAATACATCTTTATCGTCCCAATCTAGGGCTTGGATGCGTACTAATTTAGCACCTTTGTCTACCTTGATGATACCGCCTACAGCGTACTCACCGATTTTGAATTCTTTTGCCATTGTTATTTATTTTTTAGTGTTATCTAATCTGAGGTATGCTACAAAGAATAAGCACGCGCCTACAAAGAACATTGCGAATGCTCTAGTGAACTGCTTGTCTGCTTCTTCTAATTGCATAAGTGTACATAGAAATAAGATACTGAAACATAGTGTTAGTAATATACAGCCGATAATATACATTGCGTTTTTCATTGATGATAGTTTTTGTGGGGGCAGTTGCCCGCCCCCGTGGTTATGATTATGAATTATAGATAGTCTCAAACAATTGCTCGTCAATGTTACGTTGTTGGTCAAAGGTCTTCTTCAACTTGCCGTGTAACAATTCGTTGAACGCGTTGTATACAATCCATTGGTTAGGTTGTGTATTCAATTGTCTAGTCTCGCGGTTGATTACATCTAGAACGAAACGAGCGTTAGCGCTAGGCTCGGGGTTCTTGTCACTAGCTTCGTACTTGAACAGCCCCAAAGATTTAGCTGTAGCTTTTACGTAGCCATCAAGGTTATATACGGGACGCTCTGCTAATACTTCAAACTTGCGCTTCAAGGTATAGAACTCGTTGTCCATAAACTTAGACACAATCTCGTCCATCTTAGGCATTACCACGTCTGCTATATTACCGCGGTGCTTAACGCTGAATCCAATCTCAGTATGTGCAACGTGTAGTCCATTGTCACATACTTTGCGCCAAAATCCAAAGGAACCGCTAGTCTTACAGCTACCATCGTAAGAGTTTACGAATCGTAACATAGGACGTAGTACATCCTCTTCACCCTTTACGCATATCTTGTAGCGGTCATCAGCAAGTACATAATCTACAGCGAATGAGCGGTTATCTTTGTTGATAGAGCGCTGTTTGTAGTAGATGTCAGAATCAATTAGCTTGGACTCTGCTTCGTAGTAGAACTTGCGGTTATCTAGGTGACCATAGCTAGAAGATACCACGTTAACAATCTGACCCTCGCAAATAACAGCCTGCTCTAGGCCTTTGCGGGTGTCCATACCTGTGATTTCAGATAAGCTAATAATAGAGGACTCAACAAAGACATTGTCTTGCCTGCTGTTCTCTAGTATGTTGTCAATGTTGCGCTCTGCGTCTGCAGTTGTGCGTGCGCTGAATCTAGATGCATCGTTCATCATTTGTTGTGCTGTTTGTTGTCTCATAAAAAAGTTTTTAATTGGTTAAGACGGGCAAGTGGGGGAGCTTGCTCCGTTTCGGGTATTAAACCCATCCTCAGTTAACCTTGTACGGGCGCGAACATCTCGCGTCCTTGTCTTATAAACATTGCGTAGTTATTACTTCCCATTGCCTCCTTTAATTCGTCTTGGATTGCGTGGTATGCAATAGCTAGGAACCTTGATACCTCTTTGTTTTTTGGGTCATCCATTAGGATGTTAACCTCTAGTAAATCGCTGAATAACTTTCTTTCGTAGTTTGTCATAGTTGTAGGTTTAAATGGGGGCTGTTAACCCCCGTGATATAGTTTAGTTAGACATATTTATTCTATAGTGGCATTTCATTTCACCTATTTCGTTCTTGCTTACCAATTTTAAGCTAGTGTCTAGCTTGCTTGCAGATAGCGTACCTATATGCTCTGAGAACTCTTTTACCTTGCTTTGGTATAGGTCAAAGGCTTTACCAAAATCAGTGAATTCATATTCGTGTTCAATTGTGTAATAGGCATCAGTGCTAATTGTTACAGCTGTGTGCTTAAAGATTACAATGTGTTTCATAGTATTTAGGTTTAAATGTTTCGCTGTTCTGCAGCTCATCAGCGCGGAGTAATTTATCCGCGGACATTTTTAATCACCTTATCGGAGGCCTAACAGCGAGCGCGACAGCGCGCTCCGTACATTCCCTTATCCAACATATAGGTTTCAGTTTCCGAGGTCTGCGCTAGCTATGTCCGTGCTAACTACTCGTCCGTCTCTTTATATACCCTCAGCGCGGTGATGGTCGTTTGTTTGTGTTTGCTTATTGGCCTAGCGGATAACCTTTCGTGCTACTTCGCCTAGCGTGTCTAGGCATTCGCGTTATCAGTCCGTGCATTTCTCAGTATTGTACCTGAGTGTGGACTACCTTAGAAAGAACTTTGTCAAAAACTAACAGCTGTTATTTTGTTAACCCCTATCGTTCCGTTGACATTGTAAAACTGCAAAATAGTTTTGATATGGCAATCAAACGGGTTGTTAAAATATAGTTAAAGAATTTTTACAGCTTGTCTATAATGGAACCGCGCGCGTGGGTGTGCGCGTGTATGTGCGTGCGCGTATGTATACGAAATAAAATGTTAAGGAAAAGTTAAAGTTGAATGTTAAAGGACTGTTAAAATCCCCAAATTTGGCACTTCTCGGGGTGTCCTTAGTAAAGGTATCAAAACGCGGTAGGGTGTCTAAAAATGGCTGTAAATGCGAGGAAATGTGTTAAAGAAATTTAACATAAAATAGTTGGAAACCAACGAGTTTTACCCTATAGAATATACTGCGCAAATCTAGGTAGATATAAGCCATTAGTCTAGTAAATTAGTAGGGTTTATGATTAGTCTAGTGAATAGATAGACAAAGGGGTTATCCACATCGTATCCACATCTAGTAAATTAAATACTCTAGTAAATTAGTAGACTTATAATAGTTAGTTTTACTTTTTACCTAATGATAGTTAGTTTTAATGTGTACTTTGTACACTATGCAGTTTGAACTATGACCTACTCGGTCGCAGGATTTGACTTTCACTTTGATTACGCATAGCCATATTCATATAGAGTCCCTTACGTTGTCATACATCTCAAGTAAACTTATAAGTTGACTATTAACAGCTAAAAGTAAAGCGATGACTTGACGTATAGTGTCCAGTTTTTTATGCGTCTTACTGGACTATAAACAGAGTGCGTAGATACTGTATAATATATATAAGAAGGAAGCCTTGTAACACGTTGTAAATCAATACGTGTTTTTCAATTTTTTGTAAAAAAAATACGTCAAATTGAGTTTTAGGCTACAAAAAGACGTATATTCGTGGTCAACCAACCAGTGAAGCAAATATATGAAAAAGTACGAATCGTACCTACACAGCCCCTTTAGAATTATAGGGCTAGAAGAAAAGCATTTCCTAACTAAACAGAACGAGGAGGTATGGCAGCTGAAGGATGGGGATGACCTATACGCTGTACGCAAGATACCTAAGAACAAGATGTCGCTGACAGATACATCTGCCTATACAAAGCTGTTTACAGATAATCTTAAAGACTTAATGAAATTGTCGGGTACTGGGTTGAGGCTACTGGTTTACGGGGCCTGCACTATACGCCCCCTCAGTCAGACCGTAGTATACCATATACCCGATATACAGGTAGCTACAGGTATATCCTCTGCTAATACTATACGAACAGCTGTTAGTGAACTCATAGAAGCTAAGATTATAGCCCAGAAGCTAGGGTCTAATATAGAGTACTGGGTAAACCCAAACGTATTTTTTAACGGAAACAGGCTACGTTTAATTTAGGAGCTTCACTATGAAGCGAATTGGGTAAATTTGGGGTATGAAGTACGATATCCCAGAAGAGTTTAAGCCTTTTATGGCATCCGTAAAAAGACAGTGCAAAACGTACGGTGTTGAATTAATGCTATCTCCTTCCAAACAAGTTGTACTAACAGATGACTACGTGCAAGAGTGCAGTGGTTATTTTGAAGATACAGAAAAGGTATTAGTGGTTGCCTGTGGCAAACCATTCTCCGAGTGGGGCGAAATATTAATTCACGAGTTCTGTCATATGGAGCAATGGAAGTCTGACCCAAGATGGGATAGCTGGACAGAAGCCGCAGGTAAAACTTGGGAATGGCTAGCAGGTGATATCATAATGAACAACACACAGCTTCGTAATGTGTTAGACAGAATGGTGGAACTAGAGAAGGACTGCGAGATGAGGGCTATTGAAAAGATAAAGAAGTGGGGTCTACCGATTTCCATCACACAATACGTAAAGAAAGCTAATACATACTTGTACAGCTACCATATGCTACCTGAGATGAAAAGATTTCCTACGGGTATATATACAGATAAGAAGTTAGTGGAGATGTCTCCATCTACATTTAAGAAATCCTACCGAAAAGTACCAGATGAGATGCGCAATCACATCCTGAAATATTATTGTAAGAAATAGCTACTTTTGTACATATGAAAAAGATAATTGAATTCTTCAACAATCTGTTCGGAAAGAAGTGGGAATACGTACCTACAGAATACGCGTCTCCTGTTGAGCAATTAGTAGCTTCTAAAAGAAGCGCGATTCAGAATGAATCTGTTGAAGCAAAAAAGAAAGCTGCTAAGAAGCCTGCCACTAAAAAACCAGTCGCTAAGAAGACAGCTAAAAAAACCGCTAAAAAGAAAATAAAATAAACTATGGAACCTAAGAAAAAGAAAGTGGGCGAAATGGGTAAGGCTTCTAACGAAGACAAGTTCGCAGCTGCAATGCAAAAACAATTGATAGATACTAAGAGAAGTGCTGCTTACACGCCTGCGTCTAAAAAAGAAATGGACGAAGCTGAGAAAGGTAATTCTCCAGAAGATAGAATGGCTAAGACTAGAAAGCAAGTGCAAGACCAAGAGCAAATGAAGGAGAAGATTAGACAAAACAAAGCTCAAGAGAAATCTAAGCTAGTTAAGACAATGAGAAAAATCGTAGGATAAAATGGCAGTAAAAAAACTTATATCTATTTTAAATAAAAGAGCGTCTGAACAAGAAGAGGAAGATGACGACAAGGACTACGTTACTAAAGACGAGAAAGGATATACTATGGTTTCTAAGAGAAAGAGACCAGAAGGTACTAGATACTATAAAAGTTCTAGCCCTAGTTTAGCCTTAACTCAAAAGATGAACAGGTTTAAAGAAATGAATAATCCAGCTGACTCTACAGCATCAAAGGATTTAACAGAAGCTGAACTAAAAAAGTTAAATAAAAAGTAAAATGGCAGATATTAAAAAGCTGATTCAGATATTGAATCAAAAGGCATCAGAAGACCAGGGCCCTAAATCTAAAAAGGTACAAGGAACAGGTCTGTCTTTATACGAAGGTGGTGTAGAAAAGACTCCAACTGGTAAAAGCAATGCCTTTGTGAAATCTGGTTTAACAGAGCAAGATATTTTAGATTACGCTAAAAAATATAATCTTCCTACAACATCTAATAAAGAGTTCCAACAAGCTCAAATAGATGTGTTAATGAAGACTGCTAAGGGCAGGGACTTAATAAATAAAATGCACGAAACATACGGCCCTACAAAAGCTGGTACATATGTAGATGACATATTAGGAGCAAGAACGCTTGGGCTAATGCAAAACACCCCTGCTCCAATGCAACAGCCAATTACTACAATTAGAAACGTACAGCCAGCTGCAACTCCAAAAGCATTGACTAAGAGTGCTTCAGCTACTCCTAAGAAAGATAAAGAATATACAATATCTTGGAGAGACGAGAATTCTGATAACTTAATGAGTAGCCAGTCGTTTGCTAATGAAAAAGATTACGAATTAGAATTAGCTAAGATTGAAAACAGAAATGCTGGTAGAGGTATAAGAGGTAGAACAATAACAGGTCAAGGTAAAGGAGAATCAAGCAGAACAGCTTTATTCATCGGTAACCCAGCTGCTAGCGAAAAACGTAGCGCAAAGGATATGGAATTTGCAAAAGAAAATTACAAAAAAAGACTTACTGAATTAAAGGGTAAGTACAAGTTAAGCGACGAAGAGATTAATAACCTTGTAAACGAATTCAAATAAAAGAATGGCAAAGGCAAGTAAAAATAGCAGTCAAAAAGTTTCGTTTGGCAAACGTAAAGGTGGAAGCGCGCAAAAATCTCATAACAAACACACGCCTAAGCCAAAGGCATATAGAGGACAAGGACGATGAAAACAAACAAACTCGGAGTAAAGAACAGTCTAGTGAATAACATTAACGCTAGAAAAGCTATGGGTATTTCAAGACCTAAGTCTAAGTCTTCTATTCCTCCTAAACAGTATTCAAAATTAAAAACAGGAAAATGGTAGAGTATCGTGGTGAAAAGTTTGCAGGCTATAATAAGCCTAAGAATGCCTCAGATGGTACACATAAAAAAGTAGTACTAGCTAAAGAAGGCGACAAAGTGCGCATCGTAAGATTTGGTGCTAAAGGATACTCTTCTAACTATAGTGATGAAGCTAGACAGCAATATCGCAAACGCCACGCTAAAGAAGCTAACTCTTCTAAGTTAACAGCAGGATGGTGGGCGTATCATCACTTATGGTCTCCTGGTTCACAAGTATACCGTTCTGGTAAAAGCTCAGGAAAAGGCGAGCGTTTCAAATAGCAATACGAATATCTACGTATATTTGCGTATAACCAAAGCAAATGAAACATCTATTTAACAAGATTAAGCCTGTTGGCAGACGTGTTATCGTACTTTCAAAGCCAGAGGATAAAAGAAATCACAAATTAAATTTAGGAAACGGAAAGTCAGTTGACTTAGAGATTTCTACTGAGTTCTCTTGGGATGGTAGAATTACCAACATTACTCAAGGCATCTTACTTACAGATTACAAAAACTTAAAAGCAGGAACTTATGTATTGGCACACCACAGCAGTATGGGGGACGAATGCGAATTGGTACACGACTCAGTCCCTGAAGGTTACAAGCTGTTCTCAGTAGAAGAGCAGTTTATCTACTTTGGATTTAAAGATGGCAAGGTTATTCCTATTGATGGATACCTATTAGCTGAAAGATTATACGAGCCAGATAACATATCTAAGGGTGGCATTATCTTAAACCCAGAGCCAGTTAAAATACATAACAAAATGCGCATCAAGGCAAAGCCAGATTCTGAATTAGGCTTTAATGTAGGTGATGTCGTAATTACGTATAAATATGCTGACTACGAAATGACGCACAATCTAAACGGAAAACAAGAAAGCATTATACGTCTTAAATGTATTGACTGTTTAGCTATTGACCACGACTTTGATAAAAGAGGATACTAATGACTGATAAAGAAAAACTAAAGCTGTACGAAGAAGACGGCATTGTTGGTGCATACTACGCACTGAATCGTAAACTAAACGAAATCACCATACTACTAAACAACAGCAATCTATCTAGACTAGACTTGTCAGACAGGCAAGATAGTTCCTGGGAGCGTGTACTTAAGCTGTTTGCTAGCGTGGGGGAAATCAACGACGTTATGAAAAAGCTAAAGATTGATAACGCGTTGACTGGTGACGAAGAAAAAGACAAGACACGTCAGAAACCTTTAATTGAACAATTGGTACGATGAAGTATATAACCAAGAACAGTTCTCACTTAGAATTATACGAAGCATACAAAGAGGCTAAGGGTGAAATCATTAGGCTAAATAGGCTGCATAAGAATTCAAAAGAAAAGAAGTCTAAGGTTATCAAGCATAAAAACGAAAAGTACGGTAAGCTAAGTTATAAGCTGTTTAAAGAAAAACAGCGCGTATATGGGAAAGAGAAGCATATTAATAATTTGCAAAGACATATACGTTCAAAAGTAGTACAGGCAAAGAAGGCTGGATACCAAGAAGCTATTACACAGATAAAAGAAAGAGATGGTCGTATCATAGATATGTATACATTCCTAAACAAGATTAATGTTGTAACAGACATTATAGGTTTATCTTTGAACGAGTGTGCTTTTTTATTGTGGGCAGGTACGTATAACTTTTACGGTACTAACGACTTTAAAAGAGACTGGGAAGGAATGACTTTAAGCTTTTATGCTATGAACAACCGTATGGTTAAAAAAGGATACGTAGTAAACGTGCCATCAACTCAGGGAACTAGAAAGCTGTTTGCCTTAACGGGTACAGGTATAACTATGTTTACCAAGATTGATAAATTCACTAAAAAACAGTTTGAAGATGAGTAGTGTAGAAGTGTACGGAATTAAGTACAAATTACCTGAGAAACCATCTGTTATAGATAATCAGGACTTAGAACAGGAAGACCAAAAGTTTTACCGTGCTGAAATACCTGACTTCTTTGAAGAACTAGAATTTGACGAAGATGGAAATCCTATATACACGGATGAACAAAGAGACTTCGTTATTCAAGAATGGGGCCGCATAAACAATGGGTACTGGTTTATGAACGACGGTGAACCTACATATCTTACGGGGTTACACTATTTCTATTTAAACTACTGGACACTAGAGGATGGCTCTAATCCAGACTACAGAGATGTAGACAGAAAATATTTTTATTTCCAAGACCACGCTGAATCACTACCATACTGTTTTGGTATAGTAAGGATTAAAAAGCGTCGTGAAGGTGCTACCTCACAAGCTACAGCATACCTGGTATGGAAATCAATCACCAAGCGTAAATCATTCTGTGGCATCATATCTAAAACAGGTAAGGATGCTAGTGATGCGTTTGTATATATGGTAATGAACGGATATCGTAACTTACCTATATTTTTAAAACCGAGAGCAGAAGATGAAGAGACTAAAACAGAATTGGTATTCAAAAAGAAAAAAGATAAGCGTAAGGCGAAGGGTCGCGAGAAGGGAAAGGTATTTGATGATGACATTGGCTTGGAGTCAAAAATCAATTTTAAGAATACTGCCCTTAACTCGTACGATTCAGGCCGTGTTACGGCTTTACTAATGGACGAGGCTGGTAAGTGGCCTAAAGAAGTTTCCGTAAACCAATATTGGCCTATCGTAAAAAAGACAATGGGTCGTGGTGCAATCAAAGTAGGATTCTGTTTGATACCATCTACAGCCAACGATGCTAAGTCTGGTGGTGAGCCATACAAGAAACTATACGATGCATCTAATCAATTTGAGAATGCAATGACTGCATCTGGGCTGTATAGATACTTTTGCCCTGCATATGATGGGTACGAAGGTTTTATAGATGAGTACGGCAAGTCTATTATAGAAGCACCTACGGAAAGACAAAAAAAATACATCTACGAGCGTTTTGGCATCAAGATAGAAATGGGTAGTAAAGACTACCTTATCAATCAGCGTAAGTTAATTACAGATAAAGAACAGTTGTCCGAAGAGATTCGTATGAATCCATTTGACGAGAACGAAGCTTTTATGATTGATGCTAAGAAGTGTTATTTCAACGCAGAAAAAATATACAATCAGCTAGACTTCTTAAAAGAAGAAAAGGTTGCTATGCGTAGAGTTCGCTTCTACTGGAAAGACGACAAAACTGTAGATTGGTCTGACGACAAAGAAGGCAACTGGTTAATACATAAGTTTCCGCCAAAAGAAATGCAAAATAAGTGGGTGGAAGTATCTGGAGTTAAAACTCCTGGCAATAATCATATCTACTCAAGTGGTATTGACCCGTTCAAGTCATCTGTTATCAGTGGCAAGGGGTCTATGGGAGCTTGCTACATATTTGAGAAGTTAGATATGAAAGACCCTGAGAATACAGGGATGCCTATTGCAGAATACGTAGGAAGACCTAGGCTTAAAAGTTTATTCCACGACGAAATGTTAAAAGCGGCTGTATTCTATGGATACAAGGCTTGTTATGAGAATGACGTCGGTGACGACTTCGTAGACTATTTCCAGAACAAAGGATTCAGAGCGTATCTTCTTAAGACTCCACAGGCAGCTGTAGATAGATTTAAGAGAAGACAAGGTGGGCCTGGAAAGTATGGCGTAGCTTCTGCTGACGCTTTTGCTATGGCTAGACAATTAGATACAGCTATATCTTATATAGAAAGTCATTGCCACAAAATATATTTTAACGATTTGTTAGAAGAGTTGTTGGCGTACGACCACGAGAACCGTACTCCTTTTGACCGAAGCATCGCCTTTATGATTAGTCTACTTTCTGGCGTATCTTTGGAAAGTCACAAGGAGGAAGTTAGATTAGCTTCCTTACCATTAAAAACATACAAGATTACTGTGTGATGTAATTTTGTACTTTTGCTATACTTATGAGCGACAACAAAGAAACAACGAAGGAAATATTAAATTTCCACCTAGGTAACTCCAAATTGAAGAGAGATACTGATGAGGGCTTAAAGATATCTAAATTCTTACAAAAAGCCTACAACAGTGGTTACTTCTCTAGACGTAATAAAAAGTTTGAAAAAAACAGAAAGTTCTCTAGAGGTAAACAGCCTATGCAGGAGTTTTTGGACTTATTGAACGTAGATGGTAAAGAAGCGTTTGTAAACCTAGATATGAAAGCACCTGCAATTGCTCCTAAGTTTATGCAGGTTATTATCGGTGGGTTTATGAAGCGTGACGAGAAGGTTCGTGCTACAGCAATTGACCCAGTATCTGTTGAAAGAAAAAAATACGATAGAGACGAGGCTGAGTTCAGAATGAACTTTGGAGACGAAGTAAGAGGTATTGAGCAACAAGCTGGTATTAAGTTAATGGCTGAAGGAGATTTTACTCCAGAAGACTACGATGAATTAGAATTGTACTTTGGTTTAGAATACCAATTACCTGAAGAGATATTATTTGAGAAAGGCTGTGATTATGTATTTTACGAGAATGGATGGCCTGTAATCAAGCGTAAGTTATTGGAAGATATTTCCGAGACTGGCCTAGGAGCTACAAAAGTTACTACAGGCGTTAATGGTAAAATTAACATTAGACGCGTAGTGCCAGAAAATAGTTTTTATGGTTTTTCTAACTACGATGATTTTCGTGACGTTTCGTTTATAGGTGAGGTATTGTCTATGAAATTAGTAGACATTAGAAACCAGTATCCTAATATGCCAGAAGAAAAGATTTGGCAGTTAGCTAAACAAGCTAAACAATACACTCAGTCTGTTAAGTGGGACGATAGATTTAGATACTCTATTGACAGACCATATGATGATTGGACTGTAGATGTATTAGACTACGAAATCAAGACTATAGACAGTATGATGTATCAAGCCAAGACTAACAAGTATGGCAACCTTACAGCTGTTGATAAGAAAGATAAAGCACCTCAAAGACTAGGTGATAATAAAGAATTGATTACGAAAGATATGTATGTTATCTATCGTGGTGTATATGTATTGAATACAGACACTATGTTAGAGTGGGGTGTAGCTAAGAATATGATTAAGCCTTCTACCACAAAGGAAATGGCTGATGCATACTTTAGCTATAGCGTGTATATGCACGAGAACTTGGATTTAGAGAATATGGCTATCCCTGAGAGAATGGAAACATCTATTCGCCAGATGACTTTAGCTCACTTGAAGATTCAACAATTAATCGCAAAACTTAGACCTTCAGGTTTAATTATAGATATTGACTCATTGTCTGACATTAACATCGGACAAGCTAAGGCGTTAAGCCCATTAGAGTTACAAGCTGTTTACGACCAAACAGGTAATATTTACTATAAGCGTAGAACAGAAGACGGAGATAGCCAAAACGGAATTCCTATTCAAGAAGCTCCTAACTCTGGTAGCGTAAGCCAAATCCAACAATTGATTATGGTTTACAACCACTACCTTGAGCGTTTACGTGATGAGATTGGAGTGAATGAGTATAGAGAAGGTTCTGGCGTAAATCCTAAATTAGGTTTAGGCGTACAACAAGCGCAAATCCAAGCATCTAACAATGCTACAGATTTTATCTACGATGCTTATTTAAGTTTATACCAACAAACTGCATTTAAGATTTCATTGTTATTATACGATTCTGTTTTATACGGAGGCAAACAATACGCAGATTATCTTAGTCCAGACAAAGTAAAAGGTAAACAGTTTGATGTGAAGATTGAAGTAATGCCAGATGAGAAAGAAAGACAATTCTTAGAGGGTATGATTCAAACAGCATTGTCTGCAGGTATGATGGAATTTGAAGACGCATTCAGAGTTCGTAGTATTAAGAATACTAAGCTTGCTGAAATGTATCTTACAAAAGCTAAGAAGAATAAAGAAAAAGCTGAGATGGAGAAGGCGCAACGTAATTCAGAAATGAATGCGCAAGCTCAACAACAGTCTATTCAAGCTAAGGCACAAGCTGATGCACAATTACAACAAGTAGAAGCACAAAGCAAGATTGCTATAGTTTCTACAGAAATGAAGATGAAGCAAGATTTATCTAAGCAAGAGTTTATTCAACAAGCGTTGCTTAAGTCTTTTGAGTTAGGTAGGCCTTTGACTCCTGAATTGCAAAGTTTAGTAGAGCAGTTCTTCACTGAAAAACAACAGGAAGAAATGGCTATGCAACAACAAGCAATGCAAGAGCAGCAAGCCGCTGAAGAAGCGCAAGCAAATGAAGCACAATAATTTATATATTTGCATAACAAAATAAACCAATATGGCAGAGCAAGACATCAATCCATTTGATGTGTCAAGTTACACAAGTGACCCAAACGCATCAGTAGAACCAACACAAACTGAGCCAACTCAGACTGAGCCAACACCTGCAGAACCCGTTCAAGCAGACCCTGTAGCTACTCAGACTGAACCAACTCAAACAACTGTAGAACCTACTCAAGCTGAACCAGCGCAAGTAGAGCCTACGCAAAGCGAACCGCAAGAACCACAGAAAATTGAATTTGAGTGGGAAAACGAAGTAGCAAAAAACATATATGATAGTTTGACTACTGGGAACATTAGTGAAGTAGCGGATATCTTATATGAACAAAAAGTTCTTTCAGAGTTAGACAAGATGGACGAGTCTGATATTCTAAAGCTTAAGATAGCTTACGATTATCCAGATTTAAGTCCAGAAGAAATTGAGGAAGAGTTTGCTTCTAAATATGCTGTTGATAAAGACTTTGACGAGTCTTTAATGTCAGAAGAAGAAATTGCTGCTAAACGCAAGCAAATTGAGAAGCAAGAAAAAGCGATTGCAAGAGAATTGAAGAAGGATGTACGTGAAGCGAAAGATTACTTGCAAACATTAAAACAGGACATTAGCTTTCCAGATATCTTGAGTCAGTTTCAAGAACAATCACAACCTTCTGTAAATACAGAGGAAGTCGTGAGTCAGTATTTGAAAACTCAGGAAGAAGAACAAGCAAAAGCTTACGAACAAGCTAGACAGATGTACGAGCAAAGTATTGATTCTGGTTTGAATGCTTTTGAAGGGTTTAACGTCAGCTATAAGGACGAGGAAGTCCAATTTGACGGCAAGTATGCTCTGTCACCAGAGGAGAAAGCGCAACTTCAAAACGATTTGAAAGCTTTTGATTTAGAGTCTTTTTACGGGCCTCGTTACTACAAGGATGGTAAGTACGATACCAAGCAATTAGCAGAAGACGTCTACTTCTTACAAAACAGAGACAAGATTGTCAATTCTATGGTTACCCAAGCGGTAAGCAAAGCAAAGGCAGACTTGTTGAGAGGAATGAAAAATATTGATTACAGCAATACTCCAAGGACAGCAGCTGTGAGCGATATGAGTGACTATGATAAGATGGTGGGCAAAATGTTCAGTATATAACAATTAATAAAATAAAAACTAATTACAATGGCAGTACAACAACCAGGTAATGTTCAACCAACTGCAGGCCAAGTAGGTCGCCAGTTTGTGTCTGACTTATCTATCTTAAAACCTCAATACTACGATAAGTTTATTGAGAAGTATGGTTCTCAAAACTATACACAATTATTGGAAGCTTTAGGTATGAAGGCTACAGTTCCTTCTCGTGAATTCTTCC